>TARA_B110000503_G_scaffold20252_1_pt1 | contig 15155 bp, 18 predicted proteins | sample TARA_B110000503 | Tara Oceans TARA_B110000503 (sample SAMEA4397472) | marine metagenome | biome: Polar Biome; feature: [SRF] surface water layer (ENVO:00010504); material: water (ENVO:00002006), including particulate matter (ENVO:01000060) such as... | depth 5 m | reverse complement strand
GGCGCAGGCCTGGCGATGGGTACTATGGACATAGTAGCGCTGCACGGCGGGTTTCCCGCCAACTTCCTGGATGTGGGGGGCGGCGCTACCAAAGAGCGTGTCTCCGAGGCGTTCAAAATCATCCTGTCCGATGACAAAGTGAAAGCCGTGTTAATTAATATCTTTGGCGGCATTGTACGCTGTGACCTGATCGCCGAAGGCGTGATCGGCGCGGTGGAAGAAATCGGCGTTGAAGTGCCGGTAGTCGTTCGCCTGGAAGGTAATAACGCAGAATTGGGGCGCAAGGTGTTGGCAGATAGCGGTTTGAATATCATCGCCGCAACCAGCCTCACAGACGCTGCCCAGCAGGCAGTGAAAGCAGCGGGAGGAGCCGCGTAATGAGTATTCTTATAGACAAAAACACCAAAGTTATCTGCCAGGGCTTCACCGGCTCACAGGGCACTTTCCACTCTGAACAGGCGATCGAGTACGGCACCAAAATGGTAGGTGGTGTCACCCCGGGCAAAGGTGGTCAAGAACATCTGGGCCTGCCCGTGTTCAATACCGTGGCAGAGGCAGTTGCCGCCACCGGCGCGGAAGCTTCAGTTATTTATGTGCCCGCGCCTTTTTGTAAGGACTCGATACTTGAAGCAGCCAACAGCGGCATCAAGCTGATTGTCTGTATTACGGAAGGTATTGCAACGCTGGACATGCTCGAAGCCAAGGTCAAGTGCGACGAATTGGGTGTGCGCCTCATTGGCCCCAACTGTCCCGGTGTGATTACGCCCGGCGAGTGCAAGATTGGCATCATGCCCGGTCATATTCACCTGCCTGGCAAGGTCGGCATCGTATCCCGTTCCGGCACGCTGACGTATGAAGCGGTCAAGCAGACAACAGATGCCGGATTTGGACAGTCCACTTGTGTCGGTATTGGCGGCGACCCGATTCCAGGTTCGAACTTTATAGACATCCTGCAGATGTTTCAGGACGATCCCGCTACCGAAGCGATTGTAATGATCGGCGAGATTGGTGGCACCGCTGAAGAAGAAGCTGCAGCCTTTATCAAGGCGAATGTGACCAAGCCGGTGGTGTCCTACATCGCTGGCGTGACGGCTCCCAAAGGTAAGCGCATGGGGCATGCCGGAGCAATTATTTCTGGCGGCAAGGGCACGGCGGATGAGAAGTTTGCCGCGCTGGAAGACGCCGGTGTGAAAACGGTGCGCAGTCTGGCGGAGATCGGTTCAGCATTGGCCGAGGTCACTGGCTGGTAAGGTCTATTGACTTGCGTTAATCAAAAAAGGCCTGTCGCGTGATAGGCCTTTTTTTTCGTGTATTGTTTTCGCTCAGCTGCTTTGGGAATATCGATGCTCCAATCCTTGAAACACACTTGGTTCTCCAACATCCGTGGCGATGTGCTCGCAGGTATTGTGGTCGCACTAGCCCTGATCCCGGAGGCCATCGCCTTTTCTATCATCGCAGGGGTGGACCCCAGAGTCGGCCTCTACGCGTCTTTTTGTATCGCGGTTGTGATCGCGTTCGTCGGGGGGCGCCCCGGCATGATCTCAGCGGCAACGGGTGCCATGGCCTTGCTGATGGTGACGCTGGTTAAAACCCACGGTCTGGAGTACCTGCTTGCCGCCACGCTGCTATGCGGTGTGCTGCAGATCGCCGCTGGCTACCTGAAACTGGGTTCTCTGATGCGCTTTGTCTCGCGTTCGGTGGTGGTGGGCTTCGTCAACGCCCTGGCAATTCTGATTTTTATGGCCCAGTTGCCAGAACTCACCAACGTCTCATGGTATGTCTACTTGATGACAGCAGCGGGCTTGGGGATCATCTATCTATTTCCCTATGTCCCCAAAGTTGGCAAGCTTATTCCTTCGCCGCTGGTGTGCATTCTCGTGCTGACCGCCGTCGCCATCAGTATAGGACTGGACATCCGCACCGTGGGCGACATGGGCGATCTACCGGACACGCTGCCGATATTCCTGTGGCCTGATGTACCCCTTAACTTCGAAACCCTGGTAATCATCTTTCCCTACTCAGCTGCGCTGGCCATAGTGGGCCTGCTGGAGTCGATGATGACCGCCACTATTGTGGATGACCTGACCGACACCTCCAGCGATAAGAACCGTGAATGCAAGGGCCAGGGCGTGGCTAATATTGCGGCGGGCATGCTGGGCGGTATGGCGGGCTGCGCGATGATCGGCCAGTCGATCATTAACGTTAAATCGGGTGGCCGTTCACGGCTGTCTACGCTTGCCGCGGGTGTATTTCTGCTGCTGATGGTGGTGTTTCTCGGCGATTGGCTGAAGCAGATCCCAATGGCAGCACTGGTCGCAGTGATGATTATGGTATCCATCGGGACCTTCAGCTGGGACTCGCTGCGCAATCTCAGAAAGCATCCGCTGTCGTCCAACATCGTCATGGTTGTCACCGTGATTGTTGTAGTGGCGACCCACAATCTGGCCTTTGGGGTGTTGGCCGGCGTGTTGTTGGCAGCGGTGTTCTTTGCCAACAAGGTCGGCCATTACATGGACATCAGGGCCTCGTTGGATGAGACTGGCGAGCATCGCACTTACGAGGTCACGGGTCAGGTGTTCTTCAGCTCGGCAGACAAGTTCACGGCCGCCTTCGACTTCAAGGAGGCGCTGGAAAGGGTGACTATTGACCTCAGTCGTGCCCATTTCTGGGACATCACTGCTGTCGCAGCGTTGGACAAGGTGGTGATCAAGTTTCGCCGCGAAGGTACCGAGGTGATCGTGCTGGGCCTTAACGAGGCCAGTGCCACTATCGTTGACCGCTTCGGTGTCCACGACAAGCCCGACGCCATTGACCAACTCATGGGCCACTAAGAAGGAGAATTACAATGACCCACGTAATCGCTTGTATCGACGGTTCCAGCTCGGCCCCAGCTGTTTGTGACTTTGCAGCCTGGGCCACTCTGAGCCTGCAGGCCCCGCTGACGTTCCTGCATGTGTTGGATCAGCGCCATTATCCGGTGGCGCGGGAGTTAGACCTGAGTGGTAATATCGGCCTGGGTAGCCGTGAGCATTTGCTCGACGAGCTTGCCGGTCTGGATGAGCAGCGCGGTAAACTTGCGCTTGAACAAGGACGGATAATGCTTGTTGCAGCCAAAGACCGCGCGATAGCTGATGGTGTTGCCGCACCGGAGTGCAAGCAACGTCATGGTGACCTGCTGGAAAGCCTGCGAGAACTGGAAAGCGACACGCGGCTGCTGGTGATAGGTCGCCAGGGTGAATCTAGCGGCGGCCCCGGTCAGCATGTGGGCAGTCAGCTGGAAAGCGTGATTCGTATTATGCATCGGCCAATCCTGGTCACTCCCACCCGCTTTAAACAGCCTGAGAGCGCGATGCTGGCCTTCGATGGCAGTGACACCACCTGCAAGGGCGTGGAGACGCTGGCGTCCAGCCCGCTGTTGCAGGGGTTACCTATCCATCTGGTCATGGTCGGGCCAGAGACGGGTGAATCGTCCGCCCAACTGGAGTGGGCGAAGCAGATGCTGCTCAATGCAGGGTTCAGCGTTCGCATCGGGGTGCAAAACGGCGAGATAGAGCCAGCGTTGCACGCGTACCAAAAGGAACATGGTATCGATTTGTTAGTGATGGGTGCGTATGGTCATTCGCGTATCCGTCAGTTTCTGGTCGGCAGTACTACGGCGAGCATGCTGCGCACCACCACCAGTCCGCTGTTGCTGCTGCGTTAACGACGCCGGTTCCGGCGACTGCCAAGCTGGTGAATGCCCCTATAAATTCTATCGATTCTCTTGAAAAATCCCGGTTGTATCCCCATATCTTCTCAGGCAAACAATTCCCAATTTATCAATAACTTACACAAAGAGGCTGTTATGACCGCCGATGTAAAAAAAGAGACCCTGGGCTTTCAGACCGAAGCGAAACAACTGCTTCACCTGATGATCCACTCCCTGTATAGCAACAAGGAAATCTTCCTGCGCGAACTGATCTCCAATTCCAGTGACGCCATCGATAAGCTGCGCTTCGCCTCTCTGGCCGATGAGTCGCTACTGGAAGGGCAGGGAGATTACGCGATCCGTGTGGAAGTAGACCCAAAGAACAATACCATCACCCTCACTGATAATGGCATAGGCATGAACCGCGAGGATGTGATCGAAAACCTCGGTACGATCGCCAAGTCAGGAACTGCCTCGTTTCTTGAGAGTCTCACTGGTGACGAGCGTAAGGATTCGCAACTGATCGGGCAATTTGGTGTTGGGTTTTACTCCGGGTTCATCGTTGCTGATCGGGTTGAAGTGCACACACGAAAAGCCGGTGAGCCAGCAGACTCAGGCGTTCTTTGGGAGTCCCATGGGGAGGCTGAGTTCTCTATCGAAGCAAAGCCGAGGGAGTCACGCGGCACCAGTATTATCCTGCACCTGAAAAAAGACTGCAGTGAATTTGCCGACGATTGGCGCGTACGCAGTGTGATCAAGAAGTACTCTGATCATATCTCTGTACCCGTTCTGATGGCCAAGCCCACAGCGCCGGTAGCGAAGGACGACGACAAGGCGTCTGAGACAGCAGACGTTGAATTCGAGGCCGTGAACGAGGCGACAGCGCTGTGGACGCGTCCGCGCACAGAGGTCACCGACGACGAATACAAAGCGTTTTACAGGCATGTTTCTCACGATTTTGAGGATCCACTGACCTGGAGCCACAACAAGGTTGAGGGCAAACTGGAATACACCAGTTTGTTATACATTGCCGCTAAAGCGCCGTTTGATATGTGGAATCGAGAGATGTCTCGCGGCCTGAAACTCTACGTACAGCGTACCTTTATTATGGATGAGGCAGAGCAGTTTCTGCCCAATTACCTGCGATTTGTAAAAGGGGTGGTGGATTCCAATGACTTATCCCTCAATGTGTCGCGCGAAATTTTGCAGCAGGACCCTGCCGTAGACAATATGCGCAGTGCCCTGACCAAGCGCGTGCTGGATATGCTGGGCAAGATGGCCAAGGAGAAGAAGGGCGACAAATACGCGACTTTCTGGAAGCAGTTCGGTACTGTGCTTAAGGAAGGTCCTGCAGAAGATATGGCGAATCAGGCAAAAATCGCCAAACTGTTGCGTTTCAGCACAACCCACACTGATGCCGACGTGCAGGACCAGTCGTTGGAGGAGTATATTTCCCGGCTACAGGAAAAGCAGGACAAGATTTATTACGTGGTAGCGGAAAATTTCAATACCGCTCGTAAAAGTCCGCATCTGGAAATCTTTCGCAAAAAAGGCATCGAAGTGTTACTGCTCTCGGATCGGGTCGATGACTGGTTGATGAATCACCTGCGCGAGTTTGACGGCAAGCAGTTCCAGGACGTGGCGCGCGGGGCATTGGACCTGGCCAGTGATTCTGAAGATGACAGGGCCGCTCAGGAGACGTTGGCCAAGGGCTCTGAGGCATTGATAGGCCGTTTGAAAACGGTGCTGGAAGGCAAGGTGAGTGAAGTGCGCGCGACAGCCAGGCTGACCGATTCGGTCGCCTGCCTGGTAGTGGGTGATAACGATATGGGCGCCCAGATGCGTCGTATCATGGAGTCGGCAGGTCAGGAGGTTCCAGAGGTCAAACCCATTCTGGAGATCAACCCCACACATCCACTGTCGCTGTTGCTTGACGGGGAAGCTGACGAGGATCGGTTTGCCAATCTCGCGCACATCATTCTGGATCAGGCGACGCTCACCGAGGGCGGTCATCTGGACGATCCCGCCGATTATGTTTCGCGGCTGAATACGCTGTTAGTAGAACTTAGCCAGACTTAATCCAGGCGCGCCCTGACGCTGTGCTGCAGCGCAGGGCGTGTGTTCCACTATCGGCCAGATGGAAGCGGCATACGATGATACTGACAATCTGGCGACACGGTGCAGCCGAGGATGGCGTCAATGACCATTTGCGTGAGCTGACGATCGCCGGTCGTGAGGATGTGAGTTTTGGGTGCACCCAATTTCATCACGCCTGCGAGCGCAAAACCCTTCCCCTGCCAACCACCGTATTACACAGCCCGCTGGTACGAACGACACAAACGGCGCAGATTATCTCTAGCACTTTCAATCCAGTGATGGTGAGCGTCGAAAAAGCACTGCGGCCCGAGAGTAATTTGGCGGCATTGGATATGCTTATTTCAGAGTTCAGTCACGACAACAGCAATGAACATATTGTGCTCGTCTCCCACCAACCACTGGTTTCGTATCTTGTGGCACACTATCTTGGAGGTGCTGGCAGTGTGCCGTCACTTGTGCCGGGTGGATTGGTCACGCTTTCGCTTGATATCTCGGCACCCGCTTGCGGGACGCTGTTGTTCTGGTCGTTTCCGCCAGAGTACGGGGTAGGGGTGTAATGGCCGAGCAAGGCGCGCGGCGCGCGGCCGTGCCATTGAACTGGCGAGTGAACAAGCTGTCACTCGCTGGCTTGTCATGGGGGCAACCTGGCGAGAAGCCGCTGCTGGCGCTCCACGGATGGATGGATAATGCCGCCAGTTTCACATTTTTGGCGCCTTTGCTAACGGGGTACCATGTCGTAGCGCTCGATCTGACCGGTCATGGCCAGAGCGCGCACCGCTCCGCTGATGCCAGCTACCAAATTTGGGATGATCTGCCAGAAATTCTGGGTGTACTTGAGGCACTGGATTGGGAGATTTTTGATCTGGTGGGGCACTCTCGAGGTGCCATTATTTCGACGCTGTTGGCCAGCGCGTTTCCGGAGCGTGTTCAGAACCTGGTGTTATTGGACGCGGTTATGCCGGGGGCCGTTGCGGAGAGCGATTTCCCACTGCAGATGCGTACAGCTTTGCAAGACAAGGCGAGACTGTTGACGCGCACTAACCGCGTTTTTTCCTCGGTCGATGTTGCTATCGCGTCTCGGACGGAACGAGGCCTATCGCTTGATGCAGCCAGCGCTCTGGTAGAGCGTAATCTGCGCGAGTGCCCCGGGGGCGTGAGCTGGACTACGGATCAAAGGCTGCGCGGTGCGTCTGCAGTCAAGTTGAGCGAAGAGCACATCCGTGCCGTGTTGAGCGAATTGGATATGCCGACGTTACTGCTATTGGCGCAAAAAACCGCAGGACAGGCCCAGGCGCTGATCGATTTCGCACTGCTTTACATCCCGCACCTCACCCTGAATACCATCGATGGCGGACATCATTTCCACATGGAAGACAATGTCGTTAAGGTAGCGCATCGAATACAACAATTTTTGTCATCTGCAGGAGAGAGTGAACTCACATGATATTTGGTCGTCGTAACCGTTTAGCGTTCTTTTTGTGCCTGGTCGCGCACGTATTTTCCAGCGGGGCAGCCAGTGCTGACGCGCCGGACATTGCGATGTTGCTGCAAGAGGTGGATGCATACCCGCACACGCGGCAAGTCGGTTTTTCCGAACGGGATATCATCAATCACGAAGTTGGATTAGGCGCGATACAGAAATTACGTGGCGAGTGGAATTTTAAACACAGCGAACGAATCAGCGGGACATTGATCAGCTATACATGGTTGATTAGCAATGGCTTCAGTTCGGCTGACCTCATGGCGCAACTGCTGGATTCAGTGGCGAAAGTCGAAGGAGCAAGCAAGCTGTTCTCTTGCGATGGGCGAGCCTGCGGGCGCGCGGCAGAGTGGGCGAACCAGGTGTTCAACCAACGCATATTGTTCGGCAGGGAAGGTTTGCAGCGCTACAGCGTGTATGCATTGCAAAGCCCACCTGAGGCTCGCCTGCTCGCCTATAGTGCCGAGCGCTCTAAAGATCGACAATACCTCCACGTGGAGTGGTTCTTGATTGCGCCCCGCAGTGCGACAGTGACGGTCGAAAAGTAATAGCGCTACATCTGTAGCAGGGACAGGAATTCTTCGCGGGTTTTATGTTCATTGCGAAATGAACCCAGCATTGCCGAAGTTTTCATCAGCGAGTTTTGTTTCTCTACGCCACGCATCATCATGCACATATGCTGTGCTTCTATGATAACGCCTACACCCTCAGCATTGGTCACTTCCATAATCGTTTCAGCGATTTGAGAGGTGAGTGACTCCTGAATCTGCAAGCGTCGGGCAAAGACATCAACGATACGGGCCACTTTGGATAAGCCCAGTACCTTGCCGGTTGGAATGTAGGCCACATGGCACTTGCCAATGAACGGCAGCAGATGGTGTTCACACAGGGAATACAGCTCGATATCTTGTACCAGGATCATCTCGCTGGAAGAGGAGGGGAAGAGTGCGTCGTTCACCACCTCATCAACCGACAGCCCATAGCCGTGTGTCATAAACTTAAAGGCTTTGGCCGCGCGCTTGGGCGTGTCCACCAGGCCCGGACGGGCGAGGTCTTCGCCTATCGCTTCGATAATTTTTGCCCAGTGCTTTTCCACAAGAGTCACTCCGTAATGGTCCCGAAAAGGGATCGTGATAGTAGCAATCCACTCATGGCAAGGCAATCGCGGGGACATCTTGAAGGAGAGATAGCAGTGCTGGCAGAATCGGTTACACTTGTGTCATGAGCATAGATAACACATTTCACGACCGTCCACAGACTGTGGGCCAAGCCCTGCAGTACTGCAGCGAGGCATTGGAAAACAGCGATGTTTTTTTTGGACACGGAACGGATAATGCCTGGGACGAAGCCGTGGAAATGTTGCTGTGCGTAGCGGAATTGCCACCGGGTTCCGGCGAAGAAGTTTTGCCCTTGCCGTTGGAAGAAGTTGTCCTGGTGCGCCTGCAGTCGCTGTTGCAACGACGGATTACGGAACAGCTGCCGCTGCCGTATTTATTGGGGCGAGCCTGGTTTGCCGGCCTTCAGTTGCGTTGTGACCAGCGTGCAATCATCCCCCGCTCTCCGATTGCCGAGCTTATTCTTGGCGAATTCCAGCCCTGGTACAGCGGCCCGGAACCATTGCGTGTATTGGATTTATGTTGCGGGGGAGGGTGCATCGGTTTAGCCGTAGCACATTACTATCCCGGTGTGCAGGTCGATCTTTTGGATATCGATGGGGCAGCGCTAGAGTTAGCTCGAGAAAATGCAGTATGCCTGGGTGTCGAAGACAGAGTTAGTATTTGCCAATCCGATTTATTTGATGCTCTGGGCGATGTCCGCTACGACCTGATCCTGAGTAATCCACCCTATGTCGACGCCGCCGATCTGGCCAGCATGCCAGCGGAGTATCATCACGAGCCCGAACGCGCTCTCGGGTCGGGCGCTGATGGTCTCGACCTGACCCGTCGCATATTGAGCTCTGCAGGCACATTCCTTCGTGACACTGGATTGTTAATCGTTGAGGTGGGTAACAGTTGGCCCGCGCTGGAAGAGGCCTTCCCGCAAATGCCTTTCATCTGGATAGAATTCGAACATGGCGGCGAGGGCGTGTTCGCGCTGACGGCAGGGCAATTGCAGGACTCGGCGTAGAAAGGCCGATAGCAGCTCACTCTCGCCACGCCAGCCGTGCCGCTCGTCGAATTCGCGGATCAGAGTGAGTAGTGGGAAAGTTGAGCCGTTCATATATGCCAATAAAAACACTATAAATCAGCAGCTTAAACGTATTATGTTGCCCAGACTGTGCTGTATTAACAGGCGATTAACCCTTATACTCAGCCGCTTTAATGCACTGTAGCTGGAAACAGAAGAAGACTATGGCGGGTAATTCAATCGGTAAACTGTTCACGGTGACCAGCTTCGGGGAGAGTCACGGCCCAGCGCTTGGCTGTATTATCGATGGTTGTCCACCGGGTATGGCACTCGACGCCTCTGATTTGCAGCACGATCTGGATCGGCGCAAGCCCGGCACATCGCGGTTTACCACACAGCGGCGCGAGGCCGATGAAGTGCGTATTCTGTCTGGTGTATTCGAGGGCGTCACTACAGGCACACCGATTGGGCTGATGATTGAAAATACCGATCAGCGCTCCAAGGATTACTCCAATATCCAGGATACCTTTCGCCCGGCCCACGCCGATTATACCTACAACCAGAAATATGGGTTTCGCGACTACCGTGGAGGTGGGCGCTCGTCTGCCCGTGCCACTGCCATGCGGGTTGCCGCCGGTGCTGTCGCCAAGAAGTTTTTATCGCAGCGTTACGGTATTCAGATCCGCGGGTATCTGGCGCAGTTGGGTCCAATTGCAGTAGAACAGATCGACTGGGATTCGGTGGAAACCAATCCTTTCTTTTGCCCAGATCCGGATAAATTAGCCGGTATGGAAGCGTTTATGGCCGCGCTGATCAAGAGCGGTGATTCTATCGGCGCTCGAATCAATGTGGTGGCGACGGGTGTGATACCTGGCCTGGGAGAACCCATTTTCGACGGACTTGACGCGGATATTGCCAGCGCGATGATGGGTATCAATGCCGTCAAAGGTGTGGAGATTGGCGCGGGGTTTGATGCCGTAGAGCAGTATGGTAGCGAGCACCGGGATCTGCTGACGCCGGAGGGCTTCATCGGTAACAACGCCGGGGGCGTGCTGGGTGGCATTAGCAGTGGGCAGGATATTACTGTCAGTCTCGCCCTTAAACCCACTTCCAGCATCCGCCAACCAGGAGCCACGATTGATGTCAGCGGCAAGGCGACAGAAATTGTCACACACGGACGGCATGATCCCTGTGTTGGTATTCGTGCTACGCCAATCGCCGAGGCGATGCTGGCCATCGTACTGATGGACCATGTGCTGCGCCACCGCGCACAAAACATGGATGTGCATTGCGATACGCCGGTTCTACCCGCATCGAGACCGGGCGGCAGGCCCGCCTGAGACGCTCGGACCGCCGATGAGTAAGGCTAACCGTCGCTTTTATCGCACGCTACTGCTGGGTCTGGCTGCCCTTGGGGTGCTGATATGGACCGCCGCGGAGCAGTTTGGCATTTCGCAGGAGGACATGACGAGTCTACTGCTAGGCACCCTACTCGTGGCCGCGGGCACGATTGCGCTTGCCGCACTGTGTGCACTAGTCTGGATCGGTTTGCGCAAGTTGCTGTGGCAGCGTGGCGAGAAGTAGATCCAGCTGATTACTCTATTCCAGGTCGATTTCCAGCGTCATGTTGTCTGCTATCTCCTCAAGGCTTGTGCGCAGGTCATCCATGTTTGTCGCTTCAGGTATCCACGCTTCAATGCGGGCCTGAAAGATCATCTCTGCGCTCATCGGTGCACTCAGGACCTCGGTGTCCATTTCCAGCACATTGATTTGGCGCAGGGCAAGCGCGGCTGATATCTCCCGCACGATGCCCCGGCGATCCGGCCCGATGACGGTCAATGTGATATCTCTGCCTGGCGTTGGTGCAGGGCTCTGAGTAGCAGCAGTGGCGTCCATGGCGGTGACACGGACGCTGATGCCACTGGCCGCCAGAGCGCCCAGATCGGCCTCCAGAGAAGGCCCCCCGTTGGCGGGCAGTGAGACCAGAATCAGTCCGGCAAACTTGCCACCAAGTTGTGAGAGTTTGCTCTCCTGCCAGTTGCCCTGGTTTTTTTCGATAACGGCGGACAATTTTTCTACCAGTCCGTGTCGGTCATCACCGATGAAGGTGACGATAAAGGAAGTTTGCACAGTTTTGGCTCCACATTCTCAGTAACAGGCCGTATATTAACCCGCAATTGGCGCGACCAGAAGGAGTAGAACCAGATCATGGCAGAATTTGTCATGGTGCCACCGGAGCGTTTGCAGGCTGCTGTGCTGCGCGCGCTGCTTGAGGAGTACGCCTCCCGGGAAGGCACTGATTATGGAGAGCGGGTATGCACGCTTGTGGAAAAAGTCGAGCAGTTGCGCGGCCAGTTGCGCACGGGTGACCTGCAGCTGCTTTACGATGTCGACAGTGAGCAGTGGGACCTGCTCCCACGCGCACAGTCAGAACTGTTGCTCAACCCCGGTAAACTGTGCACATGAACCTGAAGCCAGACCACATACTCGATGCTACCGGCCTGTATTGCCCCGAGCCGGTGATGTTGCTGCACAGCCGTATTCGCGATATCGCCGTTGGCGAAACCCTGCAGGTGCTTGCGACTGATCCCTCCACCGAGCGGGATATTCCCAAGTTCTGTGTGTTTTTGGGGCATGAACTGCTTCATCAGGATCAGTTCGATGGACATTACCGCTACCTGCTGCGTAAGCAGGAGTCGATATAATGGGGTTAGCTGAACGTGTGACCGCGGACACTGTCGAGCCGTTCCGTGCTGAGCGTCTGGAGCAGGTATTTAATCGGTGTTTTGCCCAATCTTACAATACTCGCCTGTTGGGTGGTGCCGATGAGCCGCTGTATCAACCGGCAACCGTTGCTGGAGCCAGCAACGCAATTCGCTATCGACAGGACTATTTTGCCAGTGCATTACACGAGGTCTCGCACTGGTGTATCGCCGGTGCAGCACGCAGGCGACAGCTGGACTTTGGTTACTGGTACGCGTCCGAGGGGCGCTGTGTAAAGCAGCAGCTCGCCTTTGAAAGGGTTGAGCGCAAACCGCAGGCCCTGGAGTGGTATTTCTCTAAAGCGTGCAACTACCGTTTTCAGGTGAGCGCCGACAATTTGGCGCTGACGACTGTAGGGACGCTAGACACAACGACGTTTCCACAAGCCCTGCTGGAGCAGGTTCTCCGGTGGCAGGCAAATGGGCTGCCAGAGCGGGCCGCAGTATTTTACCGGGCACTGTGCAGTGAATTTGGCACAGGTGTTGACGCGGAAACATTGTGCTTCACCCTGGAAGATTTGCGGTGACTCTCTCCGTACTCGCCGATGAGAATATCCCCGCAGTGGAGAGTTTTCTCGGCCCGATAGCGCGTGTTCGCCGCGTCAATGGTCGCACCCTGGATCGAGCGCAATTAGACGGTGTAGATGTTCTGCTAGTGAGATCAATCACCTGTGTTGACGAAAGGCTGTTAAGCGGGAGTGCGGTTAAGTTCGTGGGTACAGCGACTAGCGGATTTGATCATATCGATCGAGACTATCTAGTCCTAAACAAGATCGGCTTTGCCCATGCTCCCGGATCCAATGCTAACTCGGTAGTCGAGTATGTACTTGCCGCAATAGCCGCCGTGGAGGATAAGCTCGAGCAGTTACTGGCAGGGGGAACCATTGGTATTGTCGGATACGGAAATATAGGCAAAGCTGTCCAGGCACGTTTTACGGCGCTGGGGATCCAGTGTCGAGTCTACGACCCATGGCTTGAACAAAACGCTATTCCTGGTGCCGCCGACCTCGATACGGTGCTGGATTGCGATGTCGTTACCTTGCACGCAGAGCTGACCAGAGAGCAGCCCTGGCCCAGTTACCATTTGTTGGGGGTTCACGAACTGCGATGTTTGCGTTCTGACGCCCTGTTGATCAACGCGAGCCGAGGCTCAGTGATCGACAATACGGCACTACTGGCATACCTCGACGCAAACCCCGGGTGCCCTGCAGTGCTGGATGTGTGGGAAGGCGAGCCAGCAATCGATGCGGCGTTACTGGCGCAAGTGACGCTGGGGACTGCGCATATTGCCGGATACAGTTTGGACGGCAAGCTGCAGGCCACTCGTCTTTTAAGTGGAGCCATGGCCAGACATCTACGGTTACCGACTCTGTTCCAGGCTAGTCCGGTGGACGCTGCGCCTGCCATCACTGCGCCGGATAATCTATCGAGAGCGGCACTTCTGCGACTCATTGTTCAGGCGCGCTACGATATTTTTCAGGACGACGCACTGTTGCGCGAGGCCGTTGCAGGGGGCCAGAGTCAGCCCGCCAGCGGGGCGGGTTTTGATTTGCTGCGCAAGACTTACCGCGATCGACGAGAGTTGTCCGGTTCTAGCGTTACAGGGCTGCGATTGCCAGAACATATCGCACTTGCGCGTGCTCTCGGCTGTATGCCTGTCGATGCGAGTAAGCCCGCGTGACGACAATCGCGCATCTTGGCTTACTGATACACTGGCCGGTTTGGACGGCAGCCTGGCCCTGAGGAAGCGATGGCGACGCATTGCGTGATCGGGTTGAGCGCTTGCCGCAGACAAGCAGAGGCCGGGCTCAGCGACGGGCGGTGCGCGCGTTGCAACTGTTAGCTACTGTGGCGCCCACAACCGTGCGTTTCAGCTGTTGGGAGGGTGATATGGGAGAGTAAGCGCTGCAGGGCCTGAACGTGAATTATCAGGTACTCGGTAGCTTTGGAGCAGAACCTACCAGTACTGGCGATACTCGGGACGTAGCTACCCAGTTGGTCGCTGCCGGTGTTGATATGATCCTCTTTGCGGGTGGTGACGGCACTGCTCGAGATATTTTCGATGTAATTGGCACGCGCTGTCCTGTGTCGGGAATTCCGGTAGGCGTAAAAATCCATTCTGCGATGTTTGCGGCGTCACCAGAGGCCGCGGGTGAGCTTTCGGGCCGCCTGGCTGCAGACGGATTGGTCGGTGTGAAGACTCAGGAAGTGCTTGATATCGATGAGGCGGCTCTCGAACAGGCACTACGCGGTTATCGGGTCATCAACACGGGTTACGACGATCATGTGTCCTACCGTGTGAGCGCCTTCTAGCAACCCCGGTCATTCTTTTTCGTTCGCCCTTAAGTTCGTAGTGAACTGCGGCCGGCTGGTGTACGCTAGCATCTAAAGGTGAGACAGCGAGAGAGTGACGATGCACGATGACGAAATCTGGAGAGATAAACTGACGCCAGAGGAATTCCATGTTTGCCGTGAAAAAGGCACAGAGCGGCCATTTACCGGCGAATACTGGGATACGAAGGAAGAGGGGATTTATAACTGCCGCTGCTGCGCAGAGCCACTGTTCCTGTCAGACAGTAAATTTGACTCGGGTTGCGGTTGGCCAAGCTTTTTTCAACCGGCGGATGCCGAGGTGATTCAGGAAGAGCGAGATGCCACCCTCGGAATGGTGCGTACGGAAGTGACGTGCAAAGCTTGTGGCGCGCATCTGGGGCACGTATTTGAGGACGGGCCTGCGCCTACTGGGCTGCGTTATTGCATTAACAGTCTATCGGTTAAGTTGGAGCCGAAGGATAATAGCGAGGGGGAGGGCGTGTAGGCTTGGAGCGGGAAACCGGATTCGAACCGGCGACCTCAACCTTGGCAAGGTTGCGCTCTACCAACTGAGCTATTCCCGCGTATCTAACGTTTAACCACCGTCGTGGTCGCCGGAACCATCGAGGCTGCGTGCCCCGCCTCAACCTTGGCAAGGTTGCGCTCTACCAACTGAGCTATTCCCGCG
>TARA_B110000503_G_scaffold121332_2_pt1 | contig 15155 bp, 11 predicted proteins | sample TARA_B110000503 | Tara Oceans TARA_B110000503 (sample SAMEA4397472) | marine metagenome | biome: Polar Biome; feature: [SRF] surface water layer (ENVO:00010504); material: water (ENVO:00002006), including particulate matter (ENVO:01000060) such as... | depth 5 m | reverse complement strand
CCTGAGTTTAATCCTTACAGCGGGCAATGGGAGATTCCAAAGTAAAAATTATTTTTTCATCGTGAGATGAATATCGCAAGTTGGCTACAAAGACTGTGCTTTAAATAAGCGCTACGTTTATTAAATTAGTAGATTTAGTTTGCTTTTTTAAGACAGTATCGAGGACCTCCATATTGCAGACTTTGCGCGTGAGCGCCAATGCGGGAAGGAGCCAAACAATCACTATCGCAAATACGACAACCGTTGGTATGTAGTCTACCAGTATTCAAAACCGTCTTTTATAAAATATAACGGGGTTACAAATTATTTTGGATATTAATACTACTCCTTAAAAATGATACCGTCGCGCATTACAAACGTGACGTTAAGAACAGCGGTGATATCGTCCAATGGACTAATAGCCATTGCAACGATATCAGCCGCATAGCCTTTTTTTAACATACCGCGATCTGTTAAACCACCTGCTGCAGCTGCGTTAACAGTACCTGTCATCAAGGATTCCATATTAGAGAGCCCCGCATTGGTATACTCTATAAACTCATTGCCATTTTCACCGTGTGGCGATATCGCGCTGTCAGTTCCAAGAGCGATGCCGGCACCCACTTTATGCGCAAGTCGGGTCATTATTTTAGGTTGCTTCCCCAGCTTTAAAAGCTTAGCCATTATCACAGGAGGCAGATGCTTTAATGGTCCGACCATCATTTTTTCAGGTGTGTCGCCGACATATGTTATTGGGTACACAGTGGGTACTATCCAAACACCTTTTTTCTTGGCAAGCCTTAATGTTTTTTCGTCGGCCCACATAGAATGCTCAAGTGAATCGAATCCAGCGTTAATAGCTGCGACGATGCCTGCGTTAGCATGAACATGACCCGTTACCTTACGACCAAGACCGTGAGCTGTCTCAACAATTGCCTCTAATTCTTCTTGCGTGAACTGTAAGCCTGTACCCGTGCTAGTTTGGCTTAATACGCCACCAGTTACAGTGACTTTTATAACGTCTACTCCTCTTTTGACGAGCCCGCGAACAGCGCGCCGGCAATCCGCTGGGCCATCACATACACCTGGCGAAGGCAACGCATCCAAAATTTCCTGGCGATAACCATGAAAATCGCCATGGCCGCCAGTCGGTGTTATCGCTGGCCCTGAAACGATAATATTAGGGCCTTTCACCAACCCAGCTTTTATCGCGTCTCGTAACGAAAAAATCGACGTTCCTTTCGATCCAAGGTCACGAATTGTTGTAAAACCAGCCATTAAAGTACGCTCTGCATTACGTTGCGCTAGCAAGGCTATATAACTGTCTGGTTTTGTGACCCTTAGGGTGCGCTCATTTGTAAGGTCACTTGACAAATGTACATGCAAATCTATGAATCCTGGCATTACAAACGAATCTTGTAAATTCACAATCTTTACATTCGTGGCATCTGTCTTAAGTGATTCAACTGAAATAAAACCATCATGTAGTGATGTGACACGTCCATCTTCGATTAAGATAGAGACATTCTTCGTAGGCTCTAGTCCTGGCTGACTTAGTAAAGTTCCTGCATGAAGCAGTGTTATTCTAGCCTCTGATGCGACAGATAGGCCTGTAAAAGAAGACAAGATAACTGTAACTAATGCTATTTCTTTCGCGACAGACACTACGAATTTAGGTGATTGTAATATAAGCATTCTGATTGAATTAATTATTGTACTTTCCATAATACCGTCCTATTTTATGATTAATAGCACTCACATAGTAGGGAACCAGAATTGCCGACAGTTTGTCAATTCAATCATAGGGTCAAAGGCCTAATTTTGTACTTTACATTACATGATGTAATTGCGAAATTATAAGCGTTCCGAGGATAATTTTTTTCGATTGTAGACTAATTTAAATTTTTCGATTGATGGAGTTCAGACTTAATGTCGACCAGGGCAATATTTTCCTCTAGTGGGGCGACACTTCTAACAATGGCAGGCGCAGCCATAGGTCTAGGAAACGTCTGGCGATTTCCCTATATGATGGGGTCCTATGGCGGCAGTGCTTTTCTATTTGTATTCTTAATCTTCGTATTTTTATTTGCTGTACCAGCAATTGCAGGTGAGTGGGCATTAGGGCGAGAAACACGCAGTGGCGCTGTCGGCTCCTTTGCAAAAGCAGTGGGCCCTTTTTGGGGACGCATTATCGGGTATCTATTAATATTTGGGGTACTTGTCGCCAATTCCTATTATTTAGTTATCATCGCTAACGTAGTTTTCTCCAGTTTCTATTCTATTGTTTTTGGATTTAGTGATGAGACTATTCCCAGATATACAGAAATGCTTTCCGACGGCGTGACGCAATATTCCATCGCGACATGCTTATTACTATTGGCACTGTTTGTCGTACATAGAGGCCTTAATGAAGGCATAGAAAAGATTAGCAAAATATTTGTGCCTTTATTTTTTTCAGTAATGCTTATATTGATTGGCGCGGTCTTTTCAATCGATGGAGCCTTAGTACATGCGGTGGATTTTCTAAAGCCGGACTTTACGAGTCTCACACTTAAAGGCATCTTCGCGGCAATGGGCCAAGCCTTTTTCTCTGTTGGCTTGGGTGGTACTTATATCCTTATATATGGCAGTTACATGAGGCGTGACGCCTCCCTCGTTCAAGGCGCTATCTTTACCGGAGTCAGTGATACTAGCGCCGCTCTATTAGCTGCACTATTTGTGATACCCACTATTCTTGTGTTTGGATTGGATCTTGCCAGCGGGCCTCATCTAATATTCGTTACCCTACCTCATTTATTCAATCAGATGCCATATGGCGATATAGTTGGCAGTGTCTTTTTGCTAGCATTTAGTCTCGTTGCTTATCTGTCAGCGATAGGGGCCATAGAGGTAATCGTGGGCGGTGTGAGTGATGACTATGATAAACATAAACTAACACGAAATCGGGTACTAATATTATTTGTATGCATCGAGTTGGTGTTGATGTTACCGAGTGCATTCATGCCAAATATCATAGCCACACTCGACCTTTTCTTTGGCTCCGGACTTCAGGTTCTAGGCAGCTGTATGGCTCTGCTTGCAGTAACTTGGGGTCTGGGTCGAAAGAAGACTCTAATGCAAATATTTGGACAAGACGATGGATGGATTCCTAGGCTTTTCTTCTTTTGGCTCCAGTGGGTCATTCCAGCCGCTCTAATATCGGTCCTGGCAGGGTATGTCTACGATATGATCAACAATGGCTAAGTGAATCCTGATTTTTTAAGGATTGTATTATGTGAATTTAGAGGGAGATTTATGTCTATTCGTGATCAATTTCCAATTTTAGAGCACACAAATTACTTGGCAAGTTGCTCTCATGGAGCGCTTTCAGTTCAAGTGCGAAAAGCTTACGAACACTACCTTAACGACCGCGAAACCTACGGGGCTCATTGGGACTATTGGGTCGAGCAACTTGAAACCACCCGTGACACTCTAGCTGAATTGGTTGGCTGTAATTCCGATGAATTGGCAGTCACTCCTTCGGTGAGCAACGCGGTTAGCTCCTTGGCAAGCGGCATAGATTTTAGCGGCGAGCGTAATAAAATCGTATGCACCGAATTTGATTTCCCTACTACTGGACAAATATGGCGGGCACATGAACAGCGTGGCGCCGAAGTAGTCTATATAGCGGCGTCAGAGGATGGAACAAGAATACCATATGAGCATTTTAAACAAGTAATCGACGAAACAACGGCCGTAGTATCAATCCCTCACGTTTGCTATCGTAATGGCGCTAAATTAGATATCAAGCCCATTATTGAACTGGCTCGGAGTCGAGGCGCCCTAGTGGTTCTCGATAGCTATCAAACATTGGGTACCATGCCTATTAATGTAGTGGACCTAAACGTTGATGTCCTGCTAGGGGGCGCCCAAAAATACCTATTGGGCTCTTCCGGTACCGGTTTTATGTATGTACGAAAGGACGTAATACAACAGTTGCGACCAACTACCAGTGGATGGTTTTGCCAAGACAACATCAGTGCAATGGATATCTATGCCAACCAACCGTCTCTGACCGCACGTCGCTTCGAGGGAGGAACCCCTAATGTACCGAATCTCTACGCGGTTATTGCCGGCATTAATCTAATCCGATCGATTGGTCTGGAAAAAATTGAGGCCCACAATGCACTATTATTAGACGCGTTTAAAGAAGGCATCAAGCAACGCGGGTTTACGTTGGCTACCAATTCTGATGGAAGATATCATGGGGCTATGATCGCAATAAAATCTACAGACATGTCAAAATTAGTTGGCATGCTTTCCAGAGACCGGATCATTACTTCATGTCGTGATGGGAACCTACGTGTGTCAGTCCACATTTATAATAATCTTACGGATATTGACCAACTACTGAATGCTTTAACAAAGCATAAACATCTATTAATATAAATTTAAAGTAAAAATAGCGCACCTATAGTAATGCCCTTCGCACAGAACCCTTAATTCAAAACCAAATAGAGACCTATACTTATGTATAGTTATGTGTTATACGTGCCTAAAATGTAACTCTATAAGTGGAATGATAGATACTCCTATGAGCACTAAAGTAACACAGGCATTAATTGTCAATAAAGCGATTGAACTCTTCAACGAGTTTGGCGCACATCACGTTTCAACTAACCGAATAGCAGAAGCCTGCCATCTTAGTAAGGGAAACGTTCACTACCACTTTAAGAATAAAGAGTCACTTATCCAATCAATTTTTGAGCGTATGGCTCGCGAAATTGAAGACGGCTGGGGTGACGATCATCTGCGACCGACGGCGGAACATATGGCTAACATGTTCTATCGACAATTAACAATGATATGGGAATATCGATTTTTTTACCGAGAGTTAACGCCGTTACTTCAGAATGATAGGCTTCTGAAGAAAAGCTTCGCAGCACTACGAAAAAAGAGAATGGCAAAACTCGAAATATTTTTCGAATCTCTTATATCCAGGGGATTTCTGGTTGGTATTGACACGCCGGAAGACGTTTCAGCATTGATCACCATTAGCTGGATAATAAGCGATTATTGGCTGAGCTATATAGACGTTGAAGAAAAAAATATCGACAAAAATACGATTAGAGAAGGCTATCTAATAATGACTCAATCTCTACGGCCATACTTAACGGATGATGCAAGGAAAAAAGTTGACGAATCTTTTAAACTGATATCACAAATAAACTGATTACTTTACGTTCACCTACATTATAAATTAATATTCCAAGAGATTTATTTTAAGCAGGCCGCAATTAAATTATTTTTAATTAATTCATCAGCTATAATGCATTAACTAAAACGGTAACGCGCGAATTATATATATCGTAAATCTTTCGATCTCACTCTTAGTAGCTAATAGATGGATTGTCGCCTGGATAGATTATACCAACTAAATATAGACCCTCAGGGTCTAAGCACTGAAGGGAGTGCATTTGTTTACGGGGAAGAAAAATTATGTCTCCCGCTGTGACCTTCGCCTTATAATTTTCAGTCCACATATAGCCACTACCTTTTAGGATAATAAGCGACTCTTCGTAAAGATGTCTATGTGGCGCTGCTTTCGATTCAGGAATTTCACCGATAAATTGCGCTGCCATCGTACAACCAACTTGTTTATCCACGAGCAGCTCCCAATATCTGTTGGCCATACGATTTCGGGATTTACTATCTGCAATTACAACTCTAACAGGATAATCTTCTAAAAAATTATTCGGCATAGTAGCTAAAATTAAAGGTACTTCAGGAGTTGGGAATACGGTAGCGAATAGTTTAATCTTTTCGGATTCAATATTAGTAATGCAAAATGCTTCGTTCGGACGAATATAAACACCCGCTTCAGGTTTAATCTCGAAACTTCTTCCAGATATTGTGATTACGCCGTTACCTTCGGTCACTAAAATAACAACATGATTGTCTTTGAAACTGACAATTGACGGCTCTCCTCGAGATGCCTCTAAATAAAATTGTGATTGATGACAGGCCCCTTTATCAGTCGAAATCAACGTGCCAATTTTTAGATTTCGATAGTCATCAAGCGGCACGCTGGAAACTCTCGACACATAGCAACCGCCATCTAGTATCGACAGCCCATTATTATCAGCAATAACTTCTTTTACTTTTCTGTTCTCGATACTGTTAGCTTCGTCAGTGCTATATTTTTCGTTATCAATATTATTGTGCGCACCGTCACAAAAAGGACCATTCTTAGTCTGTTTGCAACCACAGAATAAGACTTCCTCACAATCACTCTGCCCTATATATCTTAATGGTGTGAATGAGGTGCCAACGTGAGATGAATCACAAAAGGGTTGTGTCTTACTTAACCCGCAACTACACCAAAAATATGCCTTGTCTTTCACTAATTCAATATAGTACGGCTTATCTTGCGCAATGACTGGTTTTTCTTTCGCTCTAGTAGACACAATAATAGGTTATCTCATATATCTAATTGAATTGACGATTTCCACACTTTTTGTCACTATATTAATTTATATTAGATATGTCTAAAATTATTATAGGGCTTTCGTACTAATTCCCTAAAATTGACCGAAATACCTTACTGCCAAATCGCTCTGACACAACATAATCTATCAGAGTGAAACCGATTTTAACTCAGCTGCCATGCGATATTAGTTTATGCCTTCGTGGCTTATCGAATACATAACCGCACTAGCTAATTGAATGCGCTACCCGCAATACAATCATCAGAAATGTATTGATTTAATCAACGACTACCAACTGGTATGATCATCTCATAGAGCCCATATCACTGTTAAAACCGGATGATGAGTGAGATCAATTACATACTAATTATTAATAGGCAAATCTAGACTTCCACGTACAATCATCTTGCCATCTTTAATGACCATATTGATCATCTTAGCATTATTGATATTCTCAGAGGGGTCAGCATCCAGCAGTACTAGATCGGCTAGCTTTCCCTCTTCAATACTCCCTAGTTCATCATCTTTCCCCAGCCATTTGGCTCCATTTAATGTTGCAATCTGAATAATACCAATATTTGATATTCCAGCCTCTGACAATAGCTCCATTTCTCTATGCACGGCTGGTCCAACCGTCTGATCGGTGCCGACGGCCAATATGCCGCCGGCGTCACTTATCTTTTTAATATTCTCTTTGGCCACACCAGTCATGATTTTCATCCACCATGTCCAGGTATTAGCCTTGTATTCCAGAGCTTTAACGGTTTTTAAATCCCTAATTTCTTCATTGGGAATTACTGCTTTATATAGAAATTGATCCAAGTACTCTGGCGTCTCGACTAATCGACTATAGTTCTCACCTATAGTCAAAGTGGTCGCCATGGGAATTTTTTTTGCTCCCATGAGCTTCGCAAACTTACTAGAAATCGGGCCTTGTATAACTGGATGCGCCAAAGAGTCAACCCCGGCAAATATAGCCTCCCTTGCGCGCAACTCACTGGATGTATGAACCGTTGTTCGTATGCCTTGATCATTATAATATTCAATGACTTCCTGCATCAGATCAAGGGGAAGTATTGGAATCATAGGTCGAGAACCCCATCCACGTTCCTCATAAGTAAGTTTTAGAATATCTGGTGCTCGATTGATATGCTTATCTAGGGCTGCTTTTGCTTGAGGCCAACTTTCAATCGTAGTTGCTCCGTAACCGGTGCCGTGGCTACCTGGGTAACTTACGATACCACCTGTCGCAAATATACGTGGCGATACTATTTTCCCTTCTCGTTCGTCTTTGCGTAGTGAAAAGATATAGTTTGGATCATTGCCGGCATCATATACACTTGTCACACCACTATATAAAAATCCATGCAACGCTCGTATCCCCTTCTCACGACTGGCGTTTGATTTTCGTAACCCATTGGCGGTAACCTTGATACCTCCGGCCAAATGAATATGGACATCGATTAAGCCAGGAATTAAGAACTTATCAGTTCCGTTAACTAGTTCTGCGCCCTTTTTGTCAATGCTAGGGAAATTACCCCTAATAACACGATGTATTTTATTGTCAATTATTTGTACACTTGAGCTTGGTCTCGGCTTAGCCCCAGTCCCATCTATGACTGTAACATTTTCTATAATTAATGACTGTTGGCCCTCAGAAAATACGGAGATTGAAAGCATAGTAAATGCCAATATTGACCGTTTAAATACCATAGTACCTCCACAGATTACTATAATTGTATTTATTAAAAATTCGTTATATAAAATAAAAGGAAGCTGTAAAACAGCCTCCCTAATGTAGTTATCTTAGATAAAACATTAAAATCGTTTAGTCAGAGAAAGTCCGACTTTTCTTGGGGTATTAGTCACTTTTCCAGTTGGACGCCGCGAGCCTTGATATATAAAGAGGTCACCGTCTTCATCAAAGACATTCTCGATATAGAATACTATATCGGAATTTATCTCTTCGCTAGAAAACCCGAGCCGAAGATTGGTAATACTATAGTCATCCCCATATCGGTTTGCGGAAGATGTTGGATCCAACTCAGTATTAGAACCATCTTTATATGAGTATTCGGCGCGGACCCAACCCTTTGCATTATCCACAGGCAACTCAAAATTATAGGTTGCTGTAGCATTTAAAGTAAGATCAGGTATTCTCGGAATTTGGTCTCCTTTTTTACCCGGGGCCTGTATGCTATCGCTTACTTGATCTTCGGTTAGTTCTTTAGTTGGTAAGTAACTGAGGCCCATTGTAAGGTCAAGATTTTGATTGGGTTTAGACGTAACCTCAATTTCAATTCCTTTTACCTCTGCGGAACCTGCGTTCCCAATAAAACTAAAAGCACCTGTAGGATCAAGGCCGGATATCTGGAGATTTTCCCAATCAATCATGAATATAGCGGTGTTGATAATGAGTCGATTATCCATCCAACTAGATTTGTAGCCAACTTCATAGTTCCATAGCTCATCAGCCTCATACAATTGAGGTACAGCAACGATTCCTTGATTATTAGTGCCACCAAGTCTAAATCCCTGCGACGCGGTAACATAGATAGCTGAATCATCAGTTAATTCGTAAGCCAGTTTATATTTTTGGATAGTTTCACTTTGGCCTGCGCTAACAGTGTTCTGCGGGCCCGCGGGACCATCGAATAGTGCGAACTGAAATACCGTTTGACCAAGGTCAGATTGTTCCACATCAAACCAACGTAGCCCTATTGTTGCGGCAAGTCGGTCGCTTAGTTCATAGGTTAGTTCGCCAAATAACGCTTTCTCCTCGATGGTTTTATCAGCAAAGCGTGCAAACACACAAGGATTACATCCTATTATACCGCCACCGGGTAGACCCGTAGGTCCCAGCGGTGGCTTTCCTGTGCTAAATGTATTGCCACTCTCATTAACAATCGGCACATAACTCTGCAAGGTGCTGTCCCGCTCTCTCAGAAAACCACCAGCTAACCATTGTAATGGGCCATCTCCAGTCGAATTAAATCGAAGCTCGAACATGTCTTGGTTTAGACTCTGATCTTGATCGGTTAGGGCAGGCAGAAGATCTAACCTACCGGCTGCCTCCATACCAAATGTCGTAATTATCCAGGTAGAATCGAACTTATAGCCAAAGTCCCTCTCATAATGTGAAGCTGTAGCCGTCATAGTTGCCCATGGTAAATCCCAAATACCTGTGAGACTAAATATTGTCTGCTCATCCGGTATAAAATTATTGGTGAAATCACCTACGACATAATCACCAGTTTGATAAAACGTTGAGAATGCAGGTGTATCGACGATGTTATCGTTCGCTCCCTGATCATTTGTGCCAGGACTTTGATGAAAACTATCATAAGGCGTGTAGTTACTTGTTCCTCCGGAGTATCTATCTTGAAACCAGTACATGGTATCTAATGTAAAACTATCCGTGGGTGCCCATCTCAGATTTACCCGCAAGCCTGTTGTTTCTGATGAATTAATATCGCTAACGCCTAAGCGAACATTGTCAATGTAGCCGGCTTCATTGTCTTCATAAGCCACCACGCGAAGCCCCAACTTACCGTAGATAAGGGGTACATTCACCATTCCATTAATTCCAGAGTTAGTATCCTCAGAATGCTCCATATTGGAGGCATCACCACTTATAGTGGCTTCTAATTCATCAAGGTTTGGTTTCGCACTAATAAATCGGACCGTACCAGTCTGTGAGTTAGCGCCAAACACCGTGCCTTGGGGGCCTTTCAAGACCTCAATCCGCTCCATATCATAAATTTTTAGATCAGTGGTTTGCGACCCGCTATTAGAGCCCGCGCCCTGCACCCCTGGAAGAGGTACCTCATCATAGTAAACTGCAACCTGCTGTTGACCGCCAGACTGGATGCCTCTAACAATATAACGTTTCTCTCCGGGCCCTTCATCAGTAAAAGTTAGCCCTGGCACTTGATACGCAAAATCACTAAAATCGGCAACCTGCATTATCGCCAATTCACTTGAATCAAAAGCAGTAATCGTTGCAGGTATATCCTGCAAGCTTTCCTCACCCCGTTTACGGGATGTTACTATAATCTCATCAATCGAAAATACATTTGAATCAAGATCATCTGCATTCTGGGCATAGGTAAAATTCATCAATGAATTAGAAGCAGTGAACACTACAATTAACAATTTACTTTTAATATTCATATAATTCCCCATTATTATTATTTTCGAGAGATAAAGTAATGTTACTTTAGATAAAAACGGATTATAAATATATTCGCAACAAGACACTGATAAGTAAACATTTGAATTAGACCTTATACCCTAAACAATCGAACTTGTTTAATTTTTGTATCAAATTAATATTTCAGGTAGTTCTAAATATTTTCATAATTATTAACACAATTACTTATCTAATTTGGGTGGTTATATTCATATTTTTTATAATAATCGCGAGCAGCGCGTAGTGAGACTTTCTTATATCTCTAGCGATTGCCGCCCAGATATTGAATGTAATTTTAACGGGATTATTTGTCCCGAGATTGTTCAGTAGACCGAAAGTAACTGGCGCCCTCTCGGCTGCAAAGGTGCCAAAAATTCGAGCCAGAGGATCAGTAAATTGCCATAGTTTTTGTCGATATATTCAGGATTAGTCTCGTGGTGCACACGATGGTTAGCTGGCGTGCTAAAAATGCCATCGAGTAATCCGAGTTCACCTATCCACTGTGTGGCCAATTACATCATAAAGTCTAGAGACTACCGCACAGACAGCAGTCACACTAAGCTCAAATCCAATCAGCGGCATGAGGATAAAGGATGGAGTTTTGATAATAGGACCAAACCAAGCTTGTCGGAACGCGACCACGAAGTTCATTTCTATGATTGAATGATGGTTCATGTGAACTGCCCATAAACATCTGATTCTGTGGGCGCTTCGGTGGTACCAGTAAAATATGAATTTAATAGTAAGAATTGTTACCAGCCACACGACAAAAGAGTAATGCCTGATTGAGGTTAAATGGTCTGGTTTAATTATCCCTGTGTTGCGCTAACAACGCCAAGATTGGTACCAAATGTGACTAATAAAGATACCCCTTAACCTCGGGAAATGACACGTTAGGGGTAATGCGGTTATTGGTTAGGCCTTGGATCGCGCCAACAGATAGGCCGCATAGGCCCCAACAAGTCCGCATGCCGATATTATTAGATAATAGATCTTGTAGCCTAGACCGCCGGGGTACTGTTCTATCAGTGCGGCACTGATGAGAGGTAAGTAGCTTTCAGGCGCATAACCGATCATTGAGATAATACCGATAGCCAGGCCTTTGATCTTTTTCGAAATATTACAGCCGCCTAATGTCGCCCAATAGAGACCTCTAACCGCATAGGTTAATAAGCCAACCAGCAGAACAACAGACACCATAAGCAGTATCGCTGAGGTCGCCGGCAAAAAGGCCATCATAGCCAGAGCTATTGAGGCGAGCACCAGAGTTATAGATAACACTTTTTCTGGGTTGCTCCAGTCGCCAATAAATCCAGCCGCTATGCCGCCGATAGGCCGCATCCATAATTTGGCTAACGTGATCGTACCCACCATGACGGCACTAAGCCCAAAGTGTTGCTGTAGGTAAGCGGAAAAAGAGTATGTGGCGTAAAATAATTGATAACCACAGATCAGACAAATGGCGCACAGCCAGATTTCGCGACGTCTAAGCAAGACCATCAAGTCTTCTCGAAATACACTCTTGGTTTGTACCGCATCCACGTCTGTAATATCTTCTAGGTCATCAAGCAGCCAATAAACTAGGGGAGAAATTACCAGTAACACGCCCACATAGAAATAGATGACCTGCGTCAGTGCGATAGTTGTCGAGCCCGACTGTTGGCTGAGTGCGTAGGCGAACATTGCTACAGCAACCGTGGCTAAGAGCGCCTCGACGAGACCTCTTCCACCATCAAGAATGCCAAAGAACCGGCCCTGCTGGTCCTTTTTGGCCAGCATTGTAACCAGCTTAATGTGTGCCGACCAAAAGGTTAACCCGGTCGCCAGGCCCCAGGCGCCATAGATAATAAGCAGTGTGTTATATGAAGGCATAGTTGAAAACCATATGCCAAGCAATGCAGTAGCGAAAAGGGAGTAAGCCAATAACTTACGCGATGAAAAGCGGTCTGCTAGCCAGCCGCTGGGTACATAGCTAATCATGAAAATCAGACCAAGCATCGAGCTACAGTAGCGCAGCTGTGTCTGGGTAATATTAAAGGCTTCCAATATGGACAGTTCGAAATTTTGCCTTAGATAGAGCAGAGGATAGATCGCTCCTGCCGCGACAACGATGAGTGCAAGTTGACTGTAGCTGCGCCAAGCAGGTGAGCGAAAAGGTAACAAAGAAAACTCTTATTTGAAAGACATCGCGAGTATAGCTTTTCAGCGAGAACATGGATAGAAACTGTTCTATGCATTTGAACATTGTTCAGGATTGAGGTATAAAAACCTCCAACCGTTAAGGTAATCGTCTCAAAAAGGAGGCACACCGAGACTTATTTTGTTTAAACGCCCCAGATATTAGTGATGACTTGATTAGGAATAAATTATGTCCGAGCCTATAACAGCCTTAAATTTGACTGCAAAATACCCAGAATTAAACCATGACCCAGTTGATACGGACATGTATTGGAAGGAAGAGCTCTTTCTCCAGGAAAAAGACAAAATCTTCAGTCGAGCTTGGCACTGCCTTGGTCGCGTCGAGGAGCTAACCGAGGTAGGGTCTTTTTTTAAGCGTCAAATGCCAACGTTTAATCTGTCAGTCATTGTCGTACGATCGACCGACAATGAGATTAAGGCTTTTATGAATGCCTGCTCGCACCGCGGCAATGACGTTGAGCTAGCGGATTGTGGTAAGCGCAAGGCCTTTACCTGCAAATTTCACGCTTGGTCCTATAATCTTGACGGCAGACTCATAGGCGTTCCTGACGAGGCGGGGTTTCCGGAGCTAGACAAACCTGACATCGGATTGCGCCAATTTAAATGCTCACTTTGGGAGGGGTTTATCTTTGTTAATCTATCCAGCGAGCCGGAATTAAGCTTAAAAGAATATATGGGTCAGCAAGGTGCTGATCTCGAGGGTTATCCGTTCCATCTTGGCACCTCCAAATTTCAATTCTCAGGTGTTATCGACACCAACTGGAAATTTCTGGTCGACTCATTCTGTGAGACTTACCATATCCCTATACTGCATCGTCGAACCATTAACAGCACTATGGCGGGCCCTGACAATATCCACGGCCGCACGGTTGATATTCGCCTTAAGGGTGACCATCGGACTACCTCAGTCTGGGGTAATCGGAAATACCAACCAAAGACAGTACAGGGCCTAGCCTTTAAACATAGTCCCGGGGTCGCGATTACCAGCGCTGGTGATGATTCCATTGAATTACCTAAAGGTCTCAACGAAACGCGATCGCCAAATTGGTCAATTGATGTCTGTGTGTTTTTCCCCGGACTGGTGTGTGTTATCGGCGCGGGAATGTATTTTACCCATCAGATGTGGCCCGTTAGCGCCGGTAAAACACACTGGGAGATGACTGGATATCTGCGGCCTGCCACTAATGCTGCCGAGCGCTTCGGGCAGGAGCACACTATGGCAGAGCTACGAGATGCTGTGTTAGAAGATGCCAATACTCTCGAGCGCATGCAGAGAAATGTCTCAACAGGCTTGGTTGATAAGTTTTATTTCCATGACCATGAGCTGTCATTACGCTATCAACATTTCACTGTTAAAAAGCACTTGGAAGACTCATGAAATCATTGATAAATATTCTACCTGAAGCGTTCTCAGAGCTAGAGGTGTTCTGTGGGCAGTGGTGTTTGGAAAGCTCCCAGGCGCGAAACGCAGCCCGAATTACCGCATCAATGGACGACATTAGAGACTTCTATGATGTAACTACTGTGCATGCAGAGAGAGCCCTTGCCCACCTCTCGACACTGCAGCTCGGTGAATTGCCTGAACAGGATGGCAATCTATTACGCCTGATGCTATCACTGGCCGAGATAGGCCCTGCGGTCGAATGGTTTAATCAACCCAGGGTCCGCGATGGATGCGATGAATCACACTTTCCGTTGGTTATCGCTATTCCAGATTTAGAAGCCCAAGGAAACCTCAAAGCCTAGTAACTCGTTGGCTGGGCTGGCGAATTACTTATAGTTGAATATCAAAGTGCTTGACCACCGACTCTTTGATTTCCCACGTTCCTTTAAATCCCGCTTCGACGACAAAGGCATCTCCCGGGCCAACGTTCATAGGTTCTTCACCATCGGGGGTAATGGTAATACGACCTTCTATAATGTGAACGAATTCATATTCGGCATAGGTAGCATGGTAGGTCCCGGGGGTTGCGGTCCAAACACCTGAAATCATGCGGCCATCATTAGAAGTATGCAGTATCCAGGTTTTCATGGTGGGGCTACCCTGAACAACCTTCCAGCCCTCTAGATTGTCACTGATCACCTCAGCTGACTGCTGATTATCGAGTTTAAACAGATATTTCATTGGTAAGGTCCTTTTGTCAGTGATGTTTTTAGTCAGCTATGTGCCACGTCACAGCCTTTAATAGGGCTGTTATATGCAGTTCAGCCTCCTGCACATCGCGCAAGGAGGTTGTCGAGAACAACTTAGGAACGACGCCTAGTGCTCTGCTCTGCAGCTTTGCCTGAGTCAACAAGCACTTCAACACAAGGAGATA
>TARA_B110000503_G_scaffold22708_1_pt1 | contig 15186 bp, 14 predicted proteins | sample TARA_B110000503 | Tara Oceans TARA_B110000503 (sample SAMEA4397472) | marine metagenome | biome: Polar Biome; feature: [SRF] surface water layer (ENVO:00010504); material: water (ENVO:00002006), including particulate matter (ENVO:01000060) such as... | depth 5 m | reverse complement strand
TCAAAACACCAAGCATGGTAGGGACAAACGATAACGCGAGTATTGCCGCAGCCTTCTAACAATTGATGACCTCTGTGCGGGCATACATTGAAAAAGGCACCCAACTCTCCTGCCTGATCCCTTATCACTAGAACCTCCTGTCCATGAAGATTAGCAGTTAAATAGTCACCTTGTTGTTGTAATTGTGATAAATGACCAACATAAACCCATGACTTCCAAAAAATGGCTGCTTTTTCCTGCTCATAAATATCTGCGTCTGTGTAAAAGCGAGAAGGTAGGGTATAAGACGTTTGCGGATCATTTGTAAAAGGATGTTCTAGAGGTTTTTGGGGGTGTATATGCGTCATAAAATTACTCCTTTTATTAATTATCATTTGTGACAATTTATACTTTTGGTTTAAAATTGTCAAATATGATTATTTACTACCTTTGAGCGATTGAACTATGGCACGCCCATCCCTTCAGGCTGAACGCCAAGAAAGCATTATGGCTGCGTTTACTCGATGCATCAGTAAACTTGGTCTCGAAGCAGCATCTCTTAATGAAATAGCAAAAGAAGCCGGTATGCAGCGCAGCTTAGTGCGCCATTTTGCAGGTAACCGAGAGGACTTAGTCAATCAAGTTGCTGATTATGTAGCGAGTAAGTTTGAAAATATATGGCGACAACAGGAACACTCCCATCGAGAAGACCTTACAAATGAGTGGTTAGTCAATGTGCTGTTTAGCACCAAACCAGAGGCAGCATATAGAACAATGCTACCCGCATTTTATGCTTTATTATCTGCCTCCCATCGTTACCCTACCGTCAGTGTTCGTATGACTCAGTGCTTTGAGCTCTATGTTACTGACCTAAGCCTGGAGTTACAGCGCAGGCATTCACAAGCAAGCTCAGATGACTGCCAACAAGTCGCCCTTGGCGTGATTAATATTTATTTTGCTTGGGATAGTTTGCGCGGGCTGAAATTAAATCCAACCTTAATACTCAATAATCAACAACTAATCAAACGACTTCTTTCTAGCCTCAAATAAGAACACAACAAACTCTAGTATGTTGGTGTTTACGAAGTAGGTCTACCTCAAAAGGACTCCCCCCGGCTGGTGCCTTTTTTTATGTCTATGTCTACTGTTATACTAGCTCGGAATAATAACAAGAGCAGGCCTTATGAAGACTCATCACATCCTCATAGTAGAAGATGAAGCTATTACTCGAACCAAGCTTGCAGGCTATTTTGAGTCAGAAGGTTATCGCGTCACAGCTGTGAGCTGTGCTAGAGAAATGCGTATTGTCATCAACCAAGAAGACATTAGCATGCTTCTGTTAGACATTAACCTACCTGATGAAAGTGGTTTATTACTGGCCCGCGAAGTAAGAGCCAAAAGTAATATGGGCATCGTATTAGTGACTGGGAAAACTGACGATATAGACCGTATTGTTGGACTAGAAATAGGTGCCGACGATTATGTGACTAAACCGTTTAACCCCCGAGAACTTCTGGCACGAGTAACTAACCTGCTACGGCGTATTCATAACCATAGTGAAGAAGCCATACAACACAAATCAATCTATGCTTTTGATGGCTTATTGCTAGATGCGTCTCGTCGCCATTTATTGGGTCGAGATCAACAGGAAATTAAATTGACAAGAGCTGAATTTGAACTCTTGGTAGTATTTATGACCCACCCTGGCCAAGTACTTAATCGTGATCGTTTATTATCCCAAGTTACTCATCGTAGCTGGGATCCAAACGATCGTACTATAGATGTATTAGTCATGCGTTTACGACGAAAACTGGAACGTGACTATAAACAACCCACGCTATTGACCACTGTACATGGAGAAGGTTATTTGTTCATCGGTTTAGACGAGTTATAGCACACACTAGCTCAAATGTGCTGCGCTCCAATTGTTAAGCGCTTTTTGTGAAACTTTTACTAGTTCTGGTAAATCTTCTAGTATCAAATCGATACTAGTAGGCTGACCATGCTTTGCTTGGCTTTCCAACTGGTTAACTAGTTGGTACAAGCTTTCAAGCCCCAAACTCCCCGAAGCATTTTTAAAATTGTGCGCCAAATCGCTTAATTTCACCCAATCCTCATGTTGTCGTGCAAGATCTATCGCTGCCATATTGTTACTACACGCTAGAGCAAAAAGGTTGACCATCTCTAGCAGACAAGACTTTCCCAACACACTAAGGTCATCGTTAAGCAACTTTTCGTTTACCAATTGAGCTTCCACTTCATTGGGCATAGATATTAACCTCTTCTGTGCTTGGCTAACACCTAGCAGCAACTCATTCAACCGTTCAGGATCTATGGGTTTGCCAACAAAACCATCCAATCCTGAGCTTAAATAAGAATCAACTTCCTCGGGGAATATATGGGCAGACATAGCAATAATCGGAACCTTTAACCCCAAACGTTTGTGCACTTGATGTATCCGTAGGGTGGTTTCAACACCGTCCATACCAGGCATACTAATATCCATCAGAATAAGGTCGAAGTTTTTTTCTGCCAGAGCTAGAGCTTCAAACCCATCCTTGGCCAGAGTCACTTTATGCCCCTCATAGCTCAAGTATCCCTCTACGACTATCCGACCAATGTCATTATCTTCTACCAAGAGTACATCCATACTGGGCAAAGCTGCATTAGGCTCGACAACACTAGGTGTTTGAGGTAGGTATTCCAAGTCGGGCCAATAGGGTAATTCAAACCATACCTTTGAGCCTTGTTTCACCTCATTTTCAATGCGGCTACTAATACCTATAGTGCCCTCCATCGCTTCCACCAAAGTTTTACAAATAGACAAACCCAGACCAGTGCCACCAAAACGTCTCGATGTAGACGCATCATATTGGGTAAACGGCTGAAACAGGGTCTGATGCATCTCTTCAGGAATACCTAGGCCGGTGTCTGTCACTTCAAATCGCAATCGTTCGCTTACCCCGTCGTCTTCAACCAAACTAACATAAAGCTCAATGTAACCCACAGTAGTGAATTTAATAGCATTGCCCAGCAGGTTGAATAACACTTGTTGGACCTTTCCCTGGTCTCCTACAAGGGTTTGATGTTTAAGATGCTGCGGAATATGTACGTCTAGCTGCAGCCCTTTTTCTGCCGCTGCGCCAGACATAAGCGCCACCATGTTAGCCTCTACCTTTTCTAGCTGATAGGGGAGATGTTCCATCTGCATATGTCCTTGCTCTACCTTGGCATAGTCTAAAATACCGTTCAAGATACCCAACAACGCTTCTGCAGCTGCCTGGCTCAAACCAATATATTCTGATTGCTGGCTGTCTAATTGCGTTTTTTGCAACAACCTTAAGGTGCCCAACACGCCACTCAAAGGTGTCCGCACCTCATGACTCATAGTAGCCAAAAAATCAGTTTTAGCTTGGTTCGCTCGCTCAGCTTCTGCACGGGCAAGCTCGTGCTTCTCAGCGGTCACTGACAGCTCTTGGTTAAGCTGTTGAAGCTGCCCTGTGCGCATTTGGATCTCTTGCTCCAGCTCAGACTGATAATTCCTTAGGCGCAGGTCTACACCCTCTTGTTGCTGCTCTAGTTGCTGGCGAGCAAGCGCATTTTCTTTAAATACCTGCACAGTTTTGGCCAAGCGCCCTAACTCATCATGACCACTAATTTGCAGTTGAAAATTCAGGTCCCCTTGGGCTACTGCCAGGAACGCTTGATTTAACTGTGTTAATCGACGGAAAAGATTACGTTTTACATAAAACCACAATACGCTTATCGCTACCACAGCCAAAATTAAACACGCTATCAATAATATGTTTCGCCCATTAGCTACCGCAGTGCGCGCCTCATCTGTAGCCTTTTGTACTTTTACACCTGCAGCTCTACTAGCACTGTCAACTTGCACCTTAAACGCTTTAGTCAATTTAACACTATCATTATTCAGCACTACCAATTGGCCGTGTACATTAATGTTACTTCGTTGCAAGGCAAACAGATTATACGTAGTCATTGGGGCAATATTAGTTTTAACCACCGACAATAAATCTAACCCTTGTTGGCGACGGCCTGGGTCATTCACCTCAGCAACTCGGCGCTGAAGCACTATCATATTGAGCTGAATGTCCTGCTCAACTTTATATAACTCTGTTAAAGTGGTTTGTTTCGGCAGTAGAGTCAGCAAACCCATTAAGCTTGCAGACCGCTGGCGCAATTCGTACATCCGGTCCATATGATCTAAATCAACTTCAATGAGGCGGTCAAAAGCACTATACAAAGCATCTTGCCCCGCATCAGTATTGGTATCAGCATCGGCTAAGTCATACAAGCTAGACGCAACTGCCGTGGTCATGGTATTCGCATTAGCCACCAAAGAGGTACTAATATCGTGGATCTTGCTCATTGCAAGCAACGTTTTGCTCTGGAGCACACTGGCTTTTTGTAAATAGTCTAATCGTCGCTCCACCAAACTAATTTGCCGCACTAAATTATTACTGATGTTAACGCTCATGCTCTGCAATACTAGGCTTCCGAAAGGATACCCACTAGCGCCCCCATGCCAAATAGTTGAATCTCTAAGTTGCTGCAATTGATATTCGATAGTGGCGGTAATTTTCTTGCGTTGAGCCTCACTAGTCACACCTAAAAGTGCCGGGGCGGCAGTGGCTAAGCTGGCGTTAATTTCTGTTAAGCTGTGTGCCGCAATAATGCTGGGTATCGCTTCATCGATCACAGAATTTTGCTTACTAGCCACGCGCTCATAGCCTTGCCAGCCAATTACGGCAGCAACTAATAACAAACTAATGGTTAAGATCATGGCCAACAGTAATTTACTGCCGACACCAAGGTTGACAGCCATAGGCACTCAGAAGGTAGACTAACGTAGGCGTAAAATACCACAATACACTATAGTACCGCAGCCGCTTTTAACCCTTAAATGTGCCACCTTAGGTAGTTAACACCATGACTTGTCGTTTAACACATTGTTTAAGTTTGATTTTATGTCTGGGAATCAGTTCCTCCACCTATGCCGTGTGGGACATTGTGGCCTGGGATCCACCGTTTGATTATCAAGGTCAGATGCGACCATTACTATACCAACCTATAGAAGAAGCGAGCCAGGCATGGCACCTGTGTGTCACTTACCCCCACTTAAAGGACCCATATTGGCTTAGTGTTAACTATGGCATGGTGGAAGAAGCGAAGCGACTAGGGGTAAACATGACGGTTCTTGAGGCTGGAGGTTACCCAGAATTGCCCACCCAAATAGAACAGCTAAAGCATTGCACCCAAGCAGCCAGTGACGCCATTATTGTAGGCGCTGTGTCCTTTAACGGACTATCACCTAGCATCCGTAAAATTGCACAAACCACTCCAGTTATAGCAGCAGTCAACGACATTGAAGACATAGGCATAAGTGCTAAATCCGCCGTATCTTGGTACAGTATGGGGCAAAAAGTGGGGCAATACCTTGCTCAACGTCATCCCACTAAAGGTACTAATGAAGCTAAGGTAGCGTGGTTTCCTGGCCCCAAAGAATCGGGTTGGGTGAAGTTTATTGATGACGGCTTTAACGATGCCATTGCTGGTTCTGGAGTGCAGGTAGTCGCAGTGAAATGGGGGGATACCGGCAAGGAAATTCAGCGTAATTTGCTCCAAGAAGTATTGGAAGAAACACATGATTTTGATTATATAGTTGGCACAGCCCTAACAGCAGATGCGGCTGTAAGTGAACTACTCAGCCGTAATTTACGTGGTGAAATTGACATTGTATCGACCTACTTCACCCATAATGTGTTCCGCGGCATTAAACGTGGCCATATTTTGGCAGCTCCAACAGACTCCCCTGTGCTCCAAGGTCGCTTGGCTGTGGATCAGGCCGTACGCATTCTTGAAGGAAAGCTTACAGAGCCACACCTCAGCCCGCGAATCTTAATGATCGACCAGCATAATGTAGGCCAGTTCAATACTGAAAACTCACTAGCCCCCGCTTCCTTTTGGCCCACTTTTGAAGTTGTTTCAGATTCACCGTCAGCTACAAAATAAAGACTCTAAATAGCCCCGTGACAACCGTATAATCTTGGGGCTATTAAGGTTTTAGGAACGCCAACTTAAATCGCATGTTCTCAATACGCGGCTGCAACCTTGCACCAAAGTGAGCCGCTATTGTTTCCCAACGATCCGTTGGCACAGCCACAAATACGCCTTGTTGTTGTATGGCTAGGTTTTCCAGCTGATCTAGCTGTACAGGCTGGGCTTTTCCGTGGCTATAAAAACGTGCAGAAAACTCCAACTTAGAGCTAAGATAGTAAAGCCTAGACCAATTATGGGAGTCACCATTTTGAGGTTGCTGCGCAACATATTGGGCAATGCTTTTTTCAGTTTTCAGCAAGTCGTTGTTATTCACAATCAATACACTGAATACTATTGCTGCTACTGGCGTAAACCACATCGCCAAGGTAAAACCTACCTGACGCCATTTTTGGCCAGTATTCAGCCTCACCATAGCCCAACCCATCAGTAAGGCAAAAGCTGGCATGGAAGGAAGGGTGTAGGTCCAGATCACATTACCTGCAGAGGTAAAGAACACTGGTGTGACTAAGACCCACAACAATACATACATCACTACTGGCCGTTTAACCGACTGCCATACGGTTTGACGCCAACTGGCCTTAAATAGGTGACCCACCAATAATAGTAGTGCTAGCGCCCCCCAAGGTGCAGACCCAGCCAACCAATGTATCCAAACCATGCCTTTTGGCTCTTTATGGGCATAGCCATATAGATCTCCCATCCAACCTGGATCTACAAAACGCATAAAGTGCTCCCCCACAATAAAGTAGTTAATAAATCCTGGGGTTTTTAATTCAGCTAATATGTACCATGGCAGAGCGATAACTAAAGTTAATAAAGTGCCTCGAATCCAAGGCATAGCTCGTAGGTAAAACATCAGTTTACCTTGTAGCAATACCCATAGGCCTATGGGTGCACCACTAATGACTAATGCCAACGGGCCTTTGGCCAGTAAACCAATACCCAAGCCAATAAAAAAACCATAACGCCAATACCAAACATTTTCCTTAGGTGCCAAATAAAACGCTACCATGGCCCATGTTGTACCCAGAGTTAAGTATGGGTCTGTCATCACTGTGCCAGCTGCTAAAAAAGTGAGTACCATACCGCTATACACCACTAAACTGGCAGCAGCCACCTGGGTATTAACCACAGAAACAGCAAGCCGCCAAAGCATCCACGCAGTGGCTATAAATGCCAATAATGCCGGTAAACGGCCAGCAAATTCATTAACACCGAATAATTTAAACGAAATAGCTTGAGCCCAGAAAGACAGTGGTGGCTTACCCCAAAAAGGCATACCTGGCTCAAACCATGGGGTAACCCAATCATTCGTAGTCATCATTAAACGGGCAATTTCTGCGTACCTAGGCTCTGTAGTATCGGCAAATGGAATCACTACCATGGCGACCATACGCACCAATAAGAATATACCTAACAACCAAATAAGATTAGTCCGTTGTAACATTAACTGAAGTTCCTTGTGCTGCTTTAGAAATGTGACTGCTAGCCTTTTCAGGTGACTTTTGCACCACATCTTGAATAATAAATAGTGGCCGCTGCTTGGCCTCGAAATAAGTTTTGCCTACATACTCGCCTAGTACGCCTATAGAGAGTAGTTGCACACCCCCTAAAAAGGTAATCATGGCGATAATAGTAGGAAAACCAGCGGAGTCATTGCCATAAAGGAGTGTCTCAATGACGATCCAAGCACCAAATAAACCACCAAACATGGCTGTCATTAAGCCCAACAGCACCATAGCCCTAAGAGGAGCGATAGAAAAAGAGGTAATTCCTTCAAAGGCCAAGCTAAATAAGCTGAAATAATTCCACTTTGTTTCTCCTGCAGCACGATCTGCCACATCATACTCCATCACATAAGTAGGGTAACCTACCCATGCAAATAAACCCTTCATATATCTATTACGCTCTGGCAATCGATTGAGAGAATCCAACGACCTGCGGCTCATAAGTCGAAAGTCCCCTGTATCTTCTGGAATGTTCATAGAACCTGTAATACGGTTCATAATACGATAATAGACGTATGATCCCGATTTTTTGGCCCACGATTCGCCTCCTCGATCTCGCCGTTTCATAGCCACGATATCTGCCCCTGCACGCCATTTTTCTAGCATTTCGGGGATTAATTCTGGAGGGTTTTGTAAATCTGCGTCTAGCACAATAATAGCGTCACCCTGGGCGTGCTCCAACCCAGCAGACAAGGCGGCCTCTTTACCAAAATTGCGAGATAATATAACAGCCTTTACGCACTCGTCGCCTTGGGCTTGCTGGGTAAGATAGCTGGCGCTGGCATCCATACTGCCATCGTCTACCATCACCATTTCATAATCTACGTTAATGCCATGCATCACTTTTCTTACGCGCTCAAATAAAAGCGGTAATACATCTATTTCGTTATACACAGGAATTACGAGGGATATCATTGGCTGATGGCTGGCTTCTTCTTTCTTAAGTATCTGATTTTGCAAGAAACACTACCTTTTTATATAATAAAAAATTAACGACCATGACTATACCTGTGGTGACCAATTGAGCCATCAACGGATCTGGCAGCATCCAGCCGTAAAGACTATAGAACAGCACTAAATTCAACAACCAACTCACTAACACCGCTGGCATGTAAGCTAATAGGGCTTGTTTATGCCGGCGCTTAGTTTTAAAAGTGAAAAAATACTGTAAAAAATAGTTCGCAATAGCACCTACAAAAGCACCAATACTAGAGGCTAATACAGCCTCTACTTGCAAATTAATCAAGCCCCACAGAGTGGCCCAATGGATAGCCGTAGCAATACCACCACTTACCAAAAATCGTAGTACTAACTTAACCAGCGTTATCAGTGATGTGGTGACTGCCATCTAAAGGGCCAAATGTGAACAATAATGGAGTTATGACTGCAAAATTATAAAATAATTCCCCCTACAGAACAATGAATCAATACGCCAACCATAGACCGTGATCACAAGCTTGGTATATAGTGCTGCGATATAAATTTATGAATAGGTTTTTGGCCATGAGTAGAACTCAAAATTTACTAATAATCGCCTCCTTAATACTAGTAGCTGCATTAAGTATTTACACCTATTTAGCCAAACAAAACCATGACACTACATGGTATAGCCAAACCCAAGTAAACCAAGGTGCAGTGTTATTTTTAGACAACTGTGCCGCCTGCCATGGTGCCCAAGCTCAAGGTGCAAAAAACTGGATGCAAGCCGATGCTGCAGGAGTGCGTGGAGCCCCCCCTCTTAACGGCAGTGGCCATGCTTGGCATCATTCACTAGAGAGCCTCATCCAAACAATCACTCAAGGTAGGGGCGCAATGCCGGCCTGGAAAGGCACCCTTACAGAAGAACAAATGATTGCTACTTTGGCCTGGACTCAAAGCCTCTGGCCAACTACCACCTACAAAGCTTGGGCGGGGGAAAATCCATGACTGCATTAGCTCAAAATTTTACACCAACAGCCAACCACTTATACCGAAACGGTGCCATAATGGTCATTATGTGTGGCCTGTTGTGGAGTACCGCTGGTGTTGGTGTACGCTATATTAGTGAAGCATCCGGGTGGCATATTGTATTTTTTCGCTCTATCGGCTTAATTCTCACCATATTAACGGTGATGGCCTGGCGTAACAAAGGCGATCTAATTACCCCGTTAAAACGCACCAATAAACTGAGCCTGTTGGCGGGTGTTTTTTTAGGCGCTTCATTTTTTGGCAACATTTTTGCGTTACTCCATACTAGTGTGGCCAATGTCGTTTTTATTTTGAGTTCAGCCCCTTTTATCGCTGCTTTACTGGCCTGGCTTATCCTTGGTGAGCGGGTTAAGAAACGCACCTGGATCGCCATTGCTCTCTCTAGTGTTGGTGTAAGCATAATGGTAGGTCAGGCCCTGAGCGGAGACGGCATTGTAGGCATGGCTTTTGCGCTAATGATGGCTGTTTGTTACGCCGCTTTTAGTGTAATCATGCGCTGCGGTAAAGATAACGACATGTTGCCTGCCGCTTTAATAGGTGGCTTGTTTTCCATGCTAGTAGCAGCGTTTGCTATTGATGATTTTTCAATAAGCTGGGCAGACCTAGCCATTTGCTTAGCGCTAGGTATTTTCCAAATGGGATTGGCCTTAGTCTTGTTCATCCACGGATCAAAACACGTACCTGCAGCAGAACTAACCTTACTAACTATGCTCGAAGTTATCCTAAGCCCTATTTGGGTTTGGTTTTTGTTTAATGAACATCCAGGTAATTGGACCTTAATAGGCGGCTGCATTATTATGCTGGGCGTTATGGTACAAGCCATTGGCGCCCGCCGCCGTCACCCTCAAGCGCAAATGCTCTAACTAATTGCGAGGGCTAGGCTTAAATAAACGTAAGCGATTAGCGTTCATTACCACGGTAACCGATGACAAGGACATGGCCAAGGCGGCTAACATGGGGCTAAGTAACATACCCGTGAGTGGGAATAGCACGCCTGCCGCAATAGGAATACCTAAGGTGTTATAAGCAAAAGCACCCCATAAGTTTTGTTTAATATTGCGTAACGTGGCGTGACTTAGCTCAATGGCATCCGCCACACCATGTAACGAGCTATTGAGTAAGCATAAGTCAGCACTCTCAATAGCCACATCAGCGCCTTGGCCCATAGCAAAACCCACATCCGCTTGGCTTAAGGCCGGCGCATCGTTAATACCATCGCCCACCATGGCCACTACTAAGCCTTGGTTCTGCAGTTGTTTGATCTTATCTAGCTTGTCCTGCGGCATTAGTTCGCCAGCATAATCATCAACAGCCACCAAACTTGCTACCCTTTGTGCTGTTGCTTGGTTGTCTCCCGTTAACATCATTACCTTAATGCCTTGGGCTTTAAGCCTCTGCACCGCGTTAATACTGTCTTCTTTCAAAGCATCTTCAAGTGCAAATGCAGCGATCAGCTGGCCTTTATTAGCGAGCAGCACTAAACTTCTGGCTGCTTGTTCCTGACTCTCTAACCAGCCTTTGGCAGTACTCACATCTACTTTATGAGCCTGCATCATCTTCGCATTACCCATAATAAAGTCGCCACTCACCACACCCATGCCCTGCACAGAAGTAAAGTTTTCTGTCACTGACTCTGGCGCAGCATAAGGTGCATCTGGCTTTTTAAGCGCTAGCTGCTGCTGGCAATAGGCCGTAATCGCCAAAGCAATAGGATGCTCTGATGCTCTCTCTAACGTTTCTGAAATCACCAAGCTTTGCATCTCATCCGCACCATTAAACACAGCATAATCTTCAACGCTTGGATGTCCCTGAGTAATAGTGCCGGTTTTGTCCATCACTACCCAATCTATGTTGCTAGCTTGTTGTAGGGCGTCGGCATTACGTACCAAAACACCCATTTGTGCAGCTTTCCCCACACCAATCATCACTGAAATAGGCGTAGCCAAACCTAAGGCACATGGGCACGCAATGATAAGCACCGATACCGCACTGATCAGACTGTACGTGAGAGCAGGCTGGGGACCAAAAAAGTACCACACTAACGCTGTTATCACGGCCAGAACCATAACCACTGGTACAAAAATGGCAGCCACTTTATCGGCTAGGCGGCTAATAGATGGTTTACTATTTTGCGCTTGTCGAACCATCTCAATAATACGCGCCAAGGCCGTATCTCTACCCACACGTGTAGCTTCATATATCACGCTGCCTTGGCCGTTAATGGTACCAGCCACAACTTCGTCACCCTGCTGCTTAAGCACTGGCATAGGCTCACCGGTAAGCATAGCTTCGTCAAAGTAGCTTTCGCCTTGTGTCACTTTGCCATCCACCGGCACTCGCTCACCAGGTTTAATACGTAACCAGTCACCCACTTTAACTTGAATAATATCTACCTGCGCTTCAGCGGCCATCAGCTCGCCACCAGATCCCACCAAACAAGCATGGGTAGGGCGTAGGCCAAGCAAGTTTTTAAGGCTAGATTGGGTTTTACTACGCGCTAACATTTCAAACACTTGGCCTAGGTTCACTAAGCCAATAATCATCACTGCGGCTTCAAAATAAACCCCGCGAGCAGCCTCTGGAAACATATTCGGCAGGTACACTACCAAAATTGAATATAACCAAGCAGCGCTAGTGCCAATAGCGATTAAGGTATCCATATTGGCATGGCCAGACTTCAACGCCTTAAAACCACTTTTATAGAAATGCTCCCCGGTCATTACCATCATTGCCAAGGTAAGCCAACCAACAGCTCGTAGGATGAGCGGGTCGTTAATTTCCATGCCAAATAGCATTAAACCAATCCCTAACCCCACACCCAAAGCCGCGTACCAAGAACGGCTCTTTAATAGTTTTTGTAGCTCCTGAGCCTGCTGTTCCTCAGCTAGCAGCGGGTCTTCTATCACTTGCGCATCGTAGCCTGCGTCTTGCACGGCGGTGATTAGTTGTTGCGCATTACCACCACTTATTTCTGCAGTACGGCTAGCAAAGTTAACCTGAGCGGCCACCACCCCTGGCGCTTGATTGAGGGCTTTTTCAATACGTCCCACGCAGCCAGCACAAGTCACTCCAGATAGAGATAGCTGTGTAATCTTGTCTTGTACTGTATTAGTCATGGTTTTCAATCTCTATAGCTGGCATGTGCCAATCTTCAATTAGGTGACAAATGTGATGTCCGTCAGGTACGCCGTCAGGCATGGTTTGCCATTGTTCCAAAGCTAACTGCATACGTGCCATTTGCTCTTCTAGCAGGCGTATTTTTGCCGCTACCACAGGTACTCGTTGGCGTAGCATATCTCTCACCATAGGGCAGGGGGAGTCGCCTTTAGTCGTATGTTGCAAGATGGCGTGTATATCTTTTAAGCTGAAACCCAAAGACCTAGAATGACTGATAAAAGCGAGCCTTTTCACTGCCCCTTGGTCAAATAGCTGATAGCCGTTATGCGGGTCTCGCTGTGCATCTAACAACCCTAAACGGCTGTAGTAGCGCACAGTTTCAGCACTGACTTGTGCAGTTTTCGCGAGCTGGCTTACGGTTTTCATTGCCGGTCTCCTACGTTTACAGATGGTTTAGGACCCCACTATAGAACCTAAGTGTTACACATAGGTCAAGCCTTGTGTGCGGAAAAGCGACCAGAGTCATTAATCGAAGTCATAGGGATCGCCGCCTTATCCAAATAAGTAACAGCGCACCTAAGCCCAAAAATACCCATGGGCCAAACCACAACACCCATGTTACTGGCGCTAATTTTGGGCGGTACCTAACGAACTCACCATAGCGAGCAACCATGTAGTCGCTAATTTCATCATAACCTTTGCCTTCTCCTACCATTTTATATATTTGCACTCGCATATCTTCGGCAATACCGGCGTCAGAACCAACAAGGTTATTGTTTTGGCATTTGGGGCAACGTAGCTCTTCGGTCAAACGAACAAATATTTGTTGCTGCTCTTCACTAGTAAATTCAAAGGTACTAATGGCAGCATAGCCTTTTATAGCCATTAGTGAACCGACCACGATAATGAACCAAAGCCGCGAGCAAATCCAAAATTTACTCACCCAGCCTTTGCGGTTAGCGTTGTGCACGTTTGTCGCTTGAGCCATGACAACTTTTACCTTTCATCATCATGCCCACATGCAGTAAAGGGCATAGCAATAGAATACCTACACTTAGCGCAGAGCCACCAAACATGGGGGCAATAGAGATGCCCAAGATCATCACTGCTGAGCAAGTTAACAGCATAGGCGCATTGCCTTTTTTCCACCATGGTTTGGGGAAGGGTAGGCAATTGCGGTTATTTTATTGGGTACTAACTGATTTTTATTCATCATATTACTCCGCTTTTTTACATTCATTAAGTTGGTTACATACATTCAATTGATTAACTTCAAATAGCATCATAAATCTTCTTCATTTTACGCCAAACTTCATCATCAATAGGGCCTGCATGGCGATAGCGAATAATGCCAGCCGCATCAATAATGTAGGTTTCTGGGGCACCATACACACCTAGATCAAATCCCAATGTCCCGTCTGCATCAAAAATGGTAAGCGCATAAGGATCACCCAGCTCATTCAGCCATTTAACTGCAGCCGGTCGTTTGTCTTTATAATTAAGGCCAATCACTCTGATACTGTCGTCAGCTAGAGCCACCAATTTAGCATGCTCTGCCTTACATGCTAAACACCAGGTTGCCCATATATTTAGCAGTGATTTTTCACCGACAAAAATGTCATTAGTCAATATCTCTGACTCTTTCAACAAATTGCTCAATTGAAAAGCTGGCACCGTTTTCCCTATCAAAGCAGAAGGTAATTCCTGCGGGTCCAGACTTAGTCCTCGCATAAATAATACGCCCAGCATCACGATTAATAGTATGGGGGAAAGTAATAGTAGTTTTCTCATACAGGTACATCTTGAGCGGTGACAACCCTTCTATAGCGCTTGTCTAAGACCGCTATTACCGCGCCTAGCGCCATCAAAATACCGCCTCCCCATATCCACCTGATAAAGGGTTTATATTGCAGACGAACAGCCCATGCGTCATCGCCTAAAGGTTCCCCTAAGGCCACAAACAAATCACGGGTGAAACCTGCATCAATACCGGCCTCTGTCATCACTTGCCCACCAACGCTGTAAGACCTCTTTTCCGCCATTAAATTAACCTCTTCACCAGATTCATTTGTCACTGTAAAGACGCCCTGATCGGAGATGTAATTTGGCCCCTGCACGCGATCCATAGACAAAAACTGAAATTCAAACTGACCCAAGGAAACAATCTCGCCAACGTCCATACGTTTATCTGCCGACAAACCATTAAGGCTGACCATAGTGACGCCAATAACCCCTACAACCAAACCAAGGTGAGCCAACTGCATGCCGATATAACTCAACTTGAGTGATGAAAAAGCCTTCCATAGCGTTCGGTGTTTTAATTTAGTGGTCACAAATTCGTAGCCACTAAGGCCCAATACCCAAAGGCTCACACCAATACCCACCATAGCCCATAAACTAAAGCTGATGCCTGCCAGCCATATGATGGCCGCCGATAGCACCACACACGACACAAAGGTGACCATTAGTGGAGTACGCAGCTGCCTCCAATCCGTTCTACGCCACTTGGTGGTTTGTCCAAGCCCCACTAAAA
>TARA_B110000503_G_scaffold16974_1_pt1 | contig 15235 bp, 11 predicted proteins | sample TARA_B110000503 | Tara Oceans TARA_B110000503 (sample SAMEA4397472) | marine metagenome | biome: Polar Biome; feature: [SRF] surface water layer (ENVO:00010504); material: water (ENVO:00002006), including particulate matter (ENVO:01000060) such as... | depth 5 m | reverse complement strand
GGCTATTTATGGCGTTGCTGAAATCTTAGGACTGAAATCCTCTGAAACCTTACGTCTTATGAGTGCGTTGGACAATGTAAATGGCCGGTTTGAGTATTTTATTTCAGACACCAATATTACCACAATTATAGATTACGCACACACACCGGATGCTCTAAAAAATGTTTTGGAAACCATCAATTCAATTCGCACCAAAAATGAAACCTTGATTACCGTGGTAGGTTGTGGAGGTGATCGTGATATAGCAAAGCGCCCAAAGATGGCGCATATTGCTTCTGAATTGAGTACCAAAGTGATTTTTACGAGTGATAACCCAAGATCAGAAAATCCAGATCAAATTATTTCTGAAATGGAAGTTGGTGTTGAGCCTCAAAACTTCAAAAAAACCATGTCAATTACCAATCGTAAGCAAGCGATTAAAACAGCCTGTCAGTTAGCGTTGCCTAATGATATCATACTTGTAGCTGGAAAAGGGCACGAAACCTATCAAGACGTTAATGGGGTTAAAAGTGAGTTTAACGACTATAAAATAACAGAAGAATTTTTAAAACAATTAAACAAATAAGATGCTGTACTATTTATTTAAATATTTAGAAGAAACGTACCAGTTCACAGGAGCCTCTCTTTTTGGATTTATTACGTTTAGGGCGGCAGTTGCTATTGTTCTATCACTATTAATTTCTACTGTTTTTGGGAAGCGTATTATTAGTTTTCTTCAAAAACAACAGGTAGGTGAGACAATAAGAGATTTAGGTTTAGAAGGTCAAAAAGAAAAAGCGGGTACTCCAACGATGGGGGGTGTAATTATTATTTTGGCTACAATAATCCCTGTTCTATTGCTCGCTAAATTAGATAATATTTACATTATTTTATTGCTTATTACCACACTGTGGATGGGTGTTATAGGCTTTGTTGATGACTATATCAAGAAATTTAAAAATGATAAAGAAGGCTTGAAAGGCCGTTTTAAGATTTTGGGGCAAGTGGGCTTAGGTATTATTGTTGGTACCACTTTGTTTTTTCATAGTGACGTGACAATCAAGGAAAAAATACCAACACATTTGCAGGTTGAATCTGTATCAAATGAGGCACCTTCTGTTCAGTTTTACCCAGAAACAAAATCTACCAAGACAACGATTCCGTTTGTTAAATCAAATGAGTTTGACTACGCGGATCTTGTCACTTGGATTCACCCGAGCATGGAAAGGTATGCGTGGATTGTGTTTGTATTGGCAGTTATATTTATCATCGCTGCGGTGTCCAATGGTGCTAATTTGACAGATGGCATTGATGGACTTGCTGCTGGTACTTCTGCTATTATCGCTTTAACTCTAGGGATTTTTGCCTGGGTCTCTGGAAATATTATTTTTTCTGACTATTTAAATATAATGTATATCCCAAGGGTAGAGGAGATTACAATCTATATAGCGGCATTTGTGGGAGCTTTAATCGGCTTTCTATGGTACAACACCTATCCCGCTCAGGTTTTTATGGGCGACACGGGCAGTTTGACTATTGGAGGTATAATAGCGGTTATTGCTATTGCGGTCCGTAAGGAATGGTTGATCCCTGTTCTGTGTGGAATTTTCTTAGCAGAAAACCTATCTGTAGTGATGCAAGTTGGGTATTTTAAGTATACGAAAAAGAAGTACGGTGCTGGTCGTCGCATTTTTAAGATGTCACCGCTACATCATCATTACCAAAAATCAGGCTACCATGAAAGTAAAATTGTAACTCGATTTTGGATTGTGGGAATCCTTTTGGCAATACTCACGATAGTCACTTTGAAAATTCGCTAGATGAAACGATTGGTGATTCTTGGCGGTGGAGAAAGTGGTGTTGGGGCTGCCTTGTTAGGGAAGGTAAAAGAGTACAACGTCTTTCTTTCTGATTCAGGAAAGATTGCGAATAAATATAAAGACGTTCTTATACATAATGAGATTGAATGGGAAGATGGGGTTCATACAGAATCTGAGATTTTAACTGCAGATTTAGTAGTCAAAAGTCCTGGTATCCCGGATCATATATCCATTGTTCAGAAGTTACAAAGTGCAGCGATTCCTATAGTGTCAGAAATTGAATTTGCAGCATTATACACCACTGCTAATATCATTGGAATTACGGGTAGTAATGGAAAGACCACAACGACTATGATGGTATATCATATTCTAAGACAGGCGGGCTTTGATGTGGCTATGGGCGGAAATATTGGTAAAAGTTTTGCGGAACAAGTCCTTACTAACACGGCCAATTATGTTCTGGAACTAAGTAGTTTTCAGTTAGATGGCATACAAGATTTTAGGCCTCACATAGCCGTTATAACAAATATAACCCCCGACCATTTGGATCGTTACGACAATAAATTTGAAAACTATATAGCTTCCAAATTTAGGATTATCATGAACCAAAATTCAGATGATTATTTACTATACGATTCAGACGACGAGGTCATTACATCCTATATAAACAGCCACCCAATTCAATCAACATTAGTGCCTTTTTCGCTGTCTAAAATAGAAGCAAACGGCACGTATTTAGAACAAAATAATATAATAATAGAATTTAACACTAGAGACATAATTATGCCAATAACAAATTTAGCTTTAGAAGGAAAGCACAACGTAAAAAACGCGATGGCTGCAGCCACGGTTGCACATCTATTGAAAATTAGAAAAACCACTATTAGAGAAAGTCTTGAAGGATTTCAAGGCGCTGAGCACCGTTTGGAGCAGGTTTTAACAATTAACAAGGTTAAATATGTAAATGATTCTAAGGCAACTAATGTAAACGCTACGTATTATGCTTTGGAAAGCATGAATGTTCCTACTGTTTGGATCGTAGGTGGTGTTGATAAAGGAAATGATTATACCTCTTTATTTCCATTTGTAAATGAAAAAGTGAAAGCAATCATATGTTTGGGAAAAGATAACGAAGCATTGTTTAGTGCTTTTGGAAACATGGTTGATGTCATCATAGAAACACAGTACATGAGCGAAGCGGTTAAAATTGCTTACAATGTAGCCGTTGCTGGTGAGGCTGTATTACTGTCTCCTGCGTGTGCTAGTTTTGACTTATTTGAGAGTTATGAAGACAGGGGTCAGCAATTTAAATCAGCGGTCAGAAAATTATAATGAAAACAGTATTTGATAACATAAAAGGGGATCGGATTATTTGGGCTATTGCTGCATTATTGGCAATATTCTCATTCTTACCCGTGTATAGTGCTGCTAGCAATTTGGCCTATATAGGTAGTGGCAGTAATACCTTTAGTTATTTTATAAAGCATTTTGTACATCTATTTTTAGGATTCTCTATTATCTATGGCGTTCATAAGATTCCATACAGGTATTTTAGAGGGCTTTCAATGGTTATGATTCCGGTTGTTTTAATACTATTAATAATTACAATGCTTCAAGGCGCAACCATTGGGGGGGCTAATGCGAGTCGTTGGATTCGAGTGCCTATTGTTGGGTTCACATTTCAGCCGTCTACCTTAGCTGCTCTAGTTTTAATGGTGTATGTCGCACGTTATCTATCTAAAGTTAAAGATGAGGTTATCACATTTAAAGAGTCTGTTTTACCATTGTGGTTTCCTGTTTTTATTGTTTTAGTCTTGATTCTTCCGGCTAATTTCTCAACCGCAGCACTGATTTTTTCAATGGTGATTTTACTAACTTATGTTGGAGGGTACCCATTTAAATATCTGGCAATTATTATCGGATCTGGGGTTGTTGTACTTGCTTTGTTTGTTTTAACAGCAAAGGCTTTTCCGGATTTAATGCCCAATAGGGTAGATACCTGGACGAGTCGAATCTCAAGTTTTGTAGATTCTGAAGTCACTCAGGAGGATTATCAGATTGAAAAAGCAAAAATAGCGATTGCTACCGGCGGTATACAGGGGTTAGGGCCAGGGAAAAGTGTTCAGAAAAACTTTTTACCACAGTCTTCGTCGGATTTTATTTTTGCAATTATTATTGAGGAGTATGGACTTATAGGTGGTATATTCTTGTTGATTCTTTACCTGTGGTTGTTATTTAGGATTGTAATTGTTGCACAAAAGTCAGACTCTGTTTTTGGAAAGCTATTGGCTATAGGAGTTGGAATTCCAGTTATATTCCAAGCCTTAGTGAATATGGGGGTTGCCGTACAGTTATTTCCTGTAACGGGACAAACATTGCCGCTTATAAGCAGCGGGGGAACTTCAATATGGGTCACTTGCTTAGCACTGGGTATTGTGTTAAGTGTAAGTGCAAAACGAGATGAAGATAAAAATAAAGAAGTGGATGATCAGCATCCTTTAGAAATACTAAGCGAAGCATTATAATGAAATCGTATAAAGTCATATTATCAGGTGGAGGAACAGGGGGGCATATTTATCCTGCGATAGCCATTGCGAATGAATTGAAATCGCGATTTCCAATGACCGATTTTTTATTTGTAGGCGCAAGTGACAAGATGGAAATGCAAAAAGTGCCACAAGCGGGGTATCGCATTGTTGGTTTATGGATCTCAGGTTTTCAAAGAAGAGTCACGTTTAGAAATTTATTATTTCCATTTAAGTTGTTGTTTAGTTTACTGAAATCAGTCCAGATTATAAATGCTTTTAAGCCCGATGTTGTTATCGGTACCGGAGGTTTTGCAAGCGGACCTGTGTTACAAATAGCGTCAATGAAGGGGGTGCCAACACTAATTCAAGAGCAAAACTCTTTCCCAGGAATTACAAATAAATTATTATCCAAAAAAGTTGATAAAGTGTGCGTTGCTTATGAGGGTCTAGAGCGGTTTTTCCCCAAAAACAAATTAATACTTAGTGGCAATCCAGTTCGACAAGATCTTCTGGATTTGGAACAAAAAAGGGTTGAAGCTCTCCCGTTTTTCAATCTGGAATCAGAAAAACAAACACTGTTGGTGTTGGGCGGTAGTCTTGGAGCGCGTCGCATTAACCAACTCATTGAGTCAAAGCTTGACTATTTTAAGGCCTTAGGAATTCAGGTTGTTTGGCAGTGTGGGAAATTATACTCAGACGATTATAGTCAATATAATACGAGTGACCTTGTGCAGGTTCATACTTTTATCAATCGAATGGATTTAGCATATGCCTCTGCCGATTTTATAATATCACGAGCTGGGGCTAGTTCTGTGTCTGAGCTTTGTGTTGTTGGAAAGCCAGTGATTTTTATCCCGTCTCCAAACGTATCTGAAGATCATCAAACTAAAAATGCAGTTGCAATAACAAAAAATAAAGCCGCGCTATTGATTGCTGAAAAGGATTTAGAGCCAAGTTTTGAATTCGAGTTTTCGAGACTTATAAACTCAAAATCACAGCAAGAATTACTGTCGGAAAATATTAAAAAACTAGCGTTAAGAGAAGCGACTAAAACCATTGTTGACGAAATAGAAAAATTACTAGTTAAATGAATTTGAAATCTATCCATACCATTTATTTTATAGGCATCGGCGGTGTTGGAATGAGTGCGCTTGCAAGGTACTTCGTGTCGGCAGGTAAAACGGTTGGTGGATATGACAAAACGGCTTCTCCAATGACGGAATCTTTAAGTAAGTTGGGAATCTGTATTCAGTTTAATTCTGATCCTAATCAGATTGATGCCTTGTTTGTCGATCCTTTGAAAACGTTGGTGGTGTATACGCCAGCGGTATCAGGTACTAACTTCCTTTTGAGTTATTTTAAATCTAATAACTTTCAAGTTTTAAAGCGCTCAGAGGTATTGGGAATCGTCACTGAAAACAGCTGTTGTTTGGCGGTCGCAGGAACCCATGGAAAAACCACCACAAGCAGTATTTTAGCACATCTATTATATCAGTGTAACGAAAAAGTTACTGCATTTGTTGGGGGTGTTTCTGAAAACTATCAATCTAACTTTATACAACGAGGAACCGAAGTTTCTGTCGTTGAAGCGGATGAATTTGACCGATCATTTCTAACGCTTAGTCCAGATTTTGCCTGTATAACCTCAATGGATGCCGATCACTTGGATGTTTATGATTCAGAAGATGACTTAGTCGCCACATTTGAGGAATTCGTTCAAAAAATTAAACCTTCAGGAAAATTATTCATAAGAAAAGGATTGCCGTTTGAGGGCATTACATATGCGGTTAATGAAGCCGCGGACTACAGCGCTGTCAATATTCAAATTGTTGAAGGTATATATGTTTTTGATGTCCAAACGCCATCAGGATTGATTAAAAATTTACACTTTAGTCTGCCGGGAACTCACAATTTGTCTAATGCGGTAGTAGCTTTGGCCATGGCTATTGAGTTTGGGTGTTCAGAGACAGAATTAAAGAGAGCATTGGATTCTTATAAGGGAGTTCAAAGACGTTTCACTTATCAGATTAAATCAGATGAATTTATATTTATTGATGACTATGCGCATCACCCAACAGAAATTAATGCGGTACATCAGGCCGTTAGACAGATGTATCCATCCAAAAAAGTAGCGGTGGTGTTTCAGCCACATCTTTTTACGAGAACAAGAGATTTTATTGATGCGTTTGCAGCAAGTTTATCTCAGTTTGATGCCACTTTTTTATTGGACATTTATCCGGCGCGAGAGTTGCCTATTTCTGGAGTTGATTCTGAGTGGTTATTGGGGAAAATTAAAAGTCCAATAAAAAAGCTAATAGCGAAATCTCAGATAGTAGAGGAAATAAAAGATTTGGGGTATCCTGTGTTTATAACCCTTGGTGCTGGGGATATTGGAATTGAAGTATCTGAATTAAAAGAAAAATTAAGTTATGCGTAGTAATTGGAATTTTATTAAAGGTCTGTTTTTGCTTGGGTTAGTGGTGTTTTTGTATGCCTTTTCATCTTTTAAAAACAACAGCCGTCCAGTGACGAGCGTAAACGTTCAATTTACAGGTGAGGATAACGTTTTTATTACGTCTGAAACGGTTAATAAATTGTTAATACAAAGTCAAGAAAAACCATATTTTTTACCAAAAGAAGGTATAGATTTGAAAGAGATGGAGTTTTTGCTTGAGTCAAATGCTATGATAAAGTCGGCTCAAGTGTATCTTACTGTAAACGGAGAAGTTAGAGCAAAAGTTGAGCAAAAACGTCCGATTGCCAGGGTTAAGTCTGATGACGTTTTTTACATTGATGAAGGCGGTTTTAGAATGCCTTTGTCGTCTCAACACAGTGCGCGTGTTCCATTGATATATGGAATTATTGGTAATGAGGATTTACAAACGGTGTATGAGGTAGCGTTAACGGTCTATAATGATTCGTTTTTAAAAACTTATGTGACTGAAATTCGTCAAAATGAAAATAAAGAAATAAGTTTAAAATTAAGGTTGTTAGATTTTGAGGTATTAATCGGAACTCCAGAAAACTTAGAAACGAAATTAAAAAATTTAAAAGCATTTTATCAAAAAGCCAAAAAAGATATGATGTTAGATGTTTATAAAAGCGTGAATTTGCAATTTGATAATCAAGTTGTTTGCACAAAAAAATAATTGTATGGAAGCTCAGAATATTTCAGTAGGATTAGATATTGGTACCACAAAAATTGTGGCCATGATAGGTCGTAAAAATGAGTATGATAAACTAGAGATACTTGGTATAGGGAAGTCTAAAAGCCTTGGAGTCCACAGAGGGGTTGTGAATAATATCACACAAACGATTCAGTCTATTCAACAAGCTGTTTCTGAATCTGAGTCCGATTCAGGTTTAAAAATTGGGGAGGTTACCGTAGGTATAGCAGGCCAGCACATTCGTAGCCTTCAGCATAGTGATTATATCACCAGAGAAAATTCTGAATTAGTAATTAATGAAGAAGATATTGATCGCCTCATTAACCAGGTTCATAAGTTGGTAATGTTGCCTGGAGAAGAAATTATTCACGTCCTACCTCAAGATTATAAAGTGGATGGACAGGCCGAAATTAAAGAACCTATTGGTATGTATGGCGAGCGTCTTGAAGCCAATTTTCACGTCGTCGTTGGTCAGGTATCTTCGATTAGAAATATTGGACGATGTGTGCAAACAGCAGGTTTGAACTTAGAGGGCATTACTCTTGAGCCTTTGGCTTCGGCAAATGCTGTGCTAAGTCAGGAAGAAAAAGAAGCTGGAGTCGCTTTGATAGATATTGGAGGTGGCACTACAGATTTAGCTGTTTTTAAAGATGGAATTATCAGACATACAGCCGTCATTCCATTTGGAGGAAATGTGATTACTGAAGATATCAAAGAAGGTTGTTCGATTATAGAAAAGCAAGCAGAATTATTGAAAATAAAATTTGGATCTGCCTGGCCAGGAGAAAATAAAGATAATGAGATTGTTTCAATCCCTGGCTTAAGAGGGCGTGATCCTAAAGAAATTACACTTAAAAACCTATCTAAAATAATACACGCAAGAGTTGTTGAAATTATAGAGCAGGTGTATGTTGAAATTAAAAACTATGGCCACGAAGAGCAAAAGAAAAAATTGATTGCTGGCATCGTTTTAACAGGGGGTGGTAGTCAGTTAAAGCACTTAAAGCAGTTGGTTGAATACATCACAGGAATGGATACAAGAGTAGGGTATCCAAATGAGCATCTAGCAGGGGATAGTGATAGTGATATCACAAGTCCAATGTATGCCACTGCAGTAGGATTAGTGATGGATAGCTTGATGCGACAAGAAAAAACACTGACAGAAATGCCAGAAAAAAATGATAGTGAAGCGGAAGAAGAGGTCACTCCAATTCCAGAAGCCCCAAGAGATAATTCTAGAGGTTTTTTAGATAAATTAACAGAAAGAGTTAAAGACTTTTTGGATAACGCAGAATAAAATAATAACCAGTAAAATTAAGTATATGAGCAGCAGTAATGATTTTGGAATCACATTCGACTTGCCAAAGAACCAATCTAACGTCATCAAAGTTATTGGCGTTGGTGGGGGAGGAAGTAATGCTATTAACCACATGTTTAAACAGGGAATCAAGGGGGTCGATTTTGTGATCTGTAACACCGATTCACAGGCTTTAAATAATAGTGGAGTTCCCAACAAAATTCAACTTGGAGTCAATCTTACCGAAGGTTTAGGTGCCGGAGCAAATCCTGAAATTGGAGAGCAATCCGCAGTCGAAAGCTTAGAAGATATCCGAGCCATGTTAACGTCTAATACCAAAATGGTATTTATCACCGCTGGTATGGGTGGTGGAACAGGGACTGGTGCTGCGCCAATCATAGCCAAAATGGCTAAGGAAATGGATATTCTTACGGTAGGAATCGTTACAATGCCCTTTGAGTTTGAAGGGAAAATCAGAAATTCACAAGCTCACCAAGGGATTGAAAAGTTTCGTAAAACGGTTGATTCTTTAGTAATTATAAACAATAATAAGCTTAGAGAAGTTTATGGTAATTTAGGGTTTAAAGCTGGTTTCTCTAAAGCTGATGAAGTTCTCTCTACTGCTGCACGTGGAATTGCGGAAGTCATTACGCACCACTACATGCAAAACATTGATTTACGGGATGCTAAAACTGTATTGAGTAATAGTGGAACTGCGATTATGGGTTCCTCAACGTCTTCTGGTCAAAACAGAGCACAAGAAGCCATTACAACTGCTTTAGATTCTCCACTACTTAACGATAATAAAATTACTGGAGCCAAAAACGTATTACTGCTGATCGTTTCTGGTTCTCAAGAAATTACGATTGACGAAATAGGAGAAATAAATGATCATATTCAAGCCGAGGCTGGTTACGGCGCCAATATTATTATGGGTGTAGGAGAAGATGACAGCTTAGGAGAAGCCATTTCGGTTACTATTATTGCCACAGGATTTGATGTGGATCAACAAAATGAAATTACAAACACGGAAGTAAAAAAGGTAGTGCATGCTCTTGAAGATGAGCAAACGATGGAGCATGACTTGATGCCTTCGGAGCCTGTAAGTGCACCAATAACACATCAAGAATTAGTCAAAGAAGAAACGATTGTCTATAATCTTGAAGAAGATACTACTGAAATTGAAGAAGATGCTTTTGTTGCGATGGATTTAATTCCAACCTCCGAACTAATTAAAAATATGGATGTCGTTTACGAAACGGTCGATCTAGATATTGATGAGAATGATTTTATAATTAATGAGGTGTCTACGCTACAACTAGACGATATTGAACTCGAACCTGAGCAAGAAGATCAAACCATGTTAACGTTTGATTTACCCATCTCAAATAAAACTTCGCTATCAGAATCTGAAGAAGTTGAAGTTTTCACTTTAGAAGATAATGTCAATGAGATTGAAGTTAACGACTATATTGAACTCATCCCAGTCACTGAAGCAAATGAAGTTGGTGAAATGCGTTACGCTTTGGACGATCATATCCTATTAGAACAAACAGACAAGAAGTACGAAGGGACTAAGCAGGAAGCACCTGTAGAAGTAGAAGAGGAAATGGTATTTACAAAGGTTACAATTAAAGAGCGTGTTGTCACGTCTGAGCCTGAGGAAAAACAAGACCCGTTTAACAGTCCTATTTCTAAAACACTTCGTGATAGAGCAGACGAAAGACGACAAAAAATGAAGGCTTTTAATTATAAATTTAATACGTCCAAGATCGAGGAAATTGAAAAAGAGCCTGCCTACAAACGTCAAGGGGTTAGCTTGGATGATGTAGAGCATTCTTCAGACTCACATGCCTCTAGAACCACCATTGGCCTAGACGATAATGATGAGGTTCAGTTACGCTCTAACAACTCGTATTTACATGACAATGTAGATTAAGGACATAAATCAGAATTTCAAAAAAACCTAAAAGATGATTTTATTTTTCAGGTTTTTTTTAATTTTAAGAAGAAGAGGGTTTGTTTTTATTATATTCGTAAACTAATTAAAATTCAACCTTATGAGCTTACAAGATTCAGTCATGACTGCACTTAAAACCGCTATGAAATCCAAGGATACCGTAGCCTTAACTGCATTAAGGTCTATTAAATCTGCTATTTTATTAGCACGCACCAGTGGAGCAGATGTCGCTATGTCAGAAGAAGATGAGTTCAAACTATTACAAAAATTAGTCAAACAACGACGTGACAGTGCGGCGATATTTACAGAACAAAATCGTTTGGATTTGGCGGAACCTGAATTGGCAGAAGTCGAGGTGATAAGTCAGTTTTTACCGCAAATGCTTGACGTTTCTGAAGTTGAAAAAGTAGTGGTTGAAACGATTGCTTCTTTAGGAGCTTCTGGAATGAAAGACATGGGGCGCGTCATGGGGGTGGTTAGTAAATCACTTGCAGGAAAAACAGACGGTAAAACAATTTCAACTTTAGTGAAAGCAAAGTTGTCTTAAACATAATGGCCCAGTAGTTCAACTGGATAGAATATCAGATTTCGGCTCTGACGGTTGGGGGTTCGAATCCCTTCTGGGTCACAATTTATCTCCAAGAATAATAATTTATTTTTGAGGATTTTTTTTGATTTAAATTAATATTTACAGAACAGGCCTCCCAATTATCAAGCTTATTTTTAAATCCTTTCGTATGTTTTCTGAACAAATAATATTGAGCCGTTAGAACTCGGAAAATCATAACTAACCTCTAATCTATTTCCATTAACTTGAAAGTTGATAGTTAGCTGTAAGTTAGTGTCTGTGTCATTAACTTCTCCTCCACAAAAATTTGTATCACTAGTTTGACTAATTATTGCTGTAGAGCCAGAATCATATGAAATATTCCATATTTCTAAGCTGTAGATCCTGCACGAGTCGAATCCGCAATATGAACTGTTACTAAAGTCATTTATAAGTAGAATTGTTGGTGAAACAACAATAGTAGATTTAAGCTGACACGCCGTCAAAAATAAATCAGCACCATCTTCTGATTCAGATAATAAATGCCATGTACCAACAAATTCATTAAATACATAGTCGTTATCTGGAATTGTTTTAGTTCCTTTCCAAGTGCCATAATCAGGCGGGGTAGAAGTATTGTTTACAAAAACTCCAGAAGCTTCATTTCCATACAAAACTCCAGTAAAAATAGCACCTTCTGTCGTACTTCCTGCTGTTAATGATGCATCTCCATTAGGAGAAACAAGCCCTGAATAAGTGTTAATTTCATTACTATTTGAACTTATATAATCTCCACTGAAATTGTTTTGATTAGAAATCATTCCTTGCCATATTCCTGAATTTATACCATCTTCATCAATTGTTTCATCATAGACTCCAGACCATTCTCCATTAAATGGATTTTCAGAATTTATGTCGTTATCATCATCATTATCATCTGCACTGCTACAAGCAATGAGGGAGAATACAAAACATAATAAAAGTAATTTTTTCATTTTTTTTATCTTAAGTTAAAGTTACAAGTTTTAGTTGTAAATCGTAACCCAATTTAAGAAATAAAGTTCTTGAATTGTATATAATTAGGGAATACTGCAAGATATCTTGTATTATTTAAAATTACAGTTTGCTATATTTAACTGGATACGATTGTGGCAAAGATGCTTTTTTCAAACCCTGTAACTAAAGCCGAATCGTATCAAATTTTGTATATTTGTATAGCTTGTTTTGTGTGTCATTACAGAAGTGAATTGGTGCCCCCTTAAAAATCAGCTAAACAGATGGCTATAAATTTACAATTACACGTTTTTATTCATGATTAACAAGCTCACCTTTCTGACGATTTTTAGTATCTTCATTTCGTTTGGACAAGAAAAAAACACTAAATTATTTAGCATTACTCCAGAACTTCTTTTAGGGATTACTGGTGAGTCAAATACTAATTTTCCAGAAAGAGCTCTTCAAAAGCAGTTTTTTTTAAGCGTTGGTTGGTTGCACACAAAAGACACCTATGTGTGGGGCACCAAATTCTTGAGAAATTTAAAAACAGGCCTCAGTTTTGGATACTCCGATTTCGGAAATAAAAACCACCTAGGAACTATTTTCACATTTCAACCCTTCATCGAATTTAATGCATTTAAATCTAAAAATATCTTTATTAAGATAGGAACAGGAGCATCCTATGCAACTAAGAAATACCATCCAATTACAAACGAATTTAATAAAGCGGTTTCTACAAATTTAAATTGGTCTTTTAGATTATTCATGTATTACAATCTTCTAAAAACGAAGCAAGTTAATTGGCGAATTGGGACCGGGTACGATCATAATTCTAATGGGCATGCAAAATTGCCAAACCAAGGCTACAACTCTTTTTTGATAAGTTTCGGAGCAGAAATAAAGACTGCTAAGCCTTCTCCAAAAAATATCTCACCAGCAAAAACACCTGCCAAAACAGTTTCAAATTATTATTCAATTCGGACAGGCTTCGGGCAAAATGTGTTGTCTGAAGCTTTTGGAACTAAAAAAAGTATTTACACATTGTCGGGCGAGTACGGCAAAGTATACAATAAAGTTTTGAAAATTGGAATTGGAACCTATGTGCGATTTTACCAAACATATTACGATTATATTTCAAACAATGAGTCGCTTGTACAAAATGGTAGAGAGTTTTCAGATTTAAGATCGAATGCTTTTACAAATGCATTAAACGTAGGCATATTAATCAAGGGGGAATTGCTATTAAATCATTTTGGTATCGAATTACAAACAGGGGTCAATATTTTCAAACCTGCTTATAAGATCGACTGGCGAATCAACAAAGGTTGGGGCGATGTTCCAAAAGTAATCCCCGAAAGTGGCGGTAACTTTACACTTGGCGATATAAACGAAGGTTATTACAAATTAAAACGCACCTTATCAGTTAGGCTTGGGCTTAAGTACTATGCCATTAGCAACGTAAAAAATCCTTCAGACAACCTCTATATTGGTGGGTTTATAAATTCAAATCTCGGACAAGCAGATTTTTCAGAACTAGCCATTGGATATGTGAAAATGTTTTAATCCTTAAGCTCGAATATCTATATATAACCATTTTGACATTTTTTTGTATTTTTTCATTTCGGCTTTATTAATTTTCACTTCTTCAAGTGATGATGCTTCTAATGATGAAAATACAAATCCGTCTAAAGAAAAATTAATAGAAAGCGTTACGTTTCATTCTGTTCAAGTCTGTGGAGAATCCAATAAGCTCAATGATGTTGTAGATTTCGTTTTAAGTTATACTAATAATAGAATTACTTCATTCTCAAAAAAGGAAATTTGATGTTGAATGTGAAAATAATAATTTGATTTTTGAAGAGTCTTAGAGTAGAGAATTTTCTTTGGAATACAACACTAGTGGTTTAATAATAAATTCTACATATTCAGTTAGCGAATGTTTGCTCAATGACGATGGCTATTTAAGTTATTACTCAATAAACGAATATCCTAATCAAGATGATACTGAAGTTATTTTTAAGTGACTTTATGGAGGAAAGTTCTAGGGTTTTTAGAGGAACCAATCTTTATGTTGTTTTTACTTCTCCATATTAGAAATAATTTGTTCTAATTTTTCTAGCCTTTTTTCTTGTTGTAAATAGTTACTTTCTTTTTCTTTAAGCTCATCAATTTCTGATTGCTGCTCTTTCATGGCATTTATAAGTACAGGAATTAAGCCTTGATAGTTTACTGATTTTATGTCGTTTGTTTCTGTAACCAACTCTGGGAACACCTTTTCTATGTCTTGGGCTAAAAGTCCAATCTTCTTTTTATCATTACTGTCTTTCTTCATCGTATAAGTCTTGCCATCTATTTGTAACAATTTAGATAATGTAGCTCCTAGTGAAAGGATATTCGCTTTTAGACGTGCATCTGAGTTAATATTTAGGTCACCTGCTATTGTAGTAGTTCCATCAAATAGAATTTGAACGGCGTTAGACCTATTATCTGCATCTAAACCATTTCCAATTAAAAAAGCAGTATTTGTTAATGCAAAATCTTCTGCCGCTGGATTTGAATCATTTAAAGGCTCACTCCAAATCCCCATAGAAAACATACCATAGTCTTGAGCGATTGTACCAGCACCTATTGCGGTGGAAGCTCTTCCGCTAGCCCAATTAGAGTCTCCCATCGAAGTTGAAGCATATCCACTAGCAGTATTTGTTGCCCCTAAGGCGGTTGAATAATCTCCAGTTGCAATGTTGTTTGTCCCCAAGGCGATTGAATAATCTCCAGTTGCAATATTTGTAGGCGATTGTATACCGTTTAAATTATTATCGTTGAAATTAATTGGAATATTTAGAAGGTCATTGTAATCTCCTGTTCCGTCTGCACCCGGGTTACCGGTTGGACCTGTGGTTCCTGTTGGACCTGTAAGATCTGAAGTTGTAAAGGTTGAAGT
>TARA_B110000503_G_scaffold52664_1_pt1 | contig 15240 bp, 16 predicted proteins | sample TARA_B110000503 | Tara Oceans TARA_B110000503 (sample SAMEA4397472) | marine metagenome | biome: Polar Biome; feature: [SRF] surface water layer (ENVO:00010504); material: water (ENVO:00002006), including particulate matter (ENVO:01000060) such as... | depth 5 m | reverse complement strand
CAGGATGCCTTCATTGATGTCAACTGAGCAGGCGGCTAAGCATATCGCGAAAGCAATTGAGAGCAAAAATTTTGAGGTAAGGTTCCCATTTTTTTTCGCCAGCTGCTTGAAGTTACTTAGCTTGCTGCCGTATTCGGTTTATTTTTGGTTGATGAGAAAAATGAGAGCTCGTTTAAAATAACAGCAGTGAACGTTTAAAAAAATCGAAGGTGCGTTGATTCACATGGAAATCACTTAATTATTATATTTATTTATATGGATAAAATATTATGTTTGGACTGTTTAAGAAAGATCCGTTAAAAAAATTAAATGCTGAATATATGAGTAAATTAAAGGAAGGCATGGAGGCGCAGCGTTCTGGGGATATATTTAAATATTCCGAACTCACTCGGGAGGCCGATCAGATTCTTCAAAAAATTCAGTCCCTAGAAGCTAGCATCAAAGCTAGTGACTAGACCTTACCGGTGAAACCACCTAGCATATAGATTTTTTATGAGCCCCAAGATAGACCTATCTGGCATATTCCATGGGTAGCCGTTGCATTTAGAGTAATACTTACAGTCTGGTAAGCATCCCCTGCAGGGTAGTCTTTTTGCGTGCTCTTTTTTATTCATTGAGATTTCCAGCCTTAGCGCTAAGGGTTTTTAGGTTACCGCAGCTATTATCGACATAAATAAGTTCAGTTTTATCGAATCCTAGACTGCCAATCTTTTTTTCAAAATGCTCCTTTAAGCTATTCGCTACACAAGGAGTTCTTGAGAGCAGCCATAAGTAGGATTTACTGTCACTTGTAACAAAAGCATATTGATAATTATTATCCAGCGTAAAAACTATATATGAGCTATAGAAAGGCCAAAAAAATGATACTTTCAGATGACCTTTATTTTCGGCACCAACAAAATAAGCCCTACCTTCTGCATCTTTCCATTGATTATTTTTTTTGAGTCCTCGATTGAGCACTTTGAGTCCTCCGTCATCGCGCATGGAGTATTCGGCGGAAACATTACTCATACCTCGTTCAAATGAGTGATCAAGCCTAGCAATTTCATGCCACTTTCCTAGATAACGGGCAATATTAAAATTGTCTACTGGCTTAATTTCATCTGAAATTACAATACAGCTAGCGAGGCTTAATATAGTAGTGAAAGTAAAATTTTTCATTAGCATTGAACTAGTTTGACACAGGGTTGGCGTGCTATCTAGAGTTAGTGAGAGTTTAATGATCATTTAAACAATGATATGGTTTTTATAAGCTATTTAGTTAAAACTATTAATGAAGAAATGTTTGGCTTGAGCTGCTCACAGTGCATGAGGTAGAAATGAACGATAAAAAAAATCATGATCAGAAAATAGCCATATATCTTGGATATTTTGGGTTAGCTCCTTTCGTAATGTCGTTATTGGCAGCAAACTATATGGAAGATTTCCAGGACATGTCAATTCGAGGATTTTCGATTTATTCCGCTGTTATTATTTCATTTATGAGTGGAATTCATTGGGGCATGGCGTTGACCTGCAGTCATCATTCTCGTGCAAGGTTTGTGGTAAGTACTGTGGCACCTGTAATGGCTTGGGCTGGGTTGTTATTTCTTCCTTTACCTCTTGCGGTGGTTACTTTGGGCGCGATCCATTTGGCGGGACTTAAAACTGATGTGGCATTTTTTGCAGCCTCTGAAATATCATTACCGTATCGGAAGATGCGATTAAGGCTTACCTGTCTTGTGGTTGGATTGCATTTTTGGATGACCCTATCCATTGCCTAGAATACTAGAGTTTGTGTTTCAGCCGTGCATCATGGGAGCTATTTTTTTTCCGGCAAAAGAGGTAGTTCATTCAGCATTTTGCTTTGAATTTCATTATGCGCGGCACCCAAATTTCCCCATCTCTCAGCTGTTGAGGGGTGGCTAGCACCATGATTTTCTTTGATCCCGGAGGGGTGTTCAATAGCCATTCTTCGCCAGAACCCAGCAACATTAGTGGTATCGACTCCAGCATTTGCTAGATAGTACATCCCAACGTAGTCGGCGTCTCTTTCAAATTCTTGGCTGAATAAGCTGGATGTAGTTTTCCCAAATATTCCCTGAGTATTGAAGCCATAGCCAGCAGCCACGATATCTACAATGCCGCCGAGCCAGTAGTTGCCTTTTTTCTTGCTTATGTGTCCCTCGCTATTATGAGCAAGTTCATGGGCAATAACAGTCATGAGTTCTGTGTCATTCTCAACAAATCGATACATTCCAAGAGTGATAAAAACAGAATTTCCATCTGCAAAGGCATTCAGGCTGTCATCTCTTTGGAGTATGACTGGGTAGGAGCAAGCCAATACTGGCTTGATTTGTAAATCTAGAATTTTATTAGAGCGGAGTATCTTTAGGTTGATGTCTGATGTGGAATTTATCTTGGAGGCCTCTGCCATTACACGACTAAAAATTTTTCCAGCATTTTGATTAGGTATTTGTTGATTATTTACGGATGTGACCACGTCACCTATCTTGAGACCAGCTATCTCTGCAGGACTAGTCTTAGCAATACCCGTAATAATGATACCTGAGTGTTTGCCGTACACGCTGGAATAGACTTCTTTTTCTTTTATGGGGACATTTGATGTGTCTGTAAACATAAAGCCAGTATTTTTGCTTTCATTGCCAGGACACAGTTTTGTTCCATGCACGTTTAGCTTCCATGCCAAATCATTAACGTGTCTGACTCTTTTAATGTAAACTTTTTCTGCCTCTATGAGCTCCCAGTTGCGTTCAAGATTTACTTCATGACTGTTACCTCTAGCAATTTGAGAAGTCGGCGCACAGCCTATTAAGATCGAAAAAAGAATGATCGATACATGAAAATAAAGAAATAAAGATCTGATTCGCGTGCGCGCTAGAAATTTTTGCATTTATTTATCGGACCCCCTCCTGCGATTATATTTTTTATTTGCTCCACAAGTAAGCCTTGGTCCCATTCGGCGCTTCCTTCTAATTTTGCCACCATAAACCCTTCTGGGTTTATCAGTACAGTTGTAGGTAAACCTTTGAAGCCCAGGTCGCGAAAGCCTTTATTCTTTTTATCATACCAAACTAGAATTTTTTTCAGTGCCATAGATTTCAGGAAGGGCTTCACTTCATTAAATCCGGCGGCATCCTGGTTGATAGCAATAACAATAAGACCTTTTTTATAGAAGTTTTCAGCCAGTCGATCCAGGGCAGGCATTTCTGTGATGCACGGAACGCACCATGTTGCCCAAAAGTTGACCAAAACATAATGACCTGAAAAATTTTCTATTTCTACAGATTGGTTTCCATCATCAAAAGACATAGAGGGTAGTGGTGCAGGTGAGGGTATGATATCTATTAACTTCTCTGCTGAGACACTGACGGATAATATCATTGTGGTCAAAAAATAAAGAAAATATTTTTTTACGGCTATAATCATATTTTTAGTATTCAAAAATTAAGTTCTTTGCCGGCCCTTGCTATAATACTGCGGTATAAGGCAACTAGTATAAACGTAGAACGCGAAGGTAGCATGATGAGATTGCTTATAGTTTGTTGTTTTTTTCTATGTCAGTCTTTTGTCTGTGCAGGGGTAGTTGAAAAGGGGTCAGGTCATATGGAAAAAAAAGAGTTGAGTGAAAGTGGTGGTGCGCATCAATTTGAGTTTACCTCTATTGATGGAGAGCCGTTGCCGTTATCTAACTTTGTCGGCAAAACTCTTTTGGTGGTAAATACAGCATCACGCTGTGGATTTACGTCACAATATGCAGAACTGCAAAGTTTATGGGAAAAATATCAAGATCAAGGCTTAGTTGTGCTCGGGGTACCATCAAACGATTTTATGAGCCAAGAGCCCGGGTCGGAAAACGAAATCAAGGCTTTTTGCACAGTTAACTTTAATGTTAATTTTCCGATGACATCAAAAGTTCACGTGAAAGGAAAAGATGCTCACCCATTTTACCTCTGGGCAAAAAAGCAATCTGGAGCTCCTCGATGGAACTTTCATAAATACCTGTTAAATGACCAAGGTGATCTGGTTGCGGCTTATTCCTCTGTAACTGGACCATTATCAAATAAAGTTGTGAAGGCCGTTGAATTGACTCTAGGAATTAATGAGCAATCAAATTGATCGATCAATATTAGTTTTTAGGTAGAAATAACTTTATGTCAGAAACAATTGTTGTCATCTTTTCCGGCGGAATGGATTCTTATACCCTCTTGAACCGTGCTCTAAAAAATGATCTCCAAGTATCAGCTGTGACGTTTAATTACGGTCAGAGACATGCCAAAGAAATTGAATATGCCGTTTCTGCGTGCGTAGAGTTAAATGTCCCACACAAGGTAATTGATATTACTGCTATCAATGAACTCCTTCAGGGCTCATCGCTGACCTCAAATATTGATATTCCTGAAGGTCACTATGCTGATGAAACCATGAGGTCCACCATTGTCCCAAATCGAAATATGATTTTGCTATCTCTTGCAGTTGGTTACGCAATTTCTATTGGGGCAGAGAAAGTTTTTTATGGGGCCCATTCTGGTGATCATGCAATTTATCCAGATTGCCGTCCAGAGTTTGTAGAAAAAATGAATAATGTTTGTGCTATTGCAAATTATGAGCCTGTTGAAATTGTTACCCCTTATTTGAATTACGATAAAGGAGAGATTGTAAAAGATGGTCTTCTGATGGGCCTAGATTACACTAAAACCTGGAGTTGCTATAACGGAAAAGATATGGCCTGTGGTAAATGTGGCGCCTGTTTTGAGCGAATAGAGGCTTTCGGTTGCAATAATATGAGCGATCCTTCGGGGTATGGGTAATGCAGAAAACTTACAAGATAAAAGAAATCTTCTATACGCTACAAGGAGAGGGCGCCCAATCTGGTCGACCGGCTGTTTTTTGTAGATTTAGTAAATGCAACCTATGGAATGGTAGAGAAGAAGATCGAGCCGAAGCTATTTGCAATTTTTGTGATACCGATATCCTTGGTACCGATGGCGTAAATGGTGGAGAGTATAAGGTCGCAGCTGATTTGGCATCAAAGGTCAGCAGTCTCTGGCCAGAAAAAAAAGGCGGAAAACCTTTTGTAGTATGTACCGGAGGGGAGCCAGCCCTTCAAATGGATGATGACCTTGTTGAGCAGTTCCATCAGGCTGGGTTTGAAATTGCAATAGAAACTAACGGTACATTGCCGTTACCTGCAGGCATCGACTGGGTGTGCTGTAGCCCCAAGGGGGCGTCAAAAGTTGTGATCAATCAATGCGATGAACTTAAATTAGTCTTCCCTCAAGTAAATGCTATGCCAGATAGTTTTTCACACATTAAGGCTGATTATTTTTATTTGACACCCATGGCGTCAACCTCAATCAAAGAAGTGATATACCCAATCCAGGACGATATTACGCAAAAAACAATCAAGTTTTGTTTAGAGAACCCCAAGTGGCGATTGAATTTGCAGACACATAAAGTATTAAATATTTCGTAGAGTTTGCTGATATTTATTTTTTTAAAGCGATGAATGTTTTGACTTTTTTCTTTGAAAAGATTACATTTTCTAACTGTTTTATTTTTAACTGATTAATGGAGGGTATATGTGAAGCAAAATATACACTGCCTCAGCTGGAACGAAGAAAAAATTAGTACTAATAAAAAGCTAAAACTGGTTGAGAAAGCTGAAAGTAAGCTAATACAAATAGGGTACACTCTTGTGACCAGAAGTACTTACTGGATGGTATATGATCTTGTCGGCGGTAGGCAGATATTTGAAACCCCTGAAGAACTGTACAAGTATAGTTATCGCAAAAAATATAAGCATGATCAGCTAAAATTTTCCCACATTTAAAATCTCCCACCTTCTGTAGTTAAGCAGCAAGTATATTGACCGTCATACTGTTAGGCTGTCTGCCTAACTGTCTAAAATTTGACTTTTCAAAAAATTGTTGTCAAATTAAAAAAAATTTATTTAATATGTGTTGTGTGATTTTAATACTTGAGGCATATCATCATGAGTCAATGTCGTTTGTTTGGTCTTTTTTTAGTAGTTGCGGTATCTTTTTTTGCGGTTCCACAGGTGGTTATGAGTGAGAGCTCGACTAAAGCGAAATCTAACCAATTTTGGTGGCCTAATCAGCTCGATTTGTCTCCTTTGCGTGATCATGACATGCGCTCAAATCCGCTTGGCAAAGAATTTAATTATGCGAAAGCTTTTGAATCACTCGATCTGAATGCCGCCAAGAAAGATATTGGCGCATTGTTGACCACCTCGCAAGATTGGTGGCCGGCAGACTATGGAAATTATGGGCCATTCTTTATTCGCATGACTTGGCATAGCGCAGGCACATACCGCACATTTGATGGCCGAGGTGGCGGTGACGGTGGACAGCAACGCTTTGACCCCCTTAATAGTTGGCCTGATAACGGCAATCTGGATAAGGCGCGTCGGTTACTTTGGCCGGTAAAGCAAAAATATGGCGAAGCCCTTTCTTGGGCTGATCTAATGATTCTTGCAGGGAATGTTGCGCTTGAAAATATGGGTTTTGAAACCTACGGTTTTGCAGGAGGACGTACTGATGACTGGGAGCCTGATCTAGTTTATTGGGGCCCAGAAGTTGAGATGTTAGCGAGCGACCGCGATGGACGAGACGGAAAACTCCAACAGCCTTTAGGCGCAACTCATATGGGCTTGATTTATGTGAACCCTGAAGGCCCAAAAGGTAAACCTGATCCAATAGGTTCTGCAAAAAATATCCGTATAGCCTTTGGACGTATGGCAATGAATGACGAAGAGACACTTGCATTAATTGCAGGCGGTCATACGTTTGGCAAGATGCATGGCGCCCACAAACCAAAAGATTGCGTTGGACCGGAACCAGCAGCAGCCCCCATTAAAAACCAAGGGTTAGGATGGAAGAATAAATGCGGCAAAGGTCACTCTGAAGATACAACCACTAGCGGTCTTGAGGGGGCTTGGACGCAAGCGCCAACACAGTGGACTAGCTTGTATTTAGAGAACTTGCTTAATAACGAATGGGAAGAAACACGCAGCCCTGCAGGCGCTATTCAATGGATACCTAAGAACAAAGGTTTGGATGGTTCTGTACCAGACGCGCATGTGAAGGGAAAATTTCACGCACCTGTAATGACGACAGCTGATCTTGCGTTGAAGTTTGATCCTGAGTATAAAAAAATTGCCGAACGCTTTTTGGCAAATCCGGCAGAATATCAGAAGGCTTTTGCTAAAGCATGGTACAAGTTAACGCATCGCGATATGGGCCCAAACGCTCGTTTCTTGGGTAAAGAAGTACCAGAAGAAGAGTTGATCTGGCAGGATCCTGTGCCAACACCAGATTATAAGATGGTTAGCCAAAGCGATATAGCTGGATTAAAAGAAGAAATTCTTGAGTCTGGTTTAAGTACTTCGGAGCTGGTGACCGTTGCTTGGGCGTCAGCTTCTAGCTTTCGTGCGTCAGACATGCGTGGCGGTGCTAATGGCGCACGAATTGCGCTGTCTCCTCAAAATGCCTGGAAGGTTAATAATTCAGCAGAATTAACCAGAGTGCTTGAAAAATTGAAGTCTATCCAAAAAGGCTTTAATGGCTCATTTCTTAATGATTCATTTTTGGGTCGCAAGGTATCTTTAGCGGACTTAATAGTACTTGCTGGGGCGGCAGCTATTGAGAAGGCAGCCAAAGACGCTGGCATATCAATTAAAGTGCCGTTCACTCCAGGCCGAGGCGATGCGACTCAAGCGCAAATAGACGTAAATTCTTTTGCTATGCTGGAGCCAAAAGCAGATGCATTCCTCAATTATTTCAACAAAGATGAAAGCCATCTATCTCCAACAGAAATGTTGATAGATAAGGCTGATCAGTTGACCTTAACTGTGCCAGAAATGACGGTATTATTAGGTGGAATGCGCATGCTGGGTGCTAACGTAGATGGCAGCAGCCATGGTGTGTTTACGGATAATCCTGGTGCGCTTAGTAATGATTTTTTTGTGAATATTTTGGATGTGACCACTAAGTGGCGCAAAGCAAATACTGACGGATTGTATGAGGGTGTAGACCGTAAAACTGGTGAGATGAAATACACTGCGACACCAGTTGATTTAATCTTTGGTTCAAGTTCGGAATTGCGGGCTATTGCTGAAGTCTACGCCTTCGATACTTCGAAAGAGCGATTTGTTAAAGATTTTGTAAAAGCCTGGGTAAAAGTTATGCAGCTAGATCGCTTTGACCTTAAGCATGACATTTGATCTGTGATATAAAAAATACTGCTGGTAGATGGTGTCCTGAATTATTTTTCAGGAAAATCATGCAGTCAGAGCAGTATCTCGAAAAGCCTCCAATAGTATTGGGGGCTTTTCTATAAATTTTTAATATAAAAATCAACTAGATAAAATAATTTTTCGACTGTAGGCGGATCCATTTTATCTCTTCTGACGCACCCGTCTATGATGGACAAGGAAGCCTTGCGTGCTGCGATAAATAGAGAGTAAGATCATAATATGTCGTCTTTTTGGTAACTAATGGATGAGATATGATCCACGATGTAGATCCTTCTGAAACGCAAGAATGGCTCGAAGCCTTCGATTCGGTATACAAAGTCCACGGCGAAGACAGGATAGTCTTCTTGCTCGACCAGCTTCAGGCTCATGCTAGCAATCAGAGCATAAAACTACCATCTTCGGTCACCACTCCCTTCCATAATACTATTACCCCTCTGCGTGAAAAACGTATGCCCGGCAACCTTCTTATGGAGCGCCGTATTCGCTCGCTGGTGCGATGGAATGCTTTGGCAATGGTGATGCGTGCCAATAAAAAGAGCGAAGGTATCGGCGGCCATATTGCCACTTTTGCCTCTGCGGCAACTCTCTATGATGTTGGTTTTAATTATTTCTTTCACGGCGTTGATGAAGACCATCTCGGTGATCTCATTTTCTTTCAGGGTCACAGTTCTCCTGGCATGTACGCACGCTCATTTTTAGAGGGCCGCATTAGTGAAGCACAAATGGATAACTTCCGTCGTGAGGTTGGTGGCGGTGGGTTGTCTTCTTATCCGCATCCTTGGCTGATGCCTGAATACTGGCAGTTTCCGACAGTCTCTATGGGTCTTGGTCCCATTCAGGCGATCTATCAGGCTCATGTGATGCGCTATCTTTCGGCGCGCGGTATTGTTGCGCGTCGCGATCGTAAGGTCTGGGCATTTTTGGGCGATGGCGAATGTGATGAGCCTGAAAGCTTGGGTGCCATTTCATTAGCGGGGCGCGAACAACTCGAAAATCTAATTTTTGTTGTCAACTGCAATCTGCAAAGACTCGATGGGCCGGTAAGAGGCAATGGTAAAATTATCCAAGAACTTGAAGGAATTTTTCGTGGTGCTGGCTGGAATGTGATCAAGGTCATCTGGGGACGTCACTGGGATGAGCTACTAGAAAAAGATACAAGCGGCCTGCTGATTAGGCGGATGAATGAAGTCTGTGATGGTGAGCTACAGAATTACAGATTTAATGGCGGTGCCTACACCCGCGAACATTTCTTCGGCAAGTATCCCGAGTTACTTGAGTTAGTGAAAGATATGACCGACGAACAAATTATGTACCTTAATCGCGGCGGCCATGACCCCTATAAAGTCTATGCAGCTTATGCTGAAGCTGTTTCTCATAAGAGTCAGCCGACAGTTATTCTGGCGCACACAGTGAAAGGTTATGGATTAGGAAGTGCCGGCGAAGCGGCTAACAATACACACTCGATGAAAAAACTTGACTTAGATAGCCTGCGCGGTTTTCGTGATCGTTTTGGTATTCCGATACCAGATGAACAACTAGAGAATGTTCCCTACTATCGTCCGGATAAAAATAGCCCAGAACTCGAATATTTACGCAACTGTCGCAGATCACTAGGGGCCCCTTTGCCTTCGCGACAGGCTGACTTTAAGGCTATGCATGTGCCAACACTAAAGGCATTCAAAAAGCAGCTAGAAGGTAGCGGTGAGCGAAAAATATCAACCACCATGACATTTATGCACGTCCTTTCGATACTAATTAAAGATAAAATCATCGGTAGTTTTGTAGTGCCGATTGTACCAGATGAGGCGCGCACTTTCGGCATGGAAGGTATGTTCCGCCAGCTGGGTATATATACGTCTTCTGGACAGAAGTATGTACCACATGATCATCAGCAAATTATGTATTATAAAGAAGACAAACAAGGCGTCATTCTTGAAGAAGGTATCAACGAAGCGGGCGCTATGTCAGCCTGGCTGGCTCTAGCAACTGCTTACAGTACAAGCAACTGCCCAATGATTCCTTTTTATATTTTCTATTCCATGTTTGGTTTTCAACGTGTGGGTGATTTAGTGTGGGCGGCTGGGGATAGTCAAGCACGAGGTTTTCTTATTGGTGCCACGGCTGGTAGAACCACACTTAATGGTGAAGGATTGCAACATCAGGATGGCCATAGCCATATTCTTGCCAATACTGTGCCAAACTGTAAAAGCTACGATGCAGCCTATAGCTACGAGTTGACGGTTGTTATTCAAGATGGCGTTAGGCGTATGTACAAAGATAAAGAAAACTGCTTCTACTACTTAACCACCATGAACGAAAATTATAGTCAGCCAGTCATGCCAGAGGGTGCCGAAGAAGGTATTATCAGAGGTATATATTCGTTTTCTAGGGGTACTGATACTGAACTAAAAGTCCAGTTGATGGGATCTGGGGCTATTCTCAATGAAGTGCGCGAAGCGGCAGCGATTCTGCGCGAGTCTTTCTCTGTTGAATCAGATATTTGGAGCTTAACCAGCGTTAATGAGCTGACTCGCGATGGTCAGGAAACTGATCGATGGAATTTACTTCATCCTGAGAATAAGCCGAAAAAAGCCTACATAACTAAACAGATGGAGGGCAGTGTTGGGCCTGTCGTTATTGCCACTGACTACATGAAGAGTCATGCGGAACAGTTACGCAAATATATCCAATCCCCGCTCTATGTACTTGGCACAGACGGCTTTGGTCGCAGCGATAGTCGTGCTGCGTTGCGTAATTTTTTTGAAGTTGACCGCTACTTTGTAGTACTAGCAGCACTGACAATGCTGGCTGACGAAGGAAAAATACAAACTTCGACACTAGCTAAGGCGATGAAAAAATTTGGGATGGACCCAGAGAAACCGAATCCGCTGTATGTTTAAAGACGGGCATAGCAATAGTGTGCCACTAGATGGAAATCCCTGGCTAATAGGAGAGTTATTGTGCCAATACAAATAGTAGTGGTGCCTGATCTAGGCGGGGCTGAGACAGTGGAGGTAATTGATCTAGGTCTCGCCTCTGGCGATATTATTGCCTTGGAAGATTCACTATTAGTGCTCGAGTCTGATAAGGCAGCTATGGACATGCCTAGCCCCGTGGCTGGTGTATTTAAAAAATATCTTGTTGCCGCAGGTGCAATAGTACGCGTCGGTGATGCTATTGCTGAGATTGATGTGGCGAAAGAAACGCCAGCTGATGTTGAGAATCCGCCTGAAAATGAAGTGATTGAATCACCTTCTTCAGTGATGGCAATAAAAAATAAATCTCAAGCAGTCATGGAAAAAGTGTCTACACCCGCGCCAGTCTCACAGCGGATTGAACTGGCAGACTTTGAGTTAGGTACTGGGAAAACTGCGGTGACTGATACTTATGCTGGTCCAGTCGCGCGTAAATTCGCTCGTGAATTAGGTGTACCGTTAATTGAGGTGATTGGAACCGGATCTAGGGGGCGTATTTTAAAAGACGATATCAATAACTTCGTCAAGAAAGCAATGAAAGATAGGGTATCTATAACAGAAAAGGTATCCGGCGATATAGGAATATCGCCAGCACCCACTGTTGACTTTAGTCAGTTTGGTGTCGTTAAAACGATCAAAATGAGCAAGATTCAAAAGTTAATTGCAGCTAATATGCAGCGCAATTGGAGGAATATTCCGCATGTCACCCAGTTGGATGAGGCTGATATCACCAAATTAGAAGTGTTTCGCAAATCACTCAAAGTTGAGCCAGACAAGCGCGTTACACTGGTGGCTTTTTTAATTAAAGCGATAGGTTTGCTGCTTCAGTCGAACCCTGAATTTAACCGTTCTCTTGCAGTGGATGGCGAGCACTTTATACAAAAGCATTACATCCATATCGGCATGGCCGTTGATACGCCACAAGGGCTAGTTGTGCCCGTGATTCGCGACGTTGGCGAAAAGGATATTTGGGATATTTCCATAGAGGTTGCCATGCTGGCTAACAAAGCTCGCGATGGGAAGTTAACCCCTGCCGAAATGAAGGGCGGCTGTTTTACTCTATCAAGCTTGGGCGTTATTGGTGGTAATGGATTTACTCCCATTATTAACGCCCCAGAAGTTGGTATTCTAGGTATTTCTAAATCACAGATGAAACCAGTATGGGATGGCAGTGTATTTGTGCCGCGCCTTATGTTGCCACTAGCCCTATCCTATGACCATCGCGCCATTAATGGTGCAGATGCCGGTCGTTTTCTGGTGCGACTAATTGAATTACTTAGCGATATGGATTATTTTTCATTTTAAGAAAAATAGCTGTAAAAAAGCACAGATGTTGAATCAAAATGAAGATAATGCATATTTTATAAACACTAAGGCCAGGCCAGAAGTGGCGATAGCCAGCAGAGGAACCAACAGAGGTGTGGTGCCTTCTGTTTCTACACCGGTACTATTTTCTTTTTTGTTTTTATAAATTACTACAGCTGCTCCTATTAAAATGAGCGCCGCAATGGCGAGAAAAATATACACCCCTATGTCAAAATAATCCACTGCCCACCCCTCTTTATAGTATTAACTTCCACACCTCATTCCTTCATTCCTTCTTTTCTCGTTGAAGGCAGGCAGATTATCGGATGGCAAGAGCAATCCAGTTTATTAGGTACAATATAGCGAAAAAAGCACAACCGGTCCGCCACAAAACAAGCTTTTGCTTCAGTGCAGGCAACTCTTCACTGGCTTCATCTGTATTGTTGCTACCTGTATTAATCATTCTAATTAATTCTACTTTTGTTTTTTTCATTAACTCTTTTTCTGAGTCCATTTCGTTATTTCCTTGGTGTTTTTTCGCAGTGTTTGCGGGAGCCATTTTTTACTAGAAATATTTTCTCATCTTTTGTAAAACACAAGGGACGGACTGCTGCTGTCTTCTAAGAATTTTTAATTGCATATGCCAGATGAAGCGGACCAACAAATTGTAAGTGCCGCCTTGCCACCTATAGTTATCTTATTTCTTCTGTTCCTTATCCCTAAAGATAGCCATATAGATTAAATAAATAATGAGCGGCAGTGAGCATATAAGCCAGGGTGTAAAATCTTGCTGGTTATTCAGTACCGATAGAACCAAGCCAGCCAGAGACAGTATGCTAAAAATAAAAATTACTAATTTTTTTTCTAGATAGTCGTTTAATAAGAAACACGAGACACCAACAGCGGTAATTCCAATCAAAGCATAAAGCAAAAGTATCATTTTTTTAATCGACGCAGTTGTCGACTCCTTTTTTGTGTAACTACCTAGCTGCAAAAATAGCATGAAAGCAAGAGTTATTAGCATAGAGACAAGAATGAAACGACACAACTAACGAACCTTTGTGGAATGCTCAGCAATAAACTTGCTGGTCAATTTGAATGGTTAGCTGATCAACCAAACTACTGATGAAACTTTAAACAAACATCGAGTTATTAGCAATCCGCATCCTTTAAAACATCTAACTCCGCATCTTCAGCATCTAGGGATAAATAATCAATTAAGCTTGGGGCTGTAAGATAAAACTCTCAAAATTTAGATAGATTTATCGCTGTGTAGTTATTACTGAAACGATTTTACATTCTCTTAACAGCTTGTATGCAAATAATTCACACAACCTTTAGTATATTACTGCATTAATCATTTAATTAAACAAATGAACTTCGATATTGCATGTTTATAGACATATTACATCCTTCTCTATTCCCCTTTATATTAAGAGGGATAGTCAAAAAAATAAGTTTAACTTTTTATCGCTCATGGTCCCCTTAGTTTAATGGCATGTGAGCAGTTATTTTGGTTGCAGTCCTTGGAGTGCTACGCATGCTGAACATTACAATACATGGAGACAAGGGATTTCAAGCAAACCTGAGCTTGAATAAGAGCATGGCGCAAAAATTTAGCCCTGTCACGCCAGCATATATTGACATCACTAGTGCCCATAATGGCAAGCGTAATAATATCGAACGGTATATTGAAGATCACTTTTGTGCTGTATATGGAGCATATATACAGTCTCATTACCCTTGCCTTATGAGTGTTCACGACCAAAAGGGTAATATTGTCGCTGCTGTCGGATTTCGCTATGCGGCAACAGAATCGTTATTTTTAGAGCAATATCTTGACGAACCCATTGAAGATATTGTGAGCAATACCCACGAAATAATACTAAGGAAATGTATTGTGGAGACAGGGAATTTAGTGTCTTCCGGTCATGGAGCTTCTATTTTTTTGTTTGCTGCACTGAACACATATCTAGCCCAACAGGGCATGCAAGTTAACGTGGTGACGGCAACGAGTTCTCTTCAGCGTTTTTTTCGAAAACTAGGACTTAAATCTCAAGAGATTGCTAAAGCAGACCAGTTGCGTCTAAGTGATAAAGGAGTCAGTTGGGGAGATTACTATCAAAAAAATCCAAACGTAATTGCTGGAAAAATTGATCAAATAATAGCCAGCCTAGCTAAACACTTGCAGATGACACTAGCAACGTCGCTTGTAGAAATGCATCCTATGTTGCATGTGCCGCCTTCACGCCGTGAGGCTTAAATATTGAATAGTAAAATACTGGAATCGATATACAGACTAGCAGAAGAAGATCCGACGCGTCTTGCGCTATCATCAGCTTTTTATTTTATGACTTACCGTGATTTAGCAAATGAAGTTAGAAAATTTTCACTTCAACTGGAGCCATATAGGGGCGAGTGCCTAGCATTAGAATTGGATAACTCTCACGAATGGGTAATTGCTGACCTTGCGTGTATCTTGATTGGCGTAATCTCCCTTCCTTTACCTTTCTTCTTTTCAAGCAATCAGCGCCGACATGCGCTAATTCAAAGTGGCGCAAAAGGCATTATTAGTGTCAATTTAACTATCTCTCCACTGAATTACGATTCAGTTAATTTACCATACGGCACAAATAAAATTACTTTTACTTCAGGTACAACCGGACAACCAAAAGGTGTTTG
>TARA_B110000503_G_scaffold22235_1_pt1 | contig 15242 bp, 17 predicted proteins | sample TARA_B110000503 | Tara Oceans TARA_B110000503 (sample SAMEA4397472) | marine metagenome | biome: Polar Biome; feature: [SRF] surface water layer (ENVO:00010504); material: water (ENVO:00002006), including particulate matter (ENVO:01000060) such as... | depth 5 m | reverse complement strand
GCCCACCGGCTTGCACAGGCTTATACCCGACAGTCTAATGTCGATGCTCGCGAGCGAGGTACTCGTAAGACTGCATCTCCAACAGCCGAGAGACGGTTCGCTGAAATTCAAACGCCAGTTTCCCGCCTGCGTAGAGTTCCAGCAGTGGTTTGGCCGCCGTCAGCACGAGTTTGACGTTGCGGTCATAGAACTCGTCCACCAAATTAACGAATCGGCGCGCCTGATCGTTTTTGTCAGAGTCAAATACTGGCACCCCAGAAATAAGTATGGAGTGAAATACACGCGCGAGTTCAATGTAATCATTCTGGGAACGCGGGCCATCACACAGCTCAGCGAAATCAAACCAGGCCACACCATTTGCCACGCAGCGGCACGTCAGGTAACGATTGTTAATTACAAGACGCTCCCAGTGCTTACCCGGTTCCCCCGCGAGACGTGAAAAACTGTCCTCCAGGCTCCTGTCGGCCTCTTCATTCAACGGAAAGTGGTACAACGTTGCCTGCTGTAACGTACGCAAGCGGTAATCCACGCCGGCATCGACATTGAGAACGTGCGTATATTTCTCTATCAGGTCTATCACAGGTAGAAAACGCTGGCGCTGCAAACCGTTCTCATAAAGCTTTTGGGGCTCAATATTGGAGGTCGCCACTAAGGTCACTCCACGAGCGAACAACGCCTTCATCAGCCCTCCAAGAATCATTGCGTCCCCAATGTCGGTGACAAAAAATTCGTCAAAACAAAGAATGCGGGCTTCTTTAGCAAGCTTATCTGCTACAAGCTCCAACGGGTTCTTTTCTCCCTCAAGAGTCGCTAACTCCTTATGAACCCGCTGCATAAAACGGTGGAAATGCACGCGCGACTTGCGACTGAAGGGCAAGCACTCAAAAAAGGTATCCATAAGATAGGTCTTACCCCGCCCCACACCACCCCAAAAGTAGACACCGACCTGGGGCTCTACTTCACGCCGGCGAAGTTTGTGTACCCAAACTTTCAAATCACTACCGTACCCATGATGAGCTGCCACCAAACGCTCGTATAGATCTTGCAACAAGAGCACAGCCTGCTCTTGTGCGGCGTCATGGGAAAAATCCTCACGTTGCAGGTCAGTTTGATAGCGTTGCCAGGGTGTCGTCATGTCTGGGGCTGCCTGATCCCGAATGGCTTAAAAGCGGCACACTGTAACCAGAGCCTCCGCACTTGGCAACGACACCTCCCGTTTAAGACAGAAACTACTGCCTATTAAACATTCGGGGTATACTGTCTTATCAATTTTTGAGAATGAGGACTTTTTTGTGGAATCACCTGTATATAGCGTGGAAATCCTGTGGGCGATGGGCGCCGCAATTGCCATAGTGGGTTTATGGCTAGGCTGGCTTGCGGGTCGTCGCACATCAGGAACGGCGAAAAAATACCAGGATGTGTCGCGAAAACTGGATCAGGTGATGCAAGACAAGAAAACCTATGAGAACGAGGTAGTCGAACACTTTACGGAAACGGCAAAGCTGCTCAACAATCTGACCGACAGCTACCGGGAGGTCCACAACCAATTGGCTACCGGTGCCGCTACACTATGCCAAGGTGAAGGTCCAATCTCCTTGGAGCGTACTGAGGACAATATCGATCAAACGGAAATTCCGGCCCATCTGGCCCATATCCAACCCCCTCTCGATTATGCTCCAAAAAGCTCACCAGAGGAAAAAGGCATGCTTAACGAGGAGTTTGGCCTAGAGCGCAAGCCACAGGGTGTAGCCTCCGAAAAAAAATGGGCCGACGCCTGATTTCCTCTCGCGTTAGACCGGATTGTCAATATCGATAAAGCGGTGCTCGAGAGAGAACTGCCCCGCCAAATGGTCGCCCAACGCTTGCACCCCGTAGCGCTCCGTAGCGTGATGGCCTGCGGCGACGAAGTGGATACCCTCCTCTCTGGCGGTGTGCACAGTCTGCTCTGAGGCCTCACCCGTTACGAACAGGTCAGCGCCCGCTTTCACCGCCGCATCGATATAGTCTTGGGCGGCACCCGTGCACCAGGCAATGCGACGCACTGGCGACGCTGAATGACCCACATGCAATGCCCTGCGCCCTGTTATCTCCTCTAGTTTGACAACGAATTCAGCAGCTGAAATAGCTTCAGGCAAGCTGCCTATATTTCCCAGACCACCACTAACGTTAGGCTGCAGTGGCTCCTGAAACGCTAGGTCTATGCCCATCAAACAGCCGAGACGGGCGTTATTCCCCAGCTGCGGGTGGGCGTCAAGCGGTAAGTGGTAAGCTAACAAGCTGACTTCATTGACCAACAAAGTCGCAAGCCGTCGACGTTTTATTCCCACCACCTGCTGCGCTTCCCCGCGCCAGAAATAACCGTGATGCACGAGCACAGCATCAGCCCCCCAGTCGATCGCTGCGTCCAAAAAACTCTGGCAGGCCGTAACGCCCGTCGCGAGTCTGACAACCTGGGGCTTCCCTTCAACCTGCAGTCCATTGGGGCAGTAATCCTGAAACTGATCAGTTCGCAAACACTGATCGATGTATATGCCGAGTTCAGTAAGGGCTACACTCATACCATTATCACCTGTCGTTTTCAGTCACGGCACTAGCAACTTGCCACGCCTGCACATGCATCATATACAATGCAGCGACTAACCACACATACGGTTGCGCATGAGCAAAAAATTGACCTTCATTATTTGGCCCGCGATAACAGGGTTGCTTGCTGCCCTGCTGATTCTCGACCTCTGGATATTACCCCTGAGTGCGCCTGCAGATGCGGCCCGAGGACGGGTCAGTTATGCCATAGCGGTGCATGAGGCTACGCCATCTGTGGTCAGTATCTATACCGCTAAACTGGTACAAGAAGATCCCAACCCGCTGCTGAAAGACCTCACTTTTCGACGCTCAGGTGAACCACGGCCTCAACGTCAGCGCATCGAACGCTCTCTCGGCTCTGGCGTCATTATGACTAGGCAGGGCCATATACTGACCAACAACCACGTCATCTCAGAGGCTGACGCGATCCAGGTGATGCTCAACGATGGTCGCTCCGCCAATGCCGTGGTCATCGGCTCCGATTCGGCTACTGATCTTGCAGTATTGCAGGTAGCACTGACAGACCTGCAGCCCATAACGCTTGGAGACTCCGATGCCGCTAGGGTGGGAGATGTCGTACTTGCCATTGGTAATCCACTAGGATTCGGACATTCAGTAACACAAGGTATTGTTTCTGCTCTGGGTCGCTTTGGTCTGCAATTGGACACGTATGAGGACTATATCCAGACCGATGCGATTATTCACCTGGGCAACTCTGGCGGCGCACTAATCGACACCAGCGGTCGCCTTCTGGGGATCAATACCCTAATCTACGGGACCAACAACAAGACACAACGTGCCAACACTGGGATCGGTATCAGCCTAGCGATACCGGTGAATCTCGCGGTCTTTGTGATGCAGGGTCTGATCACCTACGGCGAGGTTATCCGGGGATGGCTGGGCGTCAGCGTGAAACCCATCGGCACAACATCTTCACCGGGAAACAAAACTCTGGCGCTGGCTGTGGCCTCCGTAGCATGGGGTAGTCCTGCACAAAAAGCAGGGGTACAAGTGGGGGATATCATCACTCATATTGACGGAGATGAAGCAAAGGATGGTAGACTGACTATGCACCGAATCGCGATGCTAAAGCCTGGAGATAAAATTGCTATTTCGTTGCAGCGCAACCAGCAGAGCCTTGAACTCAACGCCGTCGTCGGAATATTGAAAGATCCACAATGAGTGAAAGCTAGTCGTTAGCGCACGGCTTATCTAGAAAGCGCATTTCCGCACTACGCGCATGAGCCGTCAACGACTCACCCCTCGCTAACACTGAAGCCACAGCACCCAACTCCTGCGCACCCTGCTCGCTGCCCATAATAATGGAACTGCGCTTTTGGAAATCGTAGACCCCTAACGGGGAAGAGAAACGTGCGCTGCGCGAAGTCGGTAACACATGGTTGGGGCCTGCACAGTAGTCGCCCAATGCTTCCGAGGTAAACCTTCCCATAAAAATAGCGCCAGCATGCTGCACTAGCGGCAACAGGCTTTCGGGGTCTTCCACCGATATCTCAAGGTGTTCCGGAGCAATACGATTACTCACTGTCACCGCCTCATGAAGGTCACGGGTGAGGATCATAGCCCCGCGAGTGGCGAGGGATATGCGAATAATGTCCGCTCTCTCCATGTCCGGCAGCAGGCGGTCAATACTGGCTTGCACGGCTTCAAGGTAGGCGCCGTCCGGGCATAGTAACAGGCACTGAGCGAGTTCATCATGCTCGGCCTGAGAAAACAGGTCCATCGCCACCCAATCCGGGTCAGTGCCGCCATCACAAATGATCAGAATTTCTGATGGGCCGGCCACCATATCGATACCCACTCGACCAAACATCTGACGCTTGGCGGTCGCCACATAAATATTGCCCGGACCGACAATTTTATCAACCGCAGGCACTGTGTGCGTGCCATATGCTAGAGCCGCTATCGCCTGAGCGCCCCCGATCGTAAACAGTCGATCCACTCCGGCTATGCAGGCTGCCGCCAGCACCAGATCATTTAATGCTCCACCGGGCGCCGGCACCGCCATGACGATTTCGGGCACGCCCGCCACTTTGGCAGGGATGGTATTCATCAACACAGAAGAGGGGTAACTCGCCTTACCACCGGGAACATAAACGCCAACCCGCTCAAGGGGGGTAACCTTCTGCCCCAAAAGATTGCCTAAATCGTCGTAATACTGCCAACTCTGTTGCAGCTGGTGCTGATGGAAACTTTGCACACGATGCGCAGCATATTCCAGCGCCTCGCGTTGTGCCGAATCAACACTATTCAGAGCCGTGATCTGGCGCTCTTTGGATATTTCCAATTGCCCTACCGAAGCGACTTTCCGCTGATCAAATCGCGCAGTATATTCCAGTAGAGCTTCATCACCACGCGCTGCTATGTCTGCAATTATCTGCGCTACCGTCTGGCTAATAACGGAATCTGACTCAGTATCAACGGCCGTTAACTCGGCCAGTGCACTGTCGAAATCCGTGTGGGTGGTGTCAAGTCGCCGCATCCTCTCCCTCCCGCACGACCGCCGTGAGCTCGTCGATAATCTGTGTGATAACGCTGTAACGGGAACGCATGGCCGCCTTATTCACCACTAGGCGTGAACTAATGGTGGCGATGTTCTGAAGTGGCTCCATGCCATTCGCGCGCAGGGTATTACCTGTATCTACAATATCAACGATCAAGTCGGCCAGATTCATGATGGGTGCCAGCTCCAAAGCGCCGTAAAGTTTGATCAGATCAACGTGCACGCCCTGACTGGCAAAATATTCTCGGGCGATGTTGACAAACTTGGTCGCAACCCTGATGCGTGCACCGTTGCTTTGCCAGCCCACCGGCCCCGCGGTCATCAAAGAACAGCGGGCGATACCCAGGTCCAGCGGCTCATAAAGGCCTTCAGCGCCCTGCTCCATTAGCACGTCTTTGCCGACCACACCCATATCGGCAGCGCCATGACTCACGTAAGTGGGGACGTCAGTCCCTCGCAGGATAACCAGCTGCACATCGTGACGGTTAGTTTCAAACACCAGTTTACGGCTGCTACTAATATCTTCCAGCGACTCAATACCCGCGCGCGCGAGCAGCGGAAGCGTTTCCTTCAGAATGCGCCCCTTGGTTAGGGCTATGGTCAGTTTCTCGTTCATAGTTTCAACCGATCAACATTGTCGGCGGCCGCAGCGGGCCTCGACACCTGTTTTGTTCCCTCAAAAAATGCATCGCAGACAGCACGACCCCCTTCATGCTTGCTCTCTAGCTTGCCACTCCTGCGGCGTAAAAGTCCGTATGTTCACTGCATGAACACTGCCATCCGCTATGTGGCTTGTCAGGGCAGCGTAGACCAATTGCTGCTTTTTTACCGGCCGCAAACCCTCAAATACTGCGCCGATGGCCACAATATCATAGTGGCTACCCTCTCCCTGAACATGAAATTCACACTCATGCATGTGATTCTGTAACAGCACCTTGACTGCAGCCGCGTCCATTTAAACCCCCTTGTTTTTTGTTGCTGCCGCGCACAGTGGCACCAATTGCCCCGGACATTTAGCCTGTCCCGGAACCTGTTCTAAAACGAACTGCATTTTATGAGAAAAGCAGGCGGATAGCGAATGCTGCACCTCGGCGAAATCAGCTCTCCACATCGACAACGACGGTGGTCCAGCTGTCGATCACAGCGTCAATATTACCGGCTTGTTCTCGCGCTGACGCCAGAAACTGATCGTTGTAGATCGCTCCCAGGTTGACGCTTTCTATAATCACGTTGCGCAACTTCCAATCACCGGATTTATTGCGGCCCATCTGGTACATCACGACATAAGGCTGTGGCTTATCAGCGTAGATCAATTGGCGCACCGATAACCTTGAACTATCAGCGTCGCCAGTATCTTCCGTCTCTGGCAATACAAGCTCGATCCGCGACCCCCCGAATGCGAGCAGGCCCTTGCTATAGGTGCGCACTAGAGACGCACGCATTACCGCAGTGAAGCGGTCTAGCTCCGCTGCCAACTGCTTTCTCCCAGCCTCATCCAGAGAACGGTAACGCTTGGAACTTGCATAGGGGCCCATGACTGAGCGTGCAAAACCTCGAAAATCGATTAATGGATCAAGCAGGTCCTGTATTTGGCCATAGTATCGCTCTGGGTCAGAATCGACGTAATCATCAGCGGCTACCACCACTTCCATCACTCGCACGGTAGTATCCTGCACCAGATCATAGGCGACCTGATCCTGAGATAAGACCTGAGAACTTGCCAGCCAGCCCAGCAACAGAGCAATCGCCCCCACTGTATTTCCACGAAATGACATTCCTGTACTCCAATACTGAATTTTGTTACTAGCCTGGCCTCTAATGCCCTGTATAATTACCCCCGCACACAAACGATGTCTATTATCGCACCATTCAATGTCACTATCCGCTTCTGACAACAGATATACCTTATCAGTTCCAGTGCAGAGGGCGGGGCGTACTTTAACAGGAAATTCACGCTTATGCTGCTAGCCGCTGCATCCATTCTTTTTGGCTTTGTCGCTCTCATTTGGAGCGCAAACATGCTTGTAGCTGGAGCCGCGTCAATCGCCAGGAATCTCGGCATTTCGCCCCTTATTATCGGCCTGACGATTGTCTCTTTGGGAACGTCGGCACCAGAGATCCTAGTGTCTCTCACAGCCTCGCTTTCAAATGCGGGTCCACTGGCTATCGGCAATGCTATCGGCTCAAATATCGCTAATATTGCGCTTGTACTTGGAGTGACTGCGCTAGTGGCTCCACTGATGGTTGACCAACAATGCCTGAAAAGAGAAATCCCCATTCTGCTACTGGCCACTGTCGGCGTCGGGGTGCTGATACTCGATGACGTGCTCTCCGTACAAGATGGGTGCCTGATGCTTGCGGCCGCGGCCCTCATCATTGCGTTTTTAGCGTTTAGCCAACTCGGCGGCGCAGAACAAGCTGCCAAGCCCAGTGATGAGCCGCTGCCCGAATTGCCGCCTCTGCGCGCTTGGTCCACATTCCTATTTGGCCTTTTGATATTGATCCTCAGCTCCAAGCTTCTTGTGTGGGGTGCCGTAATCGTTGCAGAGGAATTGGGTATATCCGAGCTCATCATAGGGCTGACCGTTGTCGCTGTTGGCACCAGTCTGCCGGAACTCGCAGCCTCCATCGCGAGCGCCCTGCGGGGACACGCTGAGATTGCCTTTGGCAACATCATTGGCTCCAATTTATTTAATTTGCTGGCAGTAATGGCTATCCCGGGGATTGTGGGAGGCCAAGTGCTCGACCCAGAGGCTATTTCAAGAGACTATGCCAGCATGGCAGCGTTGACCTTTTTCCTTGCTTTGGCGATTTTTGTCAGTGCCAAACGCGGTAAATCAGCGCCCAAACGCGCTTATATCGGACGAATCATGGGCACAGTGTTAGTCTCTTCCTACGCACTGTATTATTATTTTCTGCTTTCAATCTAGTCAACTGAGGGAAGTTCTATGCCGGAGCAAAGCTCCATTAATTACACCACATCCGCGCGCCGCACCATCCGCATGGAGGCTGCTGCAGTAGCCTCTCTAGAGGAGCGTATCGGGGCTGAATTCAGTGCAGCGTGTGCACTATTGCTGCAGGTTCGGGGTCGAATCATTGTCACTGGCATGGGGAAATCAGGCCACATTGCTCGCAAGATAGCGGCAACACTGGCCAGCACGGGATCCCCCGCTTTTTTTGTCCATCCCGGAGAGGCGAGTCATGGCGACATGGGAATGATCACCTCAGAGGACGCAGTTATCGCTCTATCCAACAGTGGCGCGGTGCCCGAAGTTCTCACCCTGCTTCCTCACCTCAAGAGACTGGGCATTCCTCTGGTGAGTATGACTGGTAACGCGCAGTCTGCACTGGGGCAATCCTCTGATGTCCACCTCAATACAGGCGTAGAAATCGAGGCCTGCCCCCTTGATCTAGCACCAACATCCAGTACCACGACAGCACTGGTAATGGGAGATGCACTGGCCATCGCTTTACTAGAAGCCCGCGGTTTTACCGCGGACGACTTTGCTTTCTCGCATCCGGGAGGAACCTTGGGCAGACAACTCCTACTCAAAGTGCAAGACATCATGAAATCTGGCGATGATATTCCCCGGGTAACTGAAAATGTCAAACTGGCCGAGGCGTTATTAGAAATCAGTGATAAGGGCATGGGCATGACGACGGTGATCGATAAAGTGGGTAAACTGGTCGGCGTGTTTACTGATGGTGATTTACGTCGTACTCTGGATGAACGTTTTGATATCAACGAGACTCCAATCGGGCAGCTAATAGGTTCCAGCGCCAAGACGATAGACCCCAACATGCTGGCTGCCGCAGCCTTGCATATCATGGAAGAAAATGAGATCAGTTCCCTTGTTGTGCTCGATGACGCGGGCGCCCTCGCCGGCGTCGTTCACCTCAAAGATCTGCTGCATGCAGGAATCGTTTAATGCCTAATCACTTCAATCAACCCACCCCAGACTCACTCTGGAGACTCTCTATGCCCCACCGCAGCCCTGACAAATACGCTCGAACGTTGAAATCGGGCATCTCGCTTCTCGTTCTGCTCGCGAGCTTTCAGACAGTCGTCACCCATGGCCTACCGAGTGATGAAGACCAACCCATTCACCTCACTGCAGACAAGGCCCTGCGTGATGAAAAAAAGGGGGTAACAATCTATACCGGCAATGTGCAAATGAAGCAGGGCAGCATGGAGCTAGAGGCCGACACCCTCACCATTTATCGCACATCCAACGATCCCAGCGAGATAGTGGCCGAAGGAAATCCCGCCAAAATGCGTCAACTGCCAGAGTTGGGCAAGGGGGTGGTTCACGCTCATGCTGATGTGATCAAGTATTTCAAAAACGAGGACCGGGTGCACCTGCAAACAAACGCCCATATCGAACAGGACGGATATGTTGTGGACGGGGATTCCATTGATTACTTAATTGAGAAGGAATTAATCACTGCTCAGTCCGATCAAACGCGCACAGGTAACAAGGTTGTGGTCGTCATTCCGCCCAGCGTGCAAACCACGGAAGACAAAAAAACGCCAGAGGAACAGCCATCAGCGGAAATGTCCGCTCCACCGGCAACAGAGCAATTAGAAGAGAGCGGCAGTGGCAGAACTACGAGCAAATAACCTGGCCAAGGCTTACCGCGGAAGGGAAGTGATACACGATGTCTCACTATCGTTAGACAGTGGACAGATCGTAGGCCTTCTGGGGCCGAACGGTGCGGGTAAAACCACTTGCTTTTACATGATCATCGGAATCATCCCTGCCGATCGAGGCGATATCACTATAGATGGCATGGATATCACCTCACTCACCATGCATGAGCGGGCACGTCGCGGCATCGGCTATCTGCCGCAGGAGGCCTCGATATTCAGACGACTCACTGTAGGCGACAACATTTTGGCCATACTGGAAACGCGTTCGGATCTCAACAAAAAGCAACGCTTGGCTCGAAGGGATGAATTGCTAGAGGAATTTCATGTCCAACATCTACGCGAAAGTCTCGGTCAATCCCTGTCAGGTGGCGAGCGGCGACGCATTGAAATTGCCCGTGCACTGGCCACAGAGCCGGATTTTATTATGCTTGATGAGCCTTTCGCAGGTGTAGACCCTATCTCAGTCATCGATATCAAAGAGATTATTAATCACCTGCGTGACAGAGGTATCGGTGTCCTTATCACCGACCACAACGTGCGTGACACTCTGGATATCTGTGAAAAAGCTTATATCGTTGGCGAGGGTTATATTATCGCCTCTGGGACGCCTGAAGACGTGCTAAACAATGAACACGTCCGCAAAGTCTATCTGGGAGAACAGTTCCGCATGTAGCCACTGCGAAACTCCCGCACCGGTTCACATCTCCCATAACGTCTTGTCGTAGAACCAGACTGCAGCCACTGCGCCCAAAAATCGCGCTCCATGAATCAAAAAACAAGCAATTATCGGGCCAACTAGTTGCCACGCAATGGCGGCCAGCGCTACACTGGTAGTGTTAGCCCTCACCATGAAAACTGATAGGGCCGCAAAATAAGGGCGCTAGAGACCTTCTAATGAAGCAGTCACTACAACTAAAACTGAGCCAACAGCTGAGGATAACTCCGCAGCTGCAGCAAGCCATCCGCTTATTGCAGCTGTCTACCCTGGATCTGCAGCAAGAGATACAGCAGGCTCTGGATAGCAACCCACTTTTAGAGGAGTCTGAGGATGACCTGTTTGATCTCGAGGATGATCAACCACAGGAATCCAGCGCCGAAGGAAGTGACGGCCCCCTGCAGAACCTAGAGCACACAGCCAACGACAATCAGAACGAGGGGTCGGACTGGGATACACATGAACTAACGACCATGCCTGATGATCTGCCCGTTGACGTGCAATGGGAGGACCTGTTGCCGTCTGCTTCGGCTCCCGCTCAGTCGCCACAGGACGATGAGGGTTACGATGACGACATAGCCGGACGCCAAGTCGCCAGTGAATCACTGCGCGAACAACTACTGTGGCAACTTAGCCTCACGAGACTATCTGACACTGACCGCCTGATTGCCCTGTGCATTATTGATGCTACGGATGGCAATGGGCGCCTCACATTGAGCGTGGAAGACATCTACGATTCTTTGACTCACCACGATCTGGATATCGACATTGAAGAGGTGGTTGCCGTCCTTCACCGCCTGCAACAATTTGAACCTTCCGGCATATGCGCTAGCGGCCTTCAGGAGTGCCTGCAAATTCAGCTAAACCAGTTGCCGCCTGCCACTGCCTGGTTGCCACAGGCCAAACAGATAGTGAACCGCTATCTGGACCAACTGGCCGCCACAGACTACGAACAGATTCAGCGGCGCATGCGACTCAAGGAGCAAGAACTCAAAGCGGTGCTCGCTCTCATTCAATCGCTGGACCCCAACCCCGGGCACACAGCAGTGCCAAGGGATATTGAGTACGTTGTGCCAGATGTCTATGTCAGCAAAAAGAATGGCCGCTGGCTGGTCGGACTCAACCCGGACATCATCCCCAAGCTGCGCATCAATACCCACTACGCTAATTTAGTTACGCGGGGAGATACAAGTGCAGACAACACCTATTTACGGGATAATCTGCAAGAAGCACGTTGGTTCCTTAAAAGTCTGCAGAGCCGCAATGAAACCCTAATCAAGGTTGCTAGCAAAATTGTTGAACGCCAGCGAAATTTTCTTGAGTATGGCACGGAGGCCATGAAGCCCTTGGTGCTGCACGATATAGCCGAAGCCATCGAAATGCACGAGTCTACTATCTCTAGAGCTACCACCAACAAGTACATGCATACCCCACGGGGTATTTTTGAGCTGAAATATTTCTTCTCCAGCCATGTGGCGACGTCTTCAGGCGGCGAATATTCATCAACAGCCATTCAGGCTCTAATGAAAAAACTAGTCGCGGCAGAAAATCCACGTAAACCGCTGAGCGATAGCAAAATTATGCTATTGATGCATGCACAGGGCATTGAGGTTGCTCGTCGAACTATCACCAAGTACCGAGAAAAACTGTTTATCGCTCCATCCAACGAGCGTAAACGGTTAGTCTAGACTGAAAGTATTCCTATCTGGCAGCGCTTAGTAGCGTCGCCAATGTCAACCCCATAAAGCGGAGCAGCACTATATGCAACTGACAATCACTGGTCATCATCTCGAAATAACCACCCCTCTGAGGGAGTACGTGGAGAACAAATTCGAGCGCCTGCAGCGTCATTTCGACCAGACCACGAAGACCCATGTCATTCTCACTATCGAGAAAATGGTGCAAAAAGCTGAGGCCACTATACACATAGCGGGTGGTGACCTGTTCGCTCATGCGAATTCGGATGACATGTATGCCGCCATCGATGCTCTTGCTGACAAGCTGGATCGTCAATTGATCAAACACAAGCAAAAACACCGAGGACACTAAAGACGAAGCTATGCACCTTATAAGCCAAATACTAACGCCAGAGCGCACCGTCTGTCACGCACATGGACCCAGCAAGAAAAGACTGTTTGAAACGATCGCGGAATTAGTGTGCGCAAATGAACCTTTGCTGCACTACGACAACATCCTAAACCATCTTATCACGCGGGAAAAACTGGGCAGCACGGGCCTGGGTCAGGGCATCGCAATACCGCATTGCCGTGTAGGTAATTGTACTCAGCCATTAGGCGCCCTACTCTCACTGGAAAAACCGATCCCCTTTGATGCGCCGGATGATCAGCCAGTAGACCTGCTATTCGTGCTGCTCGTGCCAGAGGAAGCTCGTCAGCAGCATCTAGATATACTCGCAAATATCGCACGCTTATTTAATCAGCAGCAATTCTGTGGACAGTTGCGCGCCGCCAAAGATAGCAGCGCCCTCTATGAGGTCGCCTGCAGCGGCGCCGATTGAGCAACAGTATCCTATGCAATTAATTATCATCAGTGGACGCTCCGGCTCGGGAAAGAGTACTGCATTGAACCAGTTAGAGGACGAGGGTTTCTACTGTATTGACAACCTCCCGATATCGCTTCTCCCCCCGCTGATTGAGAAAACCGGCGGTGACGAGTTCAGCATTTTTCAAGGTATAGCGGTCTGTATTGATGCTCGTAATGCGTGGAAAGATCTGCGGAAATTCGAAGCGATTATTCACTCACTTCCACTATCGGTGGAAACCCAAGTGCTGTTTCTGGACGCCCAGGAAATTAACCTGCTCCAGCGTTTTAGTGAAACGCGACGCCGACACCCGCTTAGCACGGAATTTATTCCGCTGGCAGAGGCGATCGATAAAGAACGAGAACTCCTGGAACCCATTTACGACTGCGCATCCCTGGTGTTGGACACCAGCCACATGACCGTTTACGACCTGCGTGATGCTATCAAGCAGCGGCTGCTGGGGAGCAGTGTCGGAAGCATGGCGATACTGTTACAGTCTTTTGGCTTCAAGCGCGGAGTACCTGCCGACGCAGACCTCGTGTTCGATGTAAGAATGTTACCCAATCCCCACTGGGTAAAGGAGTTGCGACTCAAGAATGGGCTAGACTCGGAAGTGCAAGCGTTTCTCGAAAGCCAGCCTATGACAGAGGAGCTGTTTCAGGATATTTGCCACTATCTGGACAACTGGCTGCCGCATTATCGTGAGGGTAATCGTAGCTATATGAATATCACCTTTGGTTGTACCGGCGGGCAACATCGGTCAGTATATTTGGCCGAGCGACTATTCCAACACTACAAAGGACAGTTGCCGGCAATAAATATAAGACACCGAGAACTACAGTAGGCAGACTAGATTGTGATACAGACCCAACTGACAATTACCAACAAACTCGGTTTGCACGCAAGGGCGGCAGCAAAATTCGTGGCGTGCACTACATCGTTTTCCAGTCGTATACAGACGGGGAAGGACGGTCAATTGGTCGATGGCAAGAGTATAATGTCTGTCATGATGCTCGCTGCAGGCAAAGGTACTGTATTGGATATTGAGATTGAAGGCAGTGATGAAGAAAACGCTCTCGCTGCCCTGCAGACTCTCATCGAAAATTGCTTTGACGAAGCCGAGTAAACTATCAATCCGTAACTAATCACGTTGTTGCGCGGGTAACTTTTCCGGATAATCCACTGCACAGTCACGCTGGCATAAAGGGTTTATCTGGGAGGTGAAATGATTCAAGGTCAAGTAGCCGCCCAAAAAACCCTCGACAAACTGTCCGCTGCGCTGAACAGCGGAACCTTTGTCGATGTGCAAAGAATGCTGAATGGACTGCTTCCGGCCGACGTCGCGCACCTTCTCGAATCTTCCCCACCCAAGTTCCGACATATTCTGTGGCAAATGGTGGAAGTTGACCGTGAAGGCGAAATACTGAGTGAAATGGGCGACGACCTGCGGGCACAGTTTCTCGGCCAAATGGATGCGACGGAAGTTGCTCAGCTAACCGAGGGCTTGGCAGACGACGACATCGCCGACATCCTTCAGCAACTACCCGGTCACGTCACCCGAGAAGTCCTCACCGTCATGGATCAGCAGGACCGGGCGCGCCTTGAAAGAGTCATGCACTACCCCGAGGATTTAGCCGGGGGCTTGATGAATACGGATACTATAACCATCCGAGCCAGATTAACCTTGGACGTGGTCCTTCGCTATTTACGCCGGCACACTGAAATCCCAGAGATGACTGACAACCTGATTGTGGTCAATCGTTCCGATCAATTCATCGGTTTGCTGTCTCTACGGACGTTACTCGTATCAGACCCCACCGCCTCTGTGCGGGAAATGATGCTCACCAATGTGGAACCTATTCCGGTCAATATGACTGACAAGGAGGTGGCGCGTCTATTTGAGAGCAATGACTGGGTATCGGCCCCTGTGGTCGATGATAATGGCACACTGTTAGGCCGTATCACTATCGACGACGTAGTGGACGTGATTCGCGAGGACACTGATCGCTCCCTGATGTCAATGGCGGGCCTAGACGAGGACGCTGATACCTTCGCCCCTCTTATGCATGCCGCACCACGTCGCGCCATCTGGCTGGGAATCAATCTGGTTACTGCTTTCATTGCCGCTTCGGTTATTAATCTCTTTCAGGGAACCATTAAAGAATTTGTATTTCTCGCCGTGTTAATGCCTATAGTAGCCTCCATGGGTGGCATTGCCGGCACCCAGACG
>TARA_B110000503_G_scaffold28135_1_pt1 | contig 15246 bp, 14 predicted proteins | sample TARA_B110000503 | Tara Oceans TARA_B110000503 (sample SAMEA4397472) | marine metagenome | biome: Polar Biome; feature: [SRF] surface water layer (ENVO:00010504); material: water (ENVO:00002006), including particulate matter (ENVO:01000060) such as... | depth 5 m | reverse complement strand
TCGGACTAGGAATTCATGAAATGGGTTCTGCAAGAATGGGTCGTGACCGTAAAACATCGGTATTAAATGCGAATAATCAATTGCATGACGTGCCAAATGTTTATGTAACTGATGGAGCGGCAATGACCTCAGCAGGGAATGTAAATCCTTCGCTTACATACATGGCATTGACCGCAAGAGCTGCAAACCATGCAGTCGAAGAATTGAAAAAAATGAATATTTAATAGTATAGAAATGGATAGAAGAAAAGCCTTACGAAATATTGGTTCCGGAATTGGAGCCATTGCAATCACTCCTACCGTAGTGAGTTTATTTCAAAGTTGTCAGACAGCGGTAACTTATACCCCTGTATTTATACCCGCAGAAGATTTTGGAATTGTCTCCAATTTGATGGAGTTAATTATTCCTAAAACAGATATTCCCGGAGCAATTGAATTAAAACTCCCTGAATTTGCAGATGCCTATATTGATGCTGTCTGGGATAAAGAGCGACAAGATAATTTTGTTGACGCTTGGAAAGCTTTTAAAGAAGCGGGAACAAGTGCCGCAGGAAAAACCAATGCAAGTGAATTAAGCGGAACAGATTGGGATGCTCAACTAGCTAAATATCTTAAACCGGGGAATGATGTTCCTGCAGGTGAAGAAGATGCCGCTAAGTTTGCAGGGCAACTAAGGAATTTAACCGTAAATGCATTTAAAACAAATGAATTTATTGGAGAAAATGTATTGGCTTATGCTCCCGTTCCAGGCCAACAAAAAGGATGTGTTGACCTTATGGAAACCACCGGTGGAAAAGCCTGGTCTTTATAGAGTTCTTAGGTATTCACTAATGGAACGCGCTTCTTCTTGACTCAAGTTTTGATTGAGCATCATTACATTATTATATTCTTCAAGCAAGGCTTTAGCAATAGGGTCTTGCTTTAGCATTTCAGCAGGATTCAAAAGCATATTCATGACCCATTCGGGGCTTCTTCGCTCATAAATTCCTTTCATAGCAGGACCGATTAATTTTCTTTCTGCCATATGACAAGCGGTACATTTTTGATTGAAAATTGTTTTTCCTTGTTCCGCCATGGAGTTATCTACAGAGCGTCCAAAATCAACACTTTTTATAGGTCCTATACCTTTATTATCCATATCTACAGGCACTGAGGATCCTCCTGTAGAATTAAATTTTTTCTCCTCCTTTTGAGTTCGGTTATATTCAAAACCTTTTTTCTTTTCTTCTGAAGATCCGCAACTCATTAAAAATACGAGACCAAAAAATAGTATTATTTTTTTCATGTAATTAAATTTTGTTAAAAATAGAAAAAGAATAGATTTACAGGAAAATTGAAGCCATGTTTTTAAAAGAATTTGAAATACGATGGAGTGATTTGGATGCAAACCGACATTTAGCCAATATATCTTACATAACTTACGCCGGTGAAGTAAGGATGGCTTTTTTACAATCTTTGGGACTAACACATCAGCGTTTAACGAGCCTAGGAATAGGTCCAGTTGTTTTTGATGAACACCTTTTTTATTTTAAAGAAGCTTTGCCAGATCAAAAAATAAGCGTTTCTACAGTTCTTGCTGGGATGAGTAAAAACGGAACTTTTTTTGAGTTTGAACATAATTTTTATGATAAACAAGGTCTTAATATTGCGAGATGTGAGATGATGGGAGGCTGGATGAATCTCAAGACTAGAAAATTAGCTGAAATCCCCGAGGAACTTATCACTCGATTTAATGAAACAAATAAAACATTAAATTACAAGGAGCTGACTAATAAAGACACACGAAGGTGGAATAAAACGCCAAAAAATTTAACCTTATAAAACGATATATGATGTACAGATTTTCTCTTTTAATCTTTCTTTTAGGTTTTACCCAACTCACGTTTGGCCAAGAAAACCCCTCTATAGAAAAGCAATATACAAAGGCGATTCAAAGATTGGTGAAAAATAAAAAAATTCAAAAGGCATTTGACCACATCCAAGAGATGGATTCCATTACAATGGAACGCCATATAGAACTTACAGAAATTGAGGCACCCCCTTTCAAAGAAGAAAAGAGAGGCCTTGTTTATGCTGATTATTTTAGGACTCTTGGATTGGATTCTGTTTGGATTGATGCCGTTGGGAATGTATTGGGATTGCTAAAGGGGTATGAAGGGAATCGAAATGTGGTATTGGATGCACATTTAGACACAGTTTTTCCTGAAGGTACGGATGTTAAAGTGCGGATTAAAAATGACACCCTTTATGCTCCAGGAATTGGAGACGATACCAGAGCGTTGAGTATGTTATTGACCATTATAGAGTCTATGAAAAAGACCGATATCCAACCCAAAGACAATGTTCTTTTTGTAGGGACTGTAGGAGAAGAAGGGCTAGGAGATTTGCGAGGTGTGAAACACCTTTTTAGAGAAAATGGTCCACAAATTGATAGCTGGATTGCAATAGATGGAGGAGATATTGGACGGGTGAATAACAAAGGTCTAGGATCATATCGCTACAGAGTCACCTTTAAAGGTCCTGGAGGACACTCGTGGGGTGCTTTTGGATTGGCCAATCCACATCATGCATTAGGTGAGGCTATTAGTAATTTTGTAGCAGCAGCAGATGTTTATACAGCCGAGGGACCTAAAACAAGTTATAATGTGGGCGTTATTTCTGGAGGAACCTCAATTAACTCCATTCCTTTTGAATCGATAATGGAAATTGATATTCGATCAATTGAACCCTCTCGTTTGGATGCTATGGAATCTCTTTTACAAGAAGCGGTAAATAAAGCTCGAGCCCACCAAAATGGTATTAAAAGAAGGGGTCCCGATTTAATGGCTGTTTTAGATAAAATTGGAAACCGCCCTTCAGGAGAACTTGCAGATGATTTACCCTTAATTCAACGGTCGCTTGCAGCAACTACTTTTTTTGGTGAAAAGCCCTTTCTTACAAGAGGGTCAACCGATTCCAACATCCCAATTGCCAAAGGAATCCCCGCAATAACCATTGGGCGTGGTGGAAAAGGAGGCAAGGCACATTCGCTTGATGAATGGTGGTTGAATGATGAGGGGTATAAAGCCATACAATTAGCCATGCTTATTTTATTGTCAGAGGCTGGGATGCGTTAAGAATTTTGTTTTATTTTTTTTGAGACCAAATACACCCCAAGAAAAACCAACAAACAGGCAGAAATTTTAACAGCATCTAAAGTGTCATTTCCTGTTAAAACAGCGTACACTATAGTGATTAAAGGTTGGAAATAGGCAAAGGCACCAATGGTGGTTGCAGGAAGCGTTTTTAAGGCATACACATTAAGCAAATAGGTCAAAAAGGTAGTTCCTATTATTACAAATCCCATCCGCCAAATGGCCTCAAAAGGAAGGGTACTCCAAGAAACGGCACTAGCTTCAGGATAGGTGATTGGAAAAGTCATAATAACACCCAATAGAAACATCCATTTCATTAGAGTTACGGTGCTGTATTTTTTAGTAAGTGGCTTTACAAGAACCAAATAGGCTCCGTAACTAATTGAATTAATCAACATCATGCTATTTCCAAGAGGTACATTAGGCGCATTGGACACTTGAGAAGTATTCCCATATAAAATGAGTAATAAAGCCCCAGAAAAGCCAAGTGCTATTCCCATAAATTTCAGATTAGTTAGTTTTTCTTTCAGAAAAAAAGCTGAAAGAATGAGGATAATAATAGGGGTGAGTGTTACAATTACACCACTATTGATTGGCGTTGAAAGTTGTAAGCCTTTAAAAAACATAAGCATATTGATGCACATTCCTAAAAGTGCCGCCCCAAAAATCCTAAGGTAATCCTTGCGATCAATTTTCTCTTTTGGAGTAAAGAGGCCTACCATCCAGAATAGAATAGCAGCACCCACGACACGAAGCATGATGAATCCAAAAGCACCAATATAATGTGGCATTACTACTTTGGCAATGGTGTGATTCATTCCATAAATTGTGGTCGCCCCTAATGCTGCCAGAAGTGCAAGAACCCTATTGTTCATTTAAAAAAGCTTTGGCTTCAGTAATGACCTTTGCGGTATTTCCTATGAATAGTTTATTGTCATAAAGCAATACTGGGCGTTTTAAAAAAGTATAATGTTCTAAAAGCAAATCTTTAATATCATTTTCGGATAGTATTTGATCTTTTAAACACCTTTGTTTATACAACTGTGCACGTTTACTAAAAAGGGCTTCGTAACTTCCAGCCAGGGCATGAAGTTGCGCCAATTGGGAAGCTGTTAATGGATTTTTTTTAATATCAATTTGGGCAATCGAGGAGTCTAATGGAAGTTCTGCTAGAATTCGCTTGCAAGTATCGCAACTACTCAAAAAATAAAAAACACGCATACAGGTCTATTTAGGCTACAAAGAAAAATCATTTTTATTGAAAAACAGGCGTTTTGCATAAAATCAAATACCTTTACAAGGTTTAACACACGCCCAAATAATTTTGTAAAATGGAAGAAAAATTACATTTTAATAGTACAACCATTCACGGTGGACAAGAGCCAGACAAAGCTTATGGAGCAGTAATGCCTCCAATTTATCAAACCTCTACCTATGCTCAATCAACACCAGGCGGCCATAAAGGGTTTGAATACAGCAGAACGCACAACCCTACCCGCCAAGCCCTCGAAAAATCTTTGGCTAGTATAGAAGCAGGAAAATTTGGTTTTGCTTTTGGGTCAGGTTTAGCCGCTATGGATGCTGTTTTAAAATTATTAAAACCGGGAGATGAAATTATTTCAACAGATGATTTATACGGTGGATCCTATCGCCTTTTTACCAAAATTTTTGAAGATTTCGGATTGAAATTTCATTTTGTGGGAATGAATGATCCGCAAAATATAGCAGCAATAATAAACAAAAAGACCAAATTGATCTGGGTAGAAACACCTACGAATCCCATGATGAATGTGATTGACATTAAAGCTATAGCTACCATAGCAAAACCGCATAAAATTTTGGTTGCTGTCGACAATACCTTCGCGTCTCCATATCTGCAGCAACCTCTTACTTTGGGAGCTGATATTGTGATGCATTCGGCTACAAAATACTTAGCAGGACATTCCGATGTTGTTTTAGGTTCTTTGGTTGTCAATGATCCCCTCATAGCAGAACGTATTGGGTTTATCCAAAACGCTAGTGGAGCCATTTGTGGCCCAATGGATAGCTTTTTAACTCTCAGAGGCATAAAGACATTGCATGTAAGAATGCAGCGCCATTGCGAGAATGCTACCGAAATAGCAAACTATCTAAAAAAACATCCCAAAATAGAGAAAGTCTATTGGCCCGGATTTGAAGATCATCCCAACCATAAAGTTGCAAAAGCCCAGATGAAAGATTTTGGAGGGATGTTGTCTTTTGTAACCAAAGGAGCGGATTATGACGCTGCAATTAAAATTGTAGAGAAGTTAAAAATATTTACCCTTGCAGAATCTTTAGGAGGTGTTGAGAGTTTAGCCGGACACCCGGCCAGTATGACACATGCTTCTATCCCCAAAACCTTGAGAGAGAAAAGTGGCGTTGTAGACGCACTAGTCCGCTTGAGTATTGGGATTGAAGATGTACGAGATTTGATAGCAGACTTAGAACAAGCCATTGGATAAAAAATGAAGCTCCCTAAAAATAAAAAAATATATTTTGCTTCGGATCAGCATTTTGGTGCGCCCACACGGGATGTCAGTAAAGTACGTGAGACGTACTTTTTGAATTGGTTAAATCATATTCAAATGGATACAGCAGCTTTATTTTTGGTAGGAGATTTATTTGATTTTTGGTTTGAATATAAAACGGTAGTACCCAAGGGCTTTATCAGAATATTAGGAAAGCTTGCTGAATTTGTAGATCAAGGGATACCCGTTCATTATTTTGTGGGGAATCATGATTTGTGGATGAAAGATTATTTCGAAACAGAATTAGGAATTCCTGTTTATCATAAGCCTAAAGAGTTTACCATTGAAAACACACATTTTTTTATTGGACATGGTGATGGTTTGGGACCTAATGATAATGGCTATAAACGGATGAAAAAACTATTTACCAATCCTCTAGCAAAAAGACTTTTCCAGGGCCTCCATCCTGACTTGGGAGTTAAATTAGGGCAGTATTTTTCAGCAAAAAACAAATTGATTTCAGGGTCAGAAGACGTTTCTTTTTTAGGGGAAGAAAATGAGTGGTTAGCTTTATACGCAAAGCGTAAATTAGAAGATAAACACTATGATTATTTTCTTTTTGGTCATCGCCATCTACCCATGGAGATTAAATTGAACGAAAAGTCCACCTATATAAACTTAGGAGATTGGATTACACATTTTACTTATGGAGAGTTTGATGGAAAAAAAGTTGCTTTAAAAAAATGGGAAACATCCTAACATGATTGAAGAAAAATCTCTTGATGTAGAAAAAACAGTCTTAGTTGGAATTATAAATTCACGACAAGACATACAACAGTCTAAAGAATATTTAGATGAATTAGCTTTTTTAGCATTTACTGCTGGTGGAGAGGTAATGCAACGCTTTACCCAAAAAATAGACCTTCCTAATCCTAAAACCTTTATAGGCTCAGGAAAAATTCAAGAGGTTTTAGAGTTTGTAAATGAGAATGATATTTCTTCGGTGATTTTTGATGATGAATTGACCCCCGCACAACAGGGAAATATTGAAAAAACATTGAAGGTTAAAGTCTTGGATCGAACGGGATTGATACTGGATATTTTTGCACAACGTGCACAGACGAGCTATGCCCGAACTCAGGTGGAATTAGCGCAATATGAATATTTACTTCCAAGATTGAAAGGTCTGTGGACTCACTTGGAGAGACAACGTGGAGGAATTGGAATGCGTGGGCCTGGAGAGACAGAGATTGAAACGGATCGAAGGATTGTTAGAGATAAAATTTCTCTTCTAAAAAAGAAATTGATAATCATCGATAAGCAAATGGCGACACAACGAGGAAATCGAGGTGCGTTGGTTCGTGTTGCTTTGGTGGGTTATACTAATGTAGGAAAATCTACTTTGATGAATGTGGTGGCAAAAAGTAATGTCTTTGCTGAAAACAAACTCTTTGCGACACTTGACACTACCGTTCGAAAAGTAGTAATTGGAAACCTTCCTTTTCTTATGAGTGATACAGTTGGATTTATAAGAAAACTTCCTACGCAATTGGTTGAGTCCTTCAAGAGTACTTTAGATGAGGTTCAAGAAGCTGATTTATTATTGCATGTAGTAGATATTTCCCACCCTAATTTTGAGGATCATATAGATTCGGTAAATCAAATTTTAAAAGAAATAAAAAGTTTGGATAAACCTACTCTGATGGTATTCAACAAAATTGATGTGTATCAACCAGAGCCTTGGGATGAAACTGAGCTTATCGAACAAAGAGAAGAAAAGCATTTTAGTTTAGAGGAATGGAAGCAAACATGGATGCATAGAATGAATGGTCAAGCACTTTTTATTTCTGCAATAAATAAAGATAATTTAGAGGGTTTTAGAGAACGCCTTTATCAAGAAGTTAGGGAAATTCATGTCACTCGCTTTCCATACAATCATTTTTTGTATCCAGAAGGATTAGAAGAGTAAAAATCAAACGTATATTTTGTAAAAAACATAAATAATGAAAAAACTATTAATCTTACTATTTGCTTTATTTCTAGTTTCTTGTGAAAAAGGAGAAACGAGAGAAGAGTTAGAATCCTCATTGGAAAGTGCTTTAGGAGTAATAGCATCAAAATCTCCACTGGGAGGCAATGATCTTTTTTTTCAAAATGTAAGCTATGGAAATGGAACTCGAAACGTATTGGATATTTTGATGCCCTCTGAGGGAGATTCTAAAGGGGTCGTTCTGTTTTTTCATGGAGGTGGATTTATTGCTGGTGATAAGGCAGATGCTTATAACGATTTACTTTTAGAAACTATGGAGTCCCTTTTAGTAAATAAAATTACGATTGTAAGTGCAAACTATACCTTAATAAATACCCCAGGAAATAAAGGAGTAATATCAGCTTTGGAGGATGGTACCGCGGTAATTAATTTTGTTCAAAGTCAACTAAATAACCTTAAAATTCCAAGTAATAAAATAGTTTTAGCAGGGGTTTCTGCAGGAGCTGGAATTGCGCAATGGAATGGATTTCGCGAAGCAAGCAATACTCAAGTACAAGGAGTTTTAGCTCTAGCTGCTCAAAGCACCTATAATTTATACGAATGGGAAAATGTGTTTAACTCTTTTTCTTTGGATGAATTGAGGGAAATGAGCCCTGTTTTACAAACTCTTTTTTCGCAGTTTTACAATGGTGAACCATCACAAGAAGATCTTGCTGCTGTTGATTATAGAGATTTTATGGATTCAAATGATCCTCCGCTCTATGTTTTTAACCAAGCAGGAGATGAATTGATTAATAATCAAGGAGAAATTGACTTTGATGTTTTGTATCACAGTTATAAACATTCCGATTATTTAAGATTAAAAGCGATAGAAGTAGACTTAGAATTTTCAGGAATCTATTCGGAAAGGCCAGAGGCTTTTGTTCTCAGAGTTTTAAATTAGATTTTAGTGCAATTGATTACATTATTCTAAAGTAGCTTGTAGGAAAATTCTTATTTAATTTTTCTCTAAAATTATGTATACTGGGAAATGATCTGAATACCCCAAAAGCTGATTTCCTTTTATTTGGTTCCGAAAGGGATAACCTTTGTATTTCCCTTCTGGGTTTTTTAAGAAAGAAGGGTTATGAACTGCAGCTTTTAGAAATCGAAGTCCTTTGCCAGTTTTGAATTTTTCGGAAAGTAAAATTTGGTCAAAGAGGAACCAACGGTCTCTATAAGCGAGACTACCAACACCATTTTTGAATAGTTTTTCCATAGGATTAAATAGCGGCTTAAATAGGGGGCGATACCCACTTTTTTTGGTCAATAATTTTAAACTTTTATTTGTTGGATTATCGTTAAAATCTCCCAGAATTATAATCTTTCCATCCGGACGGACCCCTTGAACCGAGTCAATGATTCTTTGTTGAAGATTTGCTGCTTTAATACGGCCAGATTCACTACGCTTTTGCCCACCTCTTCTGGAGGGCCAATGGTTTACAAATATGGTAATCTCTTCCTCTCCAATAAAGCCATTGACAAGGAGTTGATCCCTAGTAGTTCTTTTATTTTGAGTAGCAGGATTCACTAATTTTAAGCTATATTTTTTTGCGTTTTCTAGTGTAAAAAGTGAGGGACGAAAGAGTAACGCTACATCAATTCCACGTGCATCTGGGGAATCAAAATGGATGATTTCATATTGATAAGGTTGCATTAAAGGATGTGCAATTAATTTTTCTAAAACAGAACGATTTTCAATTTCAGCAACACCCAAAATAAAAGGGGCTTGATGGGTTTCTTTTTCCCCAATTTCGATAATAACTTTAGCTAGGTGATCAATCTTTTGATTTAGAAGATTTGTGGTCCAATGAATTCTTCCATCAGGGGTATAATCATCATCAAAAGTGTTGGGATCATTTTTGGTGTCAAATAGATTTTCTAGATTATAAAACGCAACTGTAACCCCTTTTTGAGAGCAGGCTTCTAATACAAATAGGATAAAAAAAAGAATGGATAGGGCTTTGAATGGAGTCATTGGGGAATTGATTTTGTGGGAATTTAATAAATTTAATATCAAATCCCATTTTTTAATCCATGAGATATCTCTATTACTTTTTAGGAATACTGTATTTTAACAATTCAGATGCACAATCGATTCAGGTTAAAGGGATTTTAGTTAACGGGTATTCTGAACCTCTTTCAAACTACAAAATACAACTTTCAGAAACTGAGCTATCCACGAGCTCAAACAGTGAAGGATTTTTTTCTTTATTTCTATCAGATGATTTTGTCAAAGGGGAGCTCATAGTAATTAGTCCAAAGGGTATTTTCCAATCGATTCCTATTGAGTCTTCATCTACAGGAGCTATCGATTTAGGACATTGGAAAATTCAAGAGGATCTAGATGTTTTTGACCCCACTAATCAATTAGATTGGGAGACATTTCAAGAAGAAGATATGGGTCTTGATAGGGGTCAAATAGGAAGTGTTTTACAGTCACAAAGAAATCTATTTTTAAACACCGCAGCCTTTCAATTCAGTGCTACTTTTTTTAAACTTAGGGGATTAAGTAATAGCACTCAGGAGGTTCGAATAAATGGAATTCCAATGCAATCTTTTTACAGCGGGTCACCTCAGTGGAGTCAGTGGGGAGGGCTTAATGATTTCACTAATCGAGGACAACAGTTTCATTTTGGGGTAACCCCTTTTACTCATGGAACGGGAGGCATTTTATCTCAAACCAATATTCATTTACGACCCTCAGAATTCCGTGATGGAGGAAAAATATCACAAGCCTTTTCCAATAGTTCTTATCGCTTTAGGACTCAGGTGTCCTATGTAGAAACACCAAAAGAAAAGCGGATTGGATTTGGATTTTTATTTTCAAGAAGGTCTGGAGATCAAGGATATATTGAAGGTACTTTTTATAAAGCATGGTCTGGGGCAGCCCTTTTTGAAAAACATTGGAATAGAGAACATCAAACTTGGTTTACGGCAATTTTTACTCCTAATAAAAGAGGTAAAAATGCACCACTTACAAGAGAGGTATTTTCTATTAAGGGAAGAAAATACAATCCACATTGGGGTATTCAAAATGGAAAAATAAGAAATAGCAGGGTAGCCTCTATTCAAACTCCTATGTTTATTCTTAATCACCGTTGGCAAAAAAATGAAACTGATTTTTGGGAATTAAACTTATCCTATCTCTGGGGAAATCAAAGCACTAGTAGACTGGGTTATAATGGACATGAAATTCGTAATGGTATTTTGAGTGGTGGCGCTTCAAACCCCGACCCTATCTATTACCAGTATTTACCTAGTTATCCTCTACGAAATGAAGAGCGACAGGATTTTGGAGGCGCCTATATTTTGGAACAAGAACTTCTTGAGGGGGGTCAGTTAAATTGGCAAGATATTTATAGCTCCAACTTGAGTTCATCAGATTATGCACTTTATTTTTTATATGAGGATGTACAAAAAAGTAACAAAAAAAGTATAGTAATAAATAGGACTAAGAAACTTTCTTCTTCCCATTGGCTTCGCGCAGCTTTGGATTTACAAAATGAGAAAATTACTTTTTTTGCAGAGCCTACAGATCTTTTAGGTGCTGCCTTTATATGGGATTATAATCCTTATGCAGCGAGTGTTAGTCAGGCGGAAAATAATCAGCTTAACCCCAATCAAAAAATTGGACTAGAGATGCCTTTTCAATATCATTATGGAATCCAAACAAAATCAATAAACCTTTCATCAAGTATTGACTATAACCATTTAGGATGGACTTATTTTTTTGGACTATCATTAGGTTACCGATCGTATTTGCGAGAAGGGTATTTTAAAAATGGACTCTATCCTGAGGATTCTTTTGGAAAAGGGGTGTTACATGATTTTACAACATGGGCAGTCAAATTTGGATCCTCCTATGCTATCACAGGGAGGCATCGAGTAGCGTTAAAAGGGCAATTCATTCAAAGACCTCCAGCATTTAAAAACGTATTCATCAACCCCAGAGAAAATCAGTTTATAGTACCTCAAAATAGGTTTGAAAAAACAAGACAATTATCACTTGATTATATTTGGCAAGGAATTTCTTTTACATTTAAAACCACTTTTTATTGGATTAAAAGAAAAGATCTTCAAGAGGTTTCTTATTATTTTGCAGATGGACTGGAGGGAGATGAAGCATTATTTGTACAGGAAATTACCCAAGGGATTCAGCACCAACATCTAGGGGTTGAATCCAGTTTTGAATATGAAATTCTACCTGAATTTCGTTTAGCAGGAGTTGTTGCCTTGGGAGATTTTAGATATGCTAATAACCCTGAATTATTTTTAGGAGCAGCCCCTAGTGATGCTAGCACAAAACTTAACTTTTTAAAGGGTTTAAAATCTTTTGGCCCCGCACTTATAAAAAACTATTATCTGGCGGGAGGACCGCAACGTGTTTATTCTCTATCGATGCATTACGAAGACCCTAGCTTTTGGCGAATTTCTATTTATGGGAATTATTTTTCTCACGCCTTTTTAGATCCAAATCCACTTCTAAGAACACAAAACTTTTATTCTGATAGTGACGGGTTGCCATTTGCTAATTATGACATTCAAGAGGCAGAAAAATTATTGAAGCAAGAACAATTTCCTGGGTATTTTTTATTGAATATTACAGCAGGAAAATCATGGCTATTAGGAAAGCACTATACAGGCTTTTTTATAAGTCTCCAAAACATTTTGGACACTACCTATATCACTGGAGGCTATGAACAAGGGCGTAATGCAAACTATATCAGTTTAAAAGAAGACGCAAACCGAACAAAACCACTTTTTAGTCCAAAATACTGGTGGGGAAGAGGAAGTACTTATTTTACTACTTTTTATTATCGTTTTTAATTATGAAAAATCAATTATTTATTTTTTTGCTATTTATTTATTGTAGTGCTCCGATTGAGTTTCCTATTCCCTCGGTAGTCTACGGTGAACCTTCAGTTGAGGTAAATTCTTCAATTCAGATAATATGGGAAAGAGTTCAACAAAGTGAAACAGGATTTATTCAGTTTGAGAATTTAGAAAGTGAACTTTGGATAGAGGGCTATGTTACTAGTTCAGATGCGGGAGGTAATTTTTATAAAGAGCTTTACATTCAAGATATGCCTCGAAATCCAACCCGTGGAATTCGTTTTCTTTTAGATCAAACAGCCTTACACGCTTTAACTCCAAAGGGTACCAAAGTATATTTACTTCTAAACGGTTTGGGAGCAGGCATGCATCAAGGGGTTTTAAGCATAGGCTCTTATGAAGCCGACGGTATTGCAAACCTTCCTAAACCCCTACTATCGAAACACCTAAAGCGATCAAATCAAAATATAGATATTGAGCCTTTACAGATTAATTTGAATGAATTATCTCCTAATTTATTGGGATTGTATGTTCAATTAGAATCTGTTCAGTTTTCAAGCGCGGAGCAGGGGAAGAGTTTTTCGGCAGAAGCTTTTGATGATTTTGATGGAGAGCGGTGGCTTGTTTCTTGTGTAGATTTTCGTTCATTAATATTGAGTTCCAGCACCTTTTCTAAGTTTAAGTCGGTATTAGTTGACAGTCTTTCTGGAAGTGTTAATGGTATCTTGACTCGAGATTATTTCAACGAAAAAAATCTATTAAAAATAAATCATACTGAAGAAATTAATTTTCAGGATTCTCGTTGTGATTTTTATTTTGAAGAAAATTTTGAGCAACAGACTTTAGGTCTTTTTGTAAAGGAAGGATGGCTGAATTGGATTGAACAAGGCTCAAAATATTGGGAAGTTTATGAGGATAAAAATTCACTTGGACAATCACTTCAACTCGGATCATTTCGATCGAAAGACAAAAAAACAATATGTTGGCTTATCACTCCTCAACTGGAATTTGAAACCCTTACTAACCCACACTTTGGATTTAGAACATCAACTTCGTTTTATGATAAAAGTAAGTTAGAAATTTTTTATTCTTCCAATTTTATTGGAAATGTTGATCAAATAAAAAATGCCACTTGGAGATCTTTCCCAGTAAAAACAGCCTCTAACTTAGAAAATGATCAATTATGGGTTGATTCTGGTGAAATCTCATTATCAGAATTAAAAAGTCCAATTCACTTTGCTTTTAGATACACAGGAAGTGGAAAAGCAGCAGAAGACGGTACTTTTGAATTGGATGATATTCGTTTATATGAGAAGCCTGAATGATTAATGAACCGGAAAAAGCACTTCTGTTTCAAGCGCGTTTTCGTGAGTGTTTGTAGGGCTATTTAAATAAATTTCAAAAGGAGGAAGACTTTTTTTAGATTTAAATTTTTTGGAGCGTTGATACATTATTTGAGTTGACCAGGCATTAGCTACATGATGATACTTTCCAGTATGAAGAATGCTGTGCACCCTCATTTTTGGTAAATTTCCAATAAAGTATTCATTATCAATTTTTTTCAAAAGTTTACTGACAGGAACACCAATTGTATATTTCACTTTGTTATTTACTGGATCAAATTTTTGATATAGGGTAAACGGGCTTCCTGAAACTTCTTCTTTATGATTTTTCATGACATAGGGGATTATTTTTTGGAAATCAGAAGTCATTAGCCTTTCAAAAGCTTCAAAACTACATTTTCTAGTAAATCCAAGATAGTTTGTCTTTTCAATATTTTTGAATTGGTTTTTCGAAAGTGTTGAAAAAACTTTTCCGTGTTCGGCATAATCTTTAAGGAGAAGGAGGCCTCTTTTATAATCCATTTCTATATCAATTTTCATTGATTTTTTCATCCATTTTAAATAAAAAGGGAGTTTACTTTTCATTGTCCAAACAACCTCTGTACCCTCTTGTTTTTTATTTAGAAATATATCAATCAAAGCCTTAGATTTCCATGGTGCAGTAAAATTTAAAATACAAGAAACGGATTGGTTATCTTCTTCAGAAAGTATTTGCATATTTCCACTTCCAATTATTTCACTTTTCCAAGTATAGTATTTTTTGTTGTTTTCAAAAGAGAGCTCTGTTTTGGGATCAGAGATTAGCCATGGTGACCATTTTGACCACTGTTTAAAATCATTGATTAATGAGAATATTTCTTCTGAAGATTTTTGTATTAAAATAGTTTTTCGAATAAACATAATAGGATAAAAGTTAGGTTTTTATTGTAAGATTTTGGGGAGTATGTTATAATTGAGGACTTCTAAATTTCCCTCAAAGGTTGTATAAATTGTATTTCCAATTTCATCAATCATATTCATCTCCACAACTGTATTTTTATTTAGGTGATTTATGATCATTTTTCCGGATAGAACTGAAATCCCATCATAATTAAAATAAGGGCCGACAACGTACTCAGAATTAAATGTAGGTGAATAAAAGGCAATGGAAACATCACCCTTTTCGAAAGGGGGTCTGAGGTTGAGAAAGTAGTTTCCGTCTTCCAAATAATTCTTATAATCAGAAAAAGTAACTAATCCCATAATTGCTCCAGTACCTTCAAGAAGTAGATTTCCATCTTCCTTTTGATTAAATTCTATACCCTCAGTAACAAAAATAATAACCAATAAGTTTCCTTTATAGATACTGTTGGACAGGTCTGGCCCAAAATCAATAATTCCTGCACGATTTATGGGATATCTTTCACTATTGATAGA
>TARA_B110000503_G_scaffold143389_1_pt1 | contig 15256 bp, 12 predicted proteins | sample TARA_B110000503 | Tara Oceans TARA_B110000503 (sample SAMEA4397472) | marine metagenome | biome: Polar Biome; feature: [SRF] surface water layer (ENVO:00010504); material: water (ENVO:00002006), including particulate matter (ENVO:01000060) such as... | depth 5 m | reverse complement strand
GTGCCATGGTTCTTTTTCATGCCCGCCATGGGCGCAGGCATCATGGGGCGCAAAATACATCAACTATTAACCGCCTGCCTGTCAGCCTTGGCCGTGCACTCTGTGTTTAGCGTTGCTATTGGCTTGTTGTTACGTTGGATATGATCCACGAGCTTGTTGTTCGATACTATTGTCAATCAAACTATCGCGTCAGCAATCTGCTGCGCCATTGCTTGGGTTCCTGCGGTCCCCCCGAGATCAGCTGTGCGCGCTTGAGGCAGCTTCAAACATCCCTCAACAGCAGTCTCGATCGCCTGGGCCGCTTGCAAAAACTGTTCCCCCCTGCCCTGTCCATTAAGCCAATGCAGAAGCATTGCAGTAGACAAAATAAGAGAGGCTGGGTTGGCCAGATCCTTACCTGCTAAATCTGGAGCTGAGCCATGCTGCGCCTGCGCCATGGCATGCAAGCTTCCTGCATTCAAAGATGCAGCAAGCCCAAGGCTGCCGGAGAGTTCTGCGGCCAGATCTGACAGAATGTCTCCAAACATGTTGGTTGTGACAACCACGTCATAGGCCTCAGGTTGGCGCACCAGCAGGGCGGCCATTGCATCGACCAAGGCCTCATCATACGTTACGTCTGGATAACTTTCGGCCGCACGGCGAACCTCTTGCAAAAACAAGCCATCCGACTCTCGCAATACATTGGCTTTATGCACTGCGGTGACATGGCGCGCCTCGCGGGTTGCGGCCCGTGCAAAAGCCGCTTCAGCGATGCGCGCACTGGCCATGCGGGTGATTTTGCGCAAAGCCAACACCATATCCGCGTCCGGCCATATCTCCCCCGTGCCCGAAGCCATATTCCGATCCGCATAAAACCCTTCCGTATTTTCTCGAAAAATAACCAAATCAAAGGCTTTACCACAGGGAGACGGGTAGCCATCAAATGTTCGCGCAGGTCTGATATTGGCATATAAATCGAGCGTTTTGCGCAGCACGCCTGATGGGTTCAAGCCCCCGTCAGCCACAGGTGGGTAGGCGTTATGCGATACCGGACCAAGCACGACGCCATCCACATCCCTAGCCCGCGCCAGCACCGCATCTGGAATCGTTGAGCCATCAGCAGCTAAGGCCTCAAACCCAATCTTCTCCCATTCAAAGCTCAATCCAAGATCAAAGCGTCGGTTGGCAGCAAGAAGAACAGTATGGGTTGCCGCAACCAATTCAGGCCCAATCCCATCACCTTGCAACATCAAAAGTTGGGTCATTTCGCCACCTGCGCGTCACGGATCAATGCCGCAAGACGGTAAAACCCATGCACCATTTTAGAATAGGGCGTGGTCAGAAAAAAGGTTAAAACCGCGCCCAAATGAATGGCCAGAAGCGGCGCAACAAAAGCGGTTTCTGTTGCCACCCACAGCGCAAGGCCGGTGAATCCCGTCATACCGAGCAATAGCACGAAGGCCACTTCGCCCCCCCAGGCATTGACAGCCCCCAATTTTGGATCCGCCGCCAATTTGAGTGCGATCAACCAGACCGCGCCAATGCTCAGCAAGACACCACCAGGAATTCCCAGAAGCTTGGGCAGAGAAAACACGCCATAGGGCGCTTGCATATCGAAAGCATAATGCAAAATCGTGCCAGAAGAGGTTGCGGCAAAGCAAAGTAAAAAACCATACATCACCATATGATGCGCGGCACGCCGTTTGTTGGAGAAACGGTCTTCATCTTCAAAATTACAGCCCTGCCCCTGCCCACCGCCAAGGTTACGCATAGTTGCGGCGGCAGATAGAGCATGCCGCAGGTCAGCAAGCGAGACCCTATGACCTCCCACGTCCTGCCAGTAGAGGCGCAAACCAACGCCAATTGCAACGAAGGGCAACAAAAAGGCAGGCGCAAAGATTGCAACCATGCCCGCATGGGACAGAAATGCATAAAATCCCTCACCAGAGGCGGGGCGCAGGGCCATGAGTGCCGCAAACATCACAGCCAAACCGATGATCAGGCCAATGGCTATTGGCGTGCCCCGGCGCTGAAAGGCGCCGGAAAAAGCTTGGGGCCAAGCGTAACGATCCCAGCTGTCCTGGCGCACTTCGGCCAAAATGGCTGGAAGGTTTAGATCAAATTCATGGGGCGCTGTGTATTGGCAGGCATAATAGCAGCCGCGGCAATTGTGGCACAGATTAGCCAACTGCGTGATGTCCCCATCCGCAAAGGCCCGCTGCCGTGTGATCGCCGGAAATACCGCGCAATAACCCTCGCAGTATCGGCAGGCGTTGCAAATTTCGACCTGCCGACGCGCTTCTTGGATTGGTGCAGGTGAGATGAATATTGGAGTTTCACTTGACATAAGCGGCGGCCTCCTTGCCTGCAATACGACCAAAAACAGTCCCAATGGTCATGCCAAAGCCCGCAAGATAACCTTGGCCAAGAATGGATCCTGCCATAATCTCACCCGCCGCCCAGACATTCGACATTCGGCCTCCGGCCCCTGTGACGCAGGCGGTGTCATCCACGCGAAGGCCAAGATATGTAAACGTCACGCCGGGACGCAATTCATAGCCATAGAACGGAGGCTCTGTGATCGGGCGCGCCCAGTTGGTTTTGGGTGGATCAAGACCCTCGGTTGCCAGACCGTCCAGCTCATTGCCGTGAAACGTTCCAGGCCGGCACGCGGCATTAAAGCCCTCAACGGTTTTGGCCAAAACATCTCCCGATATGCCAAGCTGTTGGCCCAAACCTTCGATGGTATCTCCCTGGATTGGTGGAAATACCGATGGCATAAATGCATTGATGCTTTTGGAGTCGATGATGGAATAGGCCACTTGATCAGGTTGCGCGGCCACCAGCCGGCCCCAAATCGCATAGCGCTTGGGCCAAACATCTTCCCCTTCATCGTAAAATCTCTGACCATGGCGGTTCACAACCACGGAGAAGGGTACGCAATCCAAGCGCGTCACAATTCCGCCGTCATATTTGGGCGCGCGACCATCAATGGCAACCGCATGACATTGCGTGGGATCGCCGACGCTTTCAGCCCCCTGATCCAGCATGTCTTTGAGCACAATACCCCTGTTATATGGGGTGCCTCGGATCAAAAAGTTTTTCGCAGCTGGCCCCCAAGCCCGCGCCAGCCACTCGAGATCCGCTTGAAATCCACCAGAAGCCAGAATGACAGATTTGCCGTTTATACGCGTGGGTTTACTTGCAATCTCACAGTCAACCCCGCGGAAGACCCCTGCAACAATATCCACATGTTGAACCTGGGCTTCATATACAACGGCCACCCCGAGATCCGTGACGCGATTGTAATAGGCATTCACCAAAGCCTTGCCGCCGCCCAAAAAAAACGCATTCGTGCGCGACAGAGACAAGGTGCCCGAGAGCGAGGGCTGAAACCGCACCCCTTGCTTTTTCATCCAAGGCAGGCATGATTCCGACATGCGAATGGTCATACGCGCAAGGTCTTCTTCGGTGTCCCCCTTCGTCACACGCAGCAAGTCGTCGAAATACTCTTCTTCTTCGTAGCTATCAGTCAGAACTTCTAATGGACCATGATGCATGCACCTGAAATTGCGAGTGTGGCGCGAATTTCCACCCCTGTAATCCAATGGAGCCCCCTCAAGAATAATGACTTTTGCGCCGTTCTCAGCCGCTTCAATCGCTGCACAAAGTGCTGCATTACCACCGCCCACCACAACAACATCCCAATTCATATCCGCCGCAGTCATAAGATCTGCCCTCCAGCGTTTTCTGTCCGAAACTGGTGAAGTCGGATACCGTGTGCGGTTAAAATGTGCTTGCGCATCAAGGTTTCAGCCGCTTCGGCATTGCGCTCATGCAAAGCGACAAGCAATGCAACATGCTCGGTCTGTGCCTCTTCCGCCCGCGCCGTATCTGCCATGGTCGAAGGGCCAAGGATCAACAGCGTTTTTTCGAGACCGGCTACAGCATCGCTCAAAAACCGATTGCGCGCCGCGTTCAAAACGGTGCGATGAAAATTGCGGTTCAGCTCATAAAGCCGCTCGTCGGTGGCCTTCGCCTGGCCCATCTCATGTGATATTGCGTCCAGCTCTGCCAGTTCAACCTCCGAGGCGGTCCGCGCCGCAAGCCGCGCGGCTGTGCCTTCCAGCACCGTGCGCATCTCGTAAAGCTCCGTCACCTCCGAATAATCAAGCCTACGAATGCTGGCCCCTACCCGTGGAACGTGAACCACCAAACCATCCGCTTCCAAGGCCCGAATGGCCTCTCTCACAGGGGTGCGGCTAATGCCCAAGCGCGCTGCAATGTCAGATTCCGTCAACCGGTCTCCAGGCCGCAAAGCCCCGACCCTAATCTCGGCAATCAAGCGCTGATAGGCATCCTGGCCTTGAATGATCTCACGGATCGGGGTCGCTGTGGCTGTGGCTGTCACGTTCAAATTCCACTGTTGCTCTTTGGTATCCCAGTGGATACAATAGGATGCAATACATGTCAAGGAAGGCATCACTATGCTCAGCCTCACGTCTCTGCCCCCTTTAGCCCGCACTGCTGGGACGCTCCTGCTTGCTATTGTTGGCACAGTGGCTTTTTCTACAACCGGCCTGCCCTTGCCATTTTTGTTCGGCCCGATGTTAGCCTGTTTGATTGCCGCATTGCTCGGCGCACCCCTGCGCGGAACAGGGCAAGTGGCTGTGGCGGCACGCACAATCTTAGGGGTCGCGGTGGGTGCGTCCATTACACCTGATCTGATAAGTGTTTTGCCCCAGATGGCTCTGTCCGTGGCCCTGATCCCACTTTATATCTTGTGCATCGGCCTAGTGGGCGTGCCCTTCTTTCGTCGGGTTTGCGGATTTGACCCTGTCACATCTTTCTACGCAGCTATGCCCGGCGGCTTGCAAGATATGGTTATTTTCGGAGCCGAAGCCGGAGCAGACCCACGCGCACTTTCCCTGATTCACGCCACACGTGTGCTAATCGTAGTCACAGTTGCTCCCATCTTACTCACCCAAGTCTTTGATTCACCTTTGACCCAACCAATTGGCCTGCCCATGATTGACATGCCGCTTGCCCAGATGGGGCTCATGATAATTGCCGCCATGATCGGATGGAAAGGGGGTGAGCGGATCGGCTTGTTTGGCGCCTCAATCCTTGGCCCAATGATTGTCACCGGCGCGCTTTCGCTCTCCGGGTTAATCCACGTTCGCCCCCCCGCTGAAGCCATCCTAGCGGCACAATATTTTATCGGCATTGGCATCGGAGTTGGCTATGTTGGTGTCACACTGCGCGAACTGCGTCGAGACGTTCTGTCAGGTCTTGCATATGTGGTGTTGCTGGCCGTTCTAACCATCGCTTTTACTGAGATTGTTGTTTTGAGCGGACTTGCAGGACCAGTGGAAGGGTTTTTGGCCTTCGCACCCGGCGGGCAGGCTGAAATGACGGTGCTGGCCATTGTTGCGGGCGCAGATTTGGGATTTGTGATTGTCCATCATTTGACTAGAATTGTTTTGGTGATCACAGCCGCACCGATTGTGGCAAAACTGATGAAACTCAATAAAAACGAAGGTTAGTCTTATCATGACATTTACCACCAGACCCGAGTTAAAAGGCACATACGGCATGGTTGCCTCAACCCATTGGATGGCCAGTGCTGTCGGCATGCGTCTTTTGGAACGCGGTGGCAACGCTTTCGATGCGGCTGCGGCTATGGGTTTTGTACTTCATGTTGTTGAACCCCACCTCAACGGACCTTTCGGCGATATGCCAGCACTGATCCGACCGGCTGGGGCCTCAGAACCAACGGTGGTCTGTGGACAAGCCACAGCCCCTGCTGGCGCCACAATTACACATTACAAAAGCGAAGGGCTGGATATGATCCCCGGCTCTGGTCTATTGGCAACAGTGATTCCAGGGGCCTTTGATGCTTGGATGCTCATTTTACGCGACCATGGGCAGCTGCCTTTACGCGACATCTTAGAGCCTGCCGTCCATTACGCACGCTCTGGTCATCCGATGTTACCACGTGTGGCCGCAACAATTTCAGGGCTTGCCGAGTTTTTTCGCGCCGAATGGCCTAGCTCTGCGCAAACATGGCTGCCCAATGGACACGCCCCTGCAGCGCAGGATTTGTTTTGCAATCCAGATTTTGCCGATATGTGGGAAAGACTTTTAGAAGAAGCGGAATGCGAGAAAACCCGCAGCGGGCAAATCGAGGCTGCGCGCCGTATTTTTTCCAAAGGCTTCATTGCCGAGGCCATCGACAGCTATATGCAAACTGCCTGTGTTATGGATGCCGCTGGCGAACGCCGGCGCGGCGTGTTGACCGGGCAGGATATGGCCAATTGGCAAGCGAGCTATGAGGCTCCCCTATCCACAAAGACCAATGGGCTGACCGTTTGGAAGGCCGGGGCATGGACCCAAGGGCCAAGTCTTTTGCAATCGATCAATATTTTGGATGGGATGGAGATTGATCCCGCCAATACAGCCGATTTTGCCCATGCTGTAACTGAGGCTCTCAAACTGTCGATGGCCGATAGAGAGGCCTATTACGGCGATCCTGACTTCCACGACCTGCCAATCAACCATTTACTCTCGAAAGAATACGCAGCGGAGCGACGGAGGCAAATCGGGCTAAAAGCCAGCACCCTATTACGCCCCGGATCTCTGTCAGGATATGAAACTTGGGCGGATGCGGCAGTTGCGCGGTCTTTGAAAACTAACATCCCCGGCCCCTCCATGGGCGCGGGTGAGCCAACGATGGCCCATCTCACTGAAAAGCGCGGCGACACGGTGCACATTGATGTGGTTGACCGTTGGGGCAATATGATTTCTGCCACCCCATCGGGCGGATGGCTCCAATCTTCACCGGTAATCCCTGGCTTGGGCGTGCCTTTGAATTCACGCGCTCAGATGTTTTGGCTGCAAGACGGATTAGCCACCTCCTTGGCCCCCGGACACCGGCCCCGCACCACGCTCTCGCCTTCCATGGCTGAATACGAAGACGGAACAAAACTGGCCTTCGGCACGCCGGGCGGTGACCAGCAGGATCAGTGGCAGACCATATTTTTGATGCGATTGCTACATCAAGGCATGGACCTTCAGGCGGCCATTGATGCGCCCTTGTTCCACACGGCCCATTTGCAGGCCTCCTTCTACCCACGAAACTTGCGGGCAGGACATCTGACGATTGAGCCCTCAGCCGGCGAAGACGCAATCGCCTCCTTGCGCGCTCGCGGTCATAATGTTGAGGTATCCGACCCCTGGGCCATCGGACGCCTGTCCGCAGTCTCACATGCACCAAACGGGCTGATGCGCGGCGCGGCCACCCCTCGATTGATGCAGGCTTACGCAATAGGACGGTAATCTATTCATGCATAAAGTTAAGCAATAGAGACAAAACTTGTGTTTGACGAAAGTCTTGCCAAATGGCATCCACTTAGGAGTTGGGTGTGCTCGAATGACTGGTAGGAGATCGGGGGCGATATAATTGCATCGCGCCACAGCCATTTAGAGTGTATCAGCGACATCACAAGGGAGAAAAAAATGTCCATTAAACTAAAAACACTTGGCTTGATCGCCGGTGCCGTGACCGCAGCCTCTGCCACCATGGGACAGGCCGAAGATTTGGCTGGGAAAACCGTTGAGTTTGTTATTCCATTTTCTGAATCTGGCGGCTCTGCTCGCTGGGCTAACTTTTATGCGCCACTTCTAAGCGAAGCGCTTCCCGGCAATCCGACAGTTGTTGTGCGGTATCGGCCCGGTGCGGGCTCGACTGAGGGTGCAAACTGGTTCCAAGAACAATCTACAGCAGATGGCACTTTGGTATTCGGAACCTCTGGTTCAACTCAGTTTCCATATCTTTTGAACGATCCGCGGGTGCGCTACGAATATGGCGACTGGCAGGCTGTTTTGGCGTCCGGCACGGGCGGCGTTGTCTTCTTGCCACCAGAACTTGGTGCGCGCTTTGACGGTACCTTTGACGGCCTGAAAGACGAGTTTTTCCTCTACGGCTCACAAGGGGCGACAACCCTTGATTTGGTTCCCCTCTTGTCATTCGAAATGCTTGGTTTGCAAGTGGATCCTGTGTTTGGCATCAAAGGCCGCGGCGATGGTCGCCTGATGTTCGAGCGTGGCGAAGCCAATATAGATTATCAAACATCCTCTGCCTACCTCAAGAGCGTGGTTCCATTGGTCGACCAAGGTTTGGCCGTACCTGCTTTTACTTTCGGCTCTCTTGATGAAGACGGTAATCTTGTACGTGATCCCACATTCCCAGACCTTCCAAGTTTTAAAGAAGTCTGTGAAGCAACTGCGGCCTGTGAGCCTGAAGGCGTTGCATGGGAGGCTTGGAAAGCCTTTTTCGTATCCGGTTTTGCAGCGCAAAAGATGGTCTACCTTCCCGGTACAGCATCCGCTGACGTTGTTGCCATGTATGAGCAAGCCTTCCGCGACATCCTAGCACGTCCTGATTTTGCAGCGATGGCGGCCGTCCAACTTGGTGTCTATCCACAGCTGACAGGCAAAGCAGGCCGCAACGCCAGCGATCAAGCCACCAAAGTCTCTGATGGGGCACGTGAGTTTGTTCTGACCTGGTTGAACGATGCTTATGGCGTATCGTTGAAGTAATCTGAACTTGTCCAGCCGGCCCCGTGTTGGCTGGACAAACCCTGCCCTTCCGGCCCATCAGATCAGGACCTAAGCCATGGATATTTTTGCCACAGCACTGCCCGCCTTGGGCGAGGCTCTTACCCTAATATTCCATCCACATCAGATGATGTTCTTGATTGCTGGTGTTTTATTGGGACTGTCGATTGGCGTCCTGCCAGGATTGGGGGGCATTGCGGGGCTAAGTCTTGTTTTACCGTTTTTATTTGGCATTGAACCGGTCTCAGGCCTCGCGCTTATGGTGGGATTGATCGCGGTTGTACCCACCTCTGATACATTTGCATCCGTCCTGCTCGGCATTCCCGGATCTTCGGCGTCGCAGGCCACTGTGTTAGATGGTTTTCCCCTCGCAAAAAAAGGCCAAGCGGCCCGGGCGCTTTCGGCTGCATTTATGTCATCGCTTTACGGTGGGCTTTTGGGCGCCTTCCTACTGACCTGCTTTATCTTTGGCGCACGTCCCTTGATCCTCGCCTTTGGTTTGCCAGAGATGCTTATGATCACTGTGCTGGGCCTGTCTATGGTGGCTATTCTCGCGGGCCGTGTCCCGCTTAAGGGCATTGTCGCGGCTGGAATGGGCCTCATGGTTGGCACCATAGGTGCGGCAGGTGCAGGCGGTTCCTTGCGGATGTCAACTTATGACCTGCCCTATTTGGTCGACGGATTTCAATTGGTGATCATCGGTCTTGGCATCTATGCAATTCCCGAGATTGTGTCGCTCTTACGCCAAGACAAACCCATCACCCAATCGGGTGACTTGGGATTAGGATGGTTCCAAGGGCTCAAAGATTGGTGGGAAAATATTTGGCTCTCGACTCGCTCCGCATTCATCGGTGTGATTGTAGGTATCATTCCAGGCCTCGGCGGATCTGTTGTGGATTGGATCGCATATGGTTTCGCAATCCAAAGCTCTAAAAATCGTGAGAATTTTGGCCAAGGTGATATTCGTGGCGTTATTGCGCCAGAGTCATCAAACAATGCCAAAGAGGGGGGCGGCTTAGTTCCCACTTTAATTTTTGGCATACCGGGCTCGGGTTCTATGGCTGTTTTCTTGGGCGGGCTTGCACTTTTGGGCCTGTCACCAGGCCCGCATATGGTTCGACAAGACCTTTCGACCACCTATACCATCGTCTGGTCGCTAGCGCTGGCAAATGTGATTGGGGCCGGTCTGTGCATTGTGCTGTCCAAACATATAGCCAAGCTCACACGTATCCGTTTCACGCTTCTTGCACCCTATCTATTTATGCTAATCGCATTTGCGGCATTCCAGTCACGCCAATCCATCGGTGACTTAGTGGCGCTCATTGGCATTGGATTTGTCGGAATCCTGCTGCGTCGCTTTGATTATTCACGACCAGCATTCCTCATCGGATTTGTGCTGTCGGGGCAAGCTGAAGGTTTTGCAAATATGGCCAATCAGATTGCAGCATCACGGTTTCGTCGCAGTTGGGAAGCTGGGTTTGACTATATCTTCACCCCTCTTTCCATTGCCATTCTTGTTCTCACCGTGCTGTCCATCTGGGTCGGCATCAAGCAATCTAAAAATATCCGTGAAAATATCGATGCGCCAACCGGCGCAAAGCGCGCGCCAATGATCTTTTTGATCTGCATAACCGCCTATATCGCAGTTTCGGTCTGGGATGCGGCAATGATATCACGCTTTGGCGACAAAATCTTCCCACTTGTGGTGGGCAGTGTCACGCTGGCTGGCTGTTTTGCTTTGCTGTTACGCATGCGGTTGTCCCCTGAAACCGATGATGCCTTCATCGATCTTGAAGCGGGCGGTGACGATGGCCCAGCCCCGCATGGGTTATGGTGGACATTGTCATGGTTTGTCTTCTTGCTGGCAGCCACCTTTGTCTTTGGCCTGATCATCGCCTTATCTCTGTTCTTTTTGCTGTTCTTCCGAATCCGAGGCGGGGTGAGCTGGGCCTTTAGTTTGGTCTATGCAGCCGGCGGTATCGCCTTCATCTTATTTCTTGCCTGGGTGCTTGGCAGGGATTTTCCACCGGGTTTGCTGCAATCTTATGCCGACCTACCGTGGCCCTTCACTTAAACCTCTATCCAGGACGTTCAGATGACCCAATTTGGTATACCTTTTCTCTTCATGCGCGGTGGCTCGTCTCGTGGACCGTATTTCCGGCGCTCAGATTTGCCCGAAGATAGTGACGCCCTTGCCGCGGTACTCATTGGCGTCATAGGCGCAGGCCACCCCAACAACATCGACGGTTTGGGCGGCAACACTGCGGTCACCACCAAAGTCGCCATGCTTTCGGCCTCAGACCAAGAGGGCGTCGACGTGGACTACTTTTTTGGTCAAGTGAGTGTGGACCAACGGACGGTTGATTTTGGCCCGACCTGCGGCAATATTCTTGTTGGAGTTGGTCCCGCGGCAATTGAAATGGGCTTAGTGCCCGCAACCGGAGATGTTACCCATTTGACCATCCGCGCGGTGAACACAGGCGCACTGGTCAAAGCATCTGTACAAACGCCTGGGGGCAAGGTGATCTATAGCGGCGACACTGAAATCTCAGGGGTGCTCGGCACGTCAGCCCCCGTGGGTGTCAGCTTTTTAGGAGTTGTTGGAACAAGCTGTGGTGCGATGCTGCCCACCGGTGCGCTGCGCACACTGATTGACGGGGTCGAAGTGACCTGCATGGATGTGGCCATGCCCATGATGATCGCGCGTGCAGATGCCTTTGGGCTCACGGGCTATGAAACAGCCGAAGAGCTGGACGGCAATAAAGCGTTGTTCGCGCGTATGGAAGCCATACGCCTTCAAGCCGGTGCCATGATGGGCCTTGGCGATGTAAGGCGCTCTGTCACGCCTAAAATAGGGCTGCTGGCCAAACCACGCGCAGGCGGCACGCTTTGCGCGCGCTATTTCATGCCGTGGAAAACCCATCCAACGATGGCCGTCACTGGCTCCCAATGCTTAGCGGCCTGTGCTTTGACACCGGGCACTGTTGCAGATGGATTGGCAGACCTGCCCGCAGGCACACCGGCCTTGATTACGGTTGAGCATCCACAAGGGACAATTGAAGTTACCGTGGATTACACCATCGACCCAGAGGGCACGAAAATCATTTCTGCCGGCCTGATCCGCTCTGCCCGACTTATCGCGCGTGGCGAGGTAATGGTCCCAACCGAGCTTCTGACCGTTGCATCCGCATGACATCGCATCTCTTCGATATTCTGGCCCGCGTGTTTCTCAATGAAGGGGTTGAGACCTGTTTTTCATTGCTAGGTGATGCAAATATGAATTGGGCCACCCGCATGGCGGATGGTGGCTGCCGGATGATCTATGTGCGCCATGAGCATTGCGCAGTCGCAGCTGGTATGGCCTATGCGCGTAAGTCTGGGCAAGTGGGTGTGGCGACCACAACCTGTGGACCTGGATTGACCCAAGTGATCACCGCCCTTCCTGCCGCTGTCCGTGCCGGATTGCCCATGATCATTTTCGCAGGCGAAGCGCCGCTTGGCAAAGCCTGGTACAATCAAGGTATTGACCAAGCTCCGATCATCACGGCCACCGGTGCAGCCTACCATGCCCTCCACGATGTTACACGCATGCCAACACAGGTGCGCGATGCATTTGTTCAAGCCAAAAATGAGAGACGTCCCGTGGTGATTGGCGTGCCGATGGACCTTCAAGACAGAGTTTGGGAGGGCGATGCGCCACTACCTTCACCCTCAAAGGATATGCTGCCGCGGGTGGGGCCTATGCCACCGCATCCAGATGATATCATGGCTGCTTGTGCGCAGCTGGCCACAGCCAAGCGCATTGTAATTATGGCTGGATTGGGCGCTGTCCATGCCGCTCAACAAGCCCAGGATCTGGCGCAAAAGCTGGATGCTTTGCTCGCAACCTCTCTGCCTGCGCGCGGATTATTTGCGCAGGAGCCCTTCAGCATCGGCGTGGCTGGTGGATTTTCATCAGATCTTGCCCGTGAGCTGCTCGGCGAGGCGGACGTCATTATCGCGGTAGGCTGTAGCCTTGCGCATCACAATTCCGACGGAGGTGCGCTTTATGGGCAGGCCCATGTCGTCCAAATAGACACCAACCCTACGGTGCAATCACAGGGGCGCATCGCGGCCCACAGCCACATCCGCGCCGACGCCGCCCTTGGTCTTGAAGCTTTGATGACTATGCTGGAGCCGCGCAGGCCTGAATGGAGGGACGCCGCCCTCGCCCACAAAATCGCCACCAAAGTGGCCGACTCTGGACCAAGACACCCGGAACCAGGCGTTCATGACCCGCGTGACGTGGTGGCGGCATTGGAAGACACCTTACCGATTAATTGGGATATGGTAAATTCTTCGGGTCATTGTTCCTATTATTTTGCGCAGATGCCATCTCGACCCTATGAAAAGTTCCTCACAATTCGTGAATTTGGGGCCATCGGCAACGGAATTCCATTTGCCATGGGGATTGCCGCGGCGCGCCCAGACAGCACGGTTGTGCTGTTTGACGGGGATGGCAGCGTGTTGATGCATATCCAAGAAATTGAAACCATGCTCCGTCATGGACTCAATATTTTGATCTGCGTGCTGAATGACGGGGCCTATGGTTCAGAAATTCACAAATTACGCGCCGAAGGGCTGAGCGATGCGGGTGCCATTTTTGGCCGAACCGACATAGCAGCAATCGCACGCGGCTTCGGCGCCAAAGGGCATCGGGTCGATGATCTCACAGCCCTGCCTCAATTGGTTCAAGAAATCTCAGGCGTGACAGTATGGGATTTTCCAATTTCAAATCACGTCGCTTCGCCGGTCATGCGGCGCGCGCATCCTGCTGTAAAATGAAGGCCCTTATGCCTCATTGTACACACAAACAAGGCACCTAAGGCGATGCTACATGGTATCGTCGCCCATAACTTTGATGATTTGCTCTTGCATGGCCAGCGCAGCCACCGAGAGGGGCGCGCCCTTGCGTGTGACGATCCCAAGCGTGCGCGACATATCCAAATCAGAAAAGGGCAGACCGACCAAACGGCCTCCGCTCATGCAAACGGATACGCTGGGCAAGACGGTTACGGCTGCTCCTTGCATCACCATCGCAACCGCCATAGTGGCGTTTTGCACTTCAAATCGCCAGTCAATACTGTGAGCCACCGGGCCCAAAAAATCGTCAACCATCTGACGGTTGGTCGATTGTGTGTTGATGCGCACAAAGCGCTCCCCGGCCAGATCCGCCAAACATACTGTTTTTTGCTCCGCAAGTCGATGGTTTGGGCTGACCAAGAGGTTGTAAGGTTCACGCCGCACCTGTTTGAACTCGAGATCCCAACGCCGTGCGCCAGCCAAAATAACCCCAAATTCAGCTTCTCCAGAGATAACCAACTCAGTGACACGGCCCGCCGGCTGTTCTTGCAGTCGAATGCCAATTTTGGGATATGTCTTCACGAAGGAGTCCAGCACAGGCGGAAGGTAGTAATGTGCAATCGTGGGCAGGCAAGCGAAGGTCAATGTTTCTTGCTGCACCCTCGCCTGCATTTGCAGCGCCTCATAGGCCGTAGACAGACCCTCGAGATTGCGTTGCGCCATCGGCAAAAACTGCTGCCCCGCTTCCGTCAGCGAGACCTCACGTGTGGTTCTCAGGAACAGGCGGGTTCCGATATCAGCCTCCAATTTGCGGACGCGGTGGCTCAAAGCCGCTTGCGACAGATTAAGATGGCTCGCAGCACGCACGAAGTTCCCCATTTGTGCAATGGCGATAAAGGCCTCAATACCAATATAATCGATCCGTGTGGGCATAGGGTTTGCTCCGATATGAGATTGCTGCGTCCGTGGCGACCTTCGCAGTCAAATGGGTCAAAGTCATCTGGAAATATGTCATGATCAACGGCTTGTTGACACTTACTTCGCCTGAGATGAGTGTCGAGATTGTGGCACTCCTCTTGGGCATGTCTTTCATCGGGTCTTTGATTACGGTTGCCTTCGGAATTGGGGGTGGTGCGCTTTTACTAGCTGTCATGGCCGTGACCATGCCCCCGCTTGCGTTGATTCCAATCCATGGCGTTGTTCAGCTGGGTAGCAACATGGGCCGAGCCGTGATATTTATGCGCCATACCTTTTGGCCCGCTCTGCCATGGTTCGTCATGGGTTCGGTGATTGGCGTGGCCCTTGGAGGCCGTCTGGTGATGAACATTCCCCCATCGGCGGTTCAAATCTCCGTTGGGCTCTTCATAGTTTGGTCAGTTCTGGCCCATCCGCCAAAATGGCTGCGAGAGTGGCCATTTTTGACCGGCGCGCTCTCAAGCGCACTAACAATGTTTTTTGGCGCAACCGGAGTGTTTGTTGCCAATTATTCAAAGTCTTTGTCGCTGCCGAGACATAGCCATGTGGCCACACATGCCACATTAATGACCCTGCAGCATCTCTTAAAAACCATAGTATTTGGCGTTCTCGGCTTTACTTTTATGGGCTGGTTGCCCTTCATCACAGCGATGATTTTGGCAGGACTATTAGGGACATACACAGGACGGCTGGTGCTCACCCGCATGACTGATATTCGGTTTCACCGCGCGCTCAACATTGTATTGTTGCTAATTGCCGTTAAACTGATTTGGTCTGGGGTTTTTGCTGCTGATTTGGCAACGCCGCCGATGGTGCTGTCAGACAAATAAGAACTCGCATC
>TARA_B110000503_G_scaffold886_1_pt1 | contig 15259 bp, 17 predicted proteins | sample TARA_B110000503 | Tara Oceans TARA_B110000503 (sample SAMEA4397472) | marine metagenome | biome: Polar Biome; feature: [SRF] surface water layer (ENVO:00010504); material: water (ENVO:00002006), including particulate matter (ENVO:01000060) such as... | depth 5 m | reverse complement strand
GCTGATCTGGGGATATTTGTCGTCCCATCGGTCACAGAATTGATCAAACTCCAACAGCGCCGCCTCCTCTGTGACGGACTGGTAAATCTGTTTCAGCTCAGCTAATAGCTTGGAAATTGCCAATAGCCTACTTTTTTAAGCAGATTGGGGAAAATAAGGATATTTTTTTGGAAAAATAAGGATATTTATCTTTCCTATAATCTTATAATCATAGGGCTCATTTATTTGCCCTATACTTATTTATAGAATACTTATGGTGAAAGATCACCATCTCATAATCCATGGGATGCTCTTATACAAATCAAGGCCTGCTTATAGAAACGCTCATTGGGTGAAATGAGTAGATGGTTTTTTTGGCAGTGTTTGCGAAAGGGGTTAAATTTTAAACGTGGATAGCAGGGACAACGCCTCTCGGCGTTTAATAGATCGTGCTGAAAAACTTCAGCCTCTTTTTGATATTGTTGCTATCGATGGATTTACCTCCGCACGAGCCATTGAGGAGCAAATCTCAGCATACGGTTTACGCCTAGACGATTATAGGCTGCGAACTGTTCGACGACGGTTAGCCGCCCACGCAAATAAAGCAATTAATATCGACGGCTTTATCGATATTGTTCGAGATGAGCTATTGGTAATAAATCGTATCTTTCGACATCAAATGATCATTCCCGATTGGCAAGAATTTCATCAGGAAATCTACAAAATCTACACCAAGATTGAACCAGATCATAGTGGAGAGAATGCCGATTATATCCCCATTCTCCGCGATGCTGATCCTGAAAAATGGGGTGTTGCTTTGTGTACGGTCGATGGACAGCGTTTAGCCCTGGGAGATGTAGATGTTTATCATTCGATTCAATCAGTATCCAAACCGCTAAATTATGCCTATGCATTAAGGCAGGAGGGCGAGCCCTTCACTCTCCAGCATGTTGGCACAGAGCCATCAGGTAGGCCTTTCAATGATCTGGAGTTAATGCCAGATCATCGACCTTTCAATCCATCAGTAAATGCAGGGGCCATCATGATTGCTGGCTTAATAGCCTCTGGTAACCCCGATAAATCCTCCAGAGCAATGACCCAAGAGATCATGGACTTTTGGTTCGCGCTTAGTGGTGAGGCTGAGGAAGTTCGTTTTAGCGAGGAGACGATGAAGTCCGAGCTCGAAACGGGGCACAATAATTTTGCGATAGCGCACTTGCTGAGCGCACGAAGAGGACTGCCCAGAGAAGTCGAGCTGACGAAGATGATGAATCTTTACCTATCATGCTGCAGTATCGAGATGACGGCATCCATGCTCTCGGTTGCAGCCGCAACTCTTGCTAATGGTGGCGTTTGCCCGGTGACGGGATTACAGGTAATGCCCACCGAAATTGTTAAGAAAACGTTAGCAGTGATGCAGTTTTCTGGCATGTATGACAATGCAGGATCGTTTTTGTACGAAGTGGGCCTGCCCGCAAAGTCTGGTGTAGCTGGCGCGGTCATGGTGATCATTCCCAACTTGATGGGCTTTGCTACATTTTCTCCTCGCTTGGATGCCTATGGTAATTCGATCCGTGGCGTAGCCTTTTGTCGCAAGCTTGTTGATCAATATACGTTTCATATGTATGACAGCCTTTCAGGTGGCCGAACTGGGTGTAAGCAAGACCCGAGGGAATCACAACATACTCGTAAGAAACGTGATTTATCTGATTTGCGCTGGGCGTTGTCTTACGGAGATATCTATGCCACTAAAGTGCACGACTTGGCACTAGAGACCATGATTGATATCTGCATTGCTGATGGCGAAATCGGAAATAGCGAAATTGCCATTATCGCTAAGTCGATGGAGGAAATTGTGGGGTCGAGGGCCGAGGCCTCTGCGCTCGTGAAACTCGCCAATGCGCGGTCCGCTGAGTTTTTAGCGCGGTCACAGTCATCATTTGATAGCTTGTTGGCAAAGCTATTTTTCGAACAACAGACGTTGGATGATAACGCACGGGGAATCATTTTCGAATTGGCTTTCCGAGTAGCATGTGCTGACGGGAAGGTTGAAAAAGAAGAACATGATAGGCTGGTCAAAATCGCTGAAGCCTTAGGTATTCATGCAGGCGTTGTGGGATTACAGATTGACCGATTCAAACGCCGACAAGAGAAGCATTGATAAGATTCTGACCAATTAACTGAGGTACATGCTGTTTGCTCCGTTGGTCTTCACAGTTTGAACGAATAAGTAATGCCTATAACTTTTCTCTTTGTAAAATGGCTATTTGGGATTTTCTGTCAAGCTTACTGTTAGAAGTTCCGACATCTGGGCTCCAGCATTTCAAGACCTTGGGGCTGCATAAAGATTTCCATCGTGTCGCTCCTTTGAGTTGATACCTTAATTCTAGCGTTATGGTGGACCACTACTAGTCGAACTATCTGAGAACTTGGGCAGAATTTCGCGAACGAGCTTTGTCCGTTACTTCTGCTTTGAGAGCATCGCATTCTTGCATAAGGCGACTCTCGCATTGTGCAAATGATCGGTAATGACGAATTACTGATTCCGAGAATACAGATATTCGACCTCCCCGCGCTGCGCTAGAATTTTGAGTCATTGAAGTGGAGACGCGCGGTGCCAAAGCTGACTATATTGAACCGGGCACAACCCGAATGGGATGTTATTATTGAAACCAATTTACGCGTTATGCTCGGTTCTATCCTGGCTGGCCTTGGCAGGATTGATGTTGAGTTCGATGCATATTCGGACGACCGCGGTCATGGGGCAGCCTATAGGTGCCAGGTGGTAATGACCGAACTGTCTGGGGCAAAGCATCTGCTGGAAAATATCCAGCCAGACGGTAAAAGGGCCATAGAAGGTGCACTTTCGCGGGGGCGGCGCCTGATGAGTAGGCGCAAATACTTCGTCCGCAAGGTGGCGGCTGGGGATTAGCGCGGCAGCAAATGGGCTCTGGCATTTTCGATAATTTTCAACACAGCCGGGTGTTTCAGTTTGCGTTCCGGAGAAATCGCGAAGTATTTCTCTTCTACCGGGATAGCTGAGCCAATGCGCCTACAATGGTACATCTGCTCCACTTCGTGGCTAATTGCTACCGGCGCCGGAAAGATTCCATTACCCGCCTCACCAAAAGCCTTCATCAACGCGCTATCTTCAAACTCGGCTACCAGAGTCGGTGAGATGCCTTCCTGGTCAAACCATTCATCGAGTGCGCGCCTGATGGGATTATCCTTTGTAGGCAGCAAAATGGGTGCTTCATGCAGGCAGTGTGGAAAGTCTTTTTCATATTTGCGCGTAGTGCCCTTTCTAGCGAACAGGGCAATCTCGCTGGATCCCATGGCATGGCTAAAGGCTTTTACCGATAGACCCGAGGGAATGGGTTTGTCGGATAATACCAAGTCCAACTGGTGCACTGCCAATTCACCCAGCAGCGCCTCAAGGCCGCCCTCGCGACACACCAGGCGAATGGGAATATCGGATTTCAGTACCGGCTGCAGAATGCGGGAGGCCACCAGCTTGGGAATGGAGTTTACTATCCCCACGGCCAGTAGTGCTGGCACAATAATGCGCCCTGTTTTAACACGTGAGGCGAGTTCGGCGCCCAGGCTGAAAATTTCATCGGCATAATGAAATACCATATGGCCCGTTTCAGTCATGGCCAGGCCTCTGCCAACCCGGTTGAACAGAGGTTCGCCCACGGAATCTTCCAGCAATTTTAACTGCCCACTGATAGTTTGCGGCGTAAGGTGAAGGCTTTGCGTGGCCTTCGAAATACTCCCTTCCCTGGCCACCGTCCAAAAATACAGCAGGTGGTTGTAGTTTAAGTGCCGCACAGGTCTATTTTCGACACACCTGCGGTTGGGGAGGCGTCGCGGCTATTGGAATCGGTTGCAACACGGCTTCCTGTTGGCGTTTAAAGCATTGCCACAGCGCTACCATACCAAGCGAGATAGCTGTTGCAACTATAAGGGTAATGGCCATGCGATGCTCCTTGAGGAACCTGACTAGTAGAATCGTCGAGATAGTGTTAGCTTCTTTCTATTTTCGAAAAATCCGATTTAATCTTAATATAAATTCGTTTTTCTCGATGTATGATACATCGACTAAAACATCGGTTCTACCAGAATTATTCGAATAGACCAGATAGGAATTGTCGCTAGGATTACCGTCATTAGAACCCAAAGGAGGCTTTCATGATGAATGGCGAAATTAACAAAGACAACGGCGCAGTAATTGTCGCGTCCACAGTACAATCCTACGCGGGTGGCAAGGTTTTGCGCGATACCTATCGCCTGCTCTCAGCAACACTCATCCTCTCCGCTATCGTGGCGGGCACATCTGCGGCATTGCAATTGCCAGCCCCTGGTATCATTTTGACTCTGGCAGGGTACTTCGGATTGCTGTTTCTGACCTTCAGACTACGCAACAGTGCGTGGGGTTTGGCCAGCGTGTTTGCGCTTACTGGCTTCATGGGATACACACTGGGTCCGATGATCAGCTTCTATCTGAGTATGACCAACGGCGCCCAGTTGGTTGCCACAACCCTGGGCATTACGGGCGCGACATTCCTTGGCTTGTCCTGGTACGCACGTAGCTCCGCGGCTGTTAATACAGCCAGCTGGGGGACGTTCCTGCTGGTGGGCATTGTCACCGCCTTTGGCCTGGGCCTGGCGGCAACATTCTTCCAGATGCCAGCGCTGTCTCTGGCGGTTTCTGGCGTATTTGTTCTGCTGATGAGCGGTCTGATTATGTTTGAAACGCAGAACATCCTGCGCGGCGGTGAGACCAACTATATTATGGCAACGGTCACTCTGTTTGTCTCGATTTACAATCTTTTTGCCAGCTTGCTGCATATTTTCGGCGCGCTGGGTAGCAAGGAGTGATCGCCAATCCAGGACCAGCGGTGATAATGAACAGCAGCTCGCTTTCGATGAGCGGCTAGCGGCCCGCATTAGCGTCTAGTAGAGGCTACTTAAGGTGTATGCCTTAGTTTGACACCAAACTTTTTTCAATGCGCTTCAGCCCGTAGACCAGGTAGTGCTCGATAACGCTCTCAAGCCGAGTCCTCTAACGTCATTGGCGTTACGAAACCGGGCGGTTTAATCCCGGGCGCTGAGCAATGGAGCTGGTTCAAGATCGTCTCTTGTAAATCGTGGGCCCGCAAATACCCACCGTTTCCGCGATATCCGCGATTGAGGTCGCATCATAACCCTTGTTCGCAAACAGACACTCTGTGGCGTCCAGAATGCGGTTTTTAGAGTGGCTGGTTATGGCGATGTCCTTGGCTCGTCGAGGCTGCAATGCTAAACCGCTAACACTTGACGTAGCGGCAACACTCGATTAGGTTACAGGTTAGTAACTTGTAACTCTACTGTCGGTTTTTGGAGGCTCATAACAATGGGTCGGGGAATCGCGATACAACCAGAATAGTCAGGACAAAACAATGAACGAATTTACCCATAAGACGGCGGTAGTCACCGGTGCTGCCAGTGGCATTGGCCTTGAACTGGCGAAGGTGTTCGCCGAACAGGGCATGAACGTGGTGTTGGCCGATATTGAGCAGCGCAAGCTGGATGCTGCCGTCGCTGAGGTAACAGCCCTGGGCGTGGAGGCCATTGGCGTGCGAACGGACGTCGGCTCTGGTGAGTCTGTGTCAGCATTGTGTCAGGACACCGTTAACCGTTTTGGCAGTGTGCAGGTGCTTTGTAACAACGCTGGCGTCTACACCGGCGGTCAACTGTGGGAGCAGACCGAAGACGATTACGAGTGGCTGATAAAAGTGAACCAGTGGGGAATCATCCACGGACTGCGTCACTTTGTGCCACAGATGATTTCACAGGGGGACGAGTGCCATATTGTGAATACATCGTCTATGGCGTCCATGTGTACCCTGCCGTTTGCAGGTATTTATCACATGACCAAGCATGCGGCACTGGCGCTTAGCGAATGCCTGTTTCACGAGCTGGCCATGACTGCGCCGCAAATCAATGTGTCGTGCCTTTGCCCGGAGCTGGTGAATACGGGCATCGCGACTTCTTCGCGCAATCGTCCCGCAGACTTGGCACACGAGAACATCACAGATATGCAAAAAATGTCCATGACGGCGATCACCGATGCTACCGCGGGGTCTCTGCCGCCGCGAGTGCTGGCCGAGAGGGTGCTACAGGCGATTAGAGATCAGGTTTTCTACATTTTACCTCCCTCAGAAAATCCTTGGCGAGAGACCGCAAATACGCGGCTGGAGGATTTGCGCCTGGTGCGTAATCCCACTTTTGCGCCGCCCGCCATTTAAGCTTATTCAGAGGATTTGACTGTGTTGGAAACACCCAGGTTACGTGTCGCCATTATTGGTGCCGGCCCAGCGGGAATAGCCGCGGGTCGTGAGCTTTTGCAAAAGGGTTTCACCGAATTCACGATATTTGATGCACTTGACGCCCCGGGAGGTACCTGGCGCTTGCACTCTTATCCGGGCCTGGCGTGTGACGTGTGGGCCCACTCCTACTCGTTTTCCTACGCGCCCAACCCCGACTGGACTGCGAGTTTTGTCGAGCAACCCGAGATTCAGGCCTACCTCGCGCGCTGTGCAACGGCGTTCGGCCTCGACCCGCATCTTAAGTTGAATACCCGAATCAATAGCGCGCATTACCAGGAGGGGGGAACCTGGACACTGCAAACCAGCACGGGCGACGACTATGAATTTGACGTAGTCATCAATGCAATGGGTAATCAGCATACGCCACTGTTTCCAGATGTGCCGGGGATGGACGCATTCGAAGGCCAGAGTTGGCACGGAACCCGCTGGAACCATGACGTGAATCTGGCCGGAAAACGCGTCATCATTGTTGGCTCGGCAGCCAGCGCCGTACAAATTGTTCCCGAGGTCGCCAAAATTGCCTCTCACCTTACCGTATTGCAGCGGTCCGCTAACTGGATCATGCCCCGGGGTAGAAAGTTCTACTCGCCAAAACAGCAGCAACGCGCACGACGTTTCCCTTTTATCATCAGCCTGACCCGAAAATGGCAGCGGCTGCTGATGGGGCAGGTAGAGTATGCGGTGACGATAGGCCATAAACGTATGGGCCAATTTGAGAACATGGTGCGCAAGTTTATCAATCGCACAATCAGCGACCCCGCGATGCAAGCGGCGCTGGTTCCGGCTACGCCCTACGGTTGTCAACGAGGTCTGGTGTCGGATGATTTTTACCCGACTTTGAACCGCGATAACGTAGAGTTGGTTGCCTCAAGCTTGCAGGAGGTCACACCCAGTGGCGTGATCACCGCTGATGGTCGTAGTATCGATGCTGACGTCATCGTCTACTGCACAGGCTACCGTATTCTAGATTTTGATCGTATCGAGGTCGTGGGCGCCACTGGTACGTCGCTGGCGGACGTTATGGGTGCTGACCCGCGCGCGTACAAGGGTATTGCAGTGCCCGACTTTCCCAACTACTTTTTTGCCGTCGGCCCCAATGGCCTGGTCCTCAACGTTTCCTATTTCATTACGGTGGAGAAAAACGTCGAAACTATTGTGCGATTGCTGGCGAAAAAGCAGGGCGCGGGGGCGCAAAGTATCGACGTTAAACGAAGTGTCTTTGAGCAATACAATAACTGGATGGTGGATCGCTTTGGCCGTTTTAGCTGGGGCTCAAGTGACTGTCACAGTTATTACCGCAACGCTGCCGGGCATGCCCCCTTTCTGTTCCCTGGAAATTTCAAGGAGTACCAGCGCCTGCACGATGAGAGTGATCTTGATGAATACGAACTGGGTTAACCTGTGGTGACAGGTTTCGATGAATTTTATGTGCCTCTGCGGAGTAATGATCATTGAGGGCATTGCGCCATAAGGTCGTTGTCATAACCGGTGCAGCCAGTGGTATAGGTCGGGCTTTGGCGCGCGCCCTCGCATCCAGAGGTGCGGTGCTGGCCCTAGTGGATGTAGACGAGTCCGGGCTTCAATCTCTTTGTGATGAATTGTCGCAAATCAACTCTACGATTTCGTCCTACATTGTCGACGTTAGCGATCGCGCAAGCATGGAATGCCTGCCTGTTAAGGTGATGACTGCACATGGCACTATCGATGTGCTGATCAATAATGCGGGGGTCAGCGTAGGGGCAATGTTTGACGATCATTCTATTGAAGACGCGGAGTGGTTGTTAGACATCAATCTGAAGGGTGTCATATATGGCTGTAAGTTTTTCCTACCGTATTTGAAGCAGTCACCAGAGGCGCATATTGTAAATGTATCCAGCATGTTTGGCTTTTTCAGTATGCCCGGGCAGGCTATGTACTCGGCATCCAAGGCGGGTGTTCGTGGTTTTTCTGAAGCACTTTGGACCGAGCTGGCATCGACCTCCGTACGCGTAACAACCGTGTACCCAGGAACCATTCGCAGCAATGTCATTCGTGCGTCTCGGATGCTGGATGCGCAAGCCCAGGTAAGGGCAGCCAAGCTGCAGGAAAAGTATGGCATGCCGACGGAAAAAGCGGCCGAGAAGATTGTCAGAGCGATTGAGAGAAACAAGTTGCGCGTTGTGGTTGGTGCTGACGCGCATATTGCCGAACTGTTAAAACGACTTTTCCCGGTGTCATTCCAACGCATGATAGGTATTTTTTTCAGGTAGTGTAGTGACAGGGAGAGACTTTTCGGGGGACTGAACAGCGTAACATTTTAGACTTTGCAGATAGATAAGGGAGAAACTGAAAATGAATAAATCACAGGCACAAGTATTACTGGAACGTTACTGGGAGGAAGCCAGTAATCAGGGCAACTATGAGTTGGTGCGAGAGTTATGCGCCGACCCCATTATTCGCCATGATCCGGAGGGGAAAACCACACAACTCAGCCACGAAGAGCAGATAGAAAGGGTAAGAATGGTGCGCGAGGATGTCGGTATCCATATCGAACGAATCATCACTCACGCCAACGATACGTATGTGACATCGATCTGGGAAATCACATCCGAGAAAGACGAGTCGATTCAGCTTTGTGGTATTGAAGTGTTCAAAGTCGAAAATGGCAAATTGGCGCATTGCTGGAACACGCCCTACGGCAATGGCAAATGGGGCTAGCGTCCAGATTTTGCGTGTAAGCGCAGATACCACAACCGAACTATTTCAGGAGCTAGAGTGTCATGTCTTCAATGAGCCCTCATGCAGATCGCCGATTTAACATAGAGGGAAGAGAGCTTGGGTATCCGACCCTGTTCCAAGACGGCAGTACATCGGTGGGGATGTTTATTGTTCCCAGTAAGGTTGCCAATGAATTGATTGCCGACAGTGGCTTTACGGTGGCTGAAGTTGCTCCGGGCAAGGCCGTACTGAGCTTTGCAGGCGTGCACTATACCGATACCCAATGCGGTACTTATGAAGAAATTGGCTGCGCATTTTTTGTGAACAAAGTCTCTGGTAAACCGCTCATTCCATATCTGGGTACCTGGATGAATATTCTGCGGGGCAACCAGCCGTCGTTTACGTGGTACTTGCCGGTGACAGAAAGGTCTGCTCTGGAGTGTGGCATTCAGATGTGGGGGTACCCCAAGACGATTGAGGACATTCGCCATAATGCAACCGCTGGCCGTACCATCACGACGTTACACCGGGATGGGCAGGAGGTGTTGCGCTATAGCGTCGGTAACGAGGGATCAAAGACCCTCAAACCGTTAGATTCACCCGTGTACTCAATTTTTGAAGGCAAGCCCCATCTGGGCTACTTATCACAACAGTTCTCCGATGCAGCGTATGGTCGTGACGGTGAGCTGGTGCTCTCAGGGCATGATCTGGTAGCGCCTTTACGGCGTTTAGGCTTACCAAAAAAGCCATTGATGTCAGGGCATATGGGTAAGTTACGCTTTAGTATGAGTGCACCTGAGCCACTGATCTAGGAAAATACCCATGTCGACGATCCCAGGAACGGTAGTGATAACTGGCGGTGCCAGCGGTATTGGCCAGGCGTTTGTCGCACGTTTGTTAAAACAGGGGTGGCATGTTTGTGTGCTGGATATGAACGAGTCTGCACTGGCCAAACTGGTCTCCGACAACGTCAGCACTTTTGCCTGCGATGTGGCTGACCTTGAGCAAGTAAAGGCGACTATAGGCGATATACAAGAGCAGCGGGGAGTCATCGATCGCCTTATTCACTGCGCTGCTATTATGCCAGCTGGCAAGTTGGTGACTATGAAAGCAGAGACTACAAACCACCTTATGGCCGTCAACTACGGCGGCATGGTGAATGTGGTGCAAACGGTGTTGCAGGATATGCTCACGCGGGATGCTGGAGAGGTGATTGTATTTGGCTCCATCGGCGGCGCCGTGCCGGTACCGGATTGTGGTGCCTACTGTGCGACCAAGGCGGCTACAAATTTCTATATGGAAATACTGGCGGAAGAGAACCGGGACACCGCGGTGCACTTCATGTTGGTGTGCCCGCCTTTGGTAAACACTCCGCTTTTGGAGCAGGCGATGGCCACAGCCCAGCCGAAGACCGTGAGTTATTCCATCGAGCAGCAACGCTACATGACGCCGGAGCAAATTGTCGATGCTGTTGAGAGCGGTCTGAAAAAGAAGGTAAAAGTACTGTGGCCTAGTACGGAGGCTAAGATACTGCAGTGGCTGAGGCGCTTTTCGCCGCGCTTACTGTGGCGAGTGATCCACGCCGCAAACTAGGTTCCACGTCGCGATGATTCGGGCTTGGCGCCTCAGGCGGGTCCTTGATATTGATATCGACGCCTGCAGTCGTTGTGGAGGCCCTGTCAGAGCCTTCGCAGATACCGCATTGTTTTTAAGCAGCACAACCACCAGTCATGAAACGAGTAGCTGTCTGTTGCTGGCACTCAACTCAGAGTGTGAGCATGGGCTGAAGTTCGTCGAAGAGATAACCCTGTCCAGACCAAAATTGCCCACCATTGTGTTGTGCGGCAGTACCGATGAAAGCCTTAGGAAACAATACATAAGCTTGGGGGCTATTGATATCGTCAGCAAATCGATGGTGGATGCGTATATATTTACCCGCCTCTCCGCCATCCATCATTGAATTTTTTGGTATCTCGATTCCGGCGATTCGCGTTGCCGGCGGCATCATCATGCGCGGCGGCTGCGGCATGCCCAACCCATCTGATCCCCAAGAATTATCTGATGAAGCAAAGCAGGAATCAAAGCAGAAGGGCGATAGCGCCTTCACGCCTTTGACTATGCCATTGCTTGCCGGTGTAGGCTCGGTTTCTGTGGTCACGACGATGGCAGCAGGATCAGGTAACATAACCGGTTACCTGTCTATCTCTATCGGTATACTCGCAGTGGTATTCGTGTCCCGGGGTGCCATGCACAGCGCAGGCTCTGTTTCCAGAGTATTGGGGGTGGCGGGACTGGACGCGCTCACGAGGATTATGGGTTTCCTCCTGATCTGTATCGCCTTTCAGTTTGTGTTCGATGTGTTTGGGAAGTACTTCGCCAGTGAGCGTTTCCTGGTGCCGATTATGGATAGCGTGCAACAGATAACCGGGGGTGTATAGCGCAGTAGGGGAGAGATGAAACATCCTGGCGTTAGCGGGATCTTCCGCTACATGAATTATTTTTTTCAGAAGGCAGCCTTCCCTGTGTGATTGGGTCCGTGTTGTGCAATTACCATCGCAAATCCGAGTAATAGCACCACTGCGGCGATGCACACCCACAGTGCTGCGGCGTAGCTGCCAAAGTAGTCCAGCCCCAAGCTGAACAGCGCCGGTCCGATAGCGCTGGAAAACACCATAATCGCAGTACAAAGCCCGGTAATTTCTCCCAGGTGGAGGGGGCCAAAGTTGCGGATAAACACCAGGTTTGAGATAAGGGACCAGAGTCCACTGCCTATTCCGAAACCAGCGACCAGTAACGCGTAGCCCCAGTTATACTGTAGACAGAGCAGTCCTGCCGCGCCGGTCATGAAGCTACTCAGCATGACAATCATAAAGGGCTTGAGGGAGCGCTCGTCTGAGAGCCAGCCACACAACAGGTTGGTGGCGGTGGCAAACACTGCGCTGGGGAGAAAATACGCGAAGGCCTCTGTCTGGCTGCGGCCGGCTTCTGCAAAGATAGAGACAATATGGAAGGTCACCGCGGTGCTGAGCAGGGCGTGTATACTCAGGCTAAGGGTTGCCAGCCAGAAAATGGGAGTGCGTCGTGCTTGATCCAGTGTGGCGCTAAGTGGCCTACTGGTCTTGGGTACCTGGTCCTTGTGGGCGTAGCCGTCTACCAGCACGCCACAGGATTTGGGGTTGTCTCTGAGAAAGACCAAAGCCAGGCCAGCAAAGACCAGGCAGACAAAGGCCAGCTCCCATAGCGCTTCACGCCAGCCACCTCTGGTGATCAACCAGGCAATCGCCAGAGGGGCTACGGCAAAGCCGAAACTGGCGAACATGCCCCTAGCGCTAGTCACCAGCCCGCGGCGCTTTTCAAACCAAACCAGCAAGACATTGTTCGAAGCGCTGGTCAGTATGCCTTGACCGAGAAAGCGCACGCCAAAATAGCCCAGAGTGATAATGAGAAAGCTCACCACAACGCCACCACCGAAGTGCATGGCGAGGGTGTCGGACGCTGAGATAAAAAGGAGCATCAAGGCGAGGACGGCAGCGGCAGCGGTGACTGTCAGTCGCCCACCCAGGCGGTCGTACCAACGGCCTGCCCGGGTTAGAAAGAGGGATGACCCCACAGTGCCAATCAGGTACGCCATCGAAAGCTGGGTGCGACTCAAGTGCAAAGCCTCGATGAGGTAATCCGTGAATACAGCCATGCCCATGGTTTGACCGGGAATACTGATGAGGATGCCCAGTGTGCTGAATACCCAGATCGGCCAACCGTAGTAAAAAGGCAGGCGGCGGATGTCGAAGGGCCAGTCTGACCGTATGGGAGGGGCTGCCCGTGTTCTCATTGCGAGGTAAGGTCGTCTTGCTGGGTGTATGGACTGCGCATTGGTAACCATGTTTGCGTGGGGTATTTATGAGGATACCAAGTTTACGGGAGTTATGGTCAAAAGTAGGCGGAGCTGCCTGGAGCAGCAGTGTGAATCCTGAATAATTGTGGAGCTGGTCAGTATTCGGGAATACCGCATATGCCTGAAAACATTACCTGTTCATGTATACACTCTAAACATGTCGCGAGAAATGACTATTATAAACACCCTGCGGTAAGAGCCGACGCCAGCAAGGCCAGCGGTCACCACCTCGGAATAAACCGCACACAGTAAGCATATTGAACACCACGGAAAGGGCCAGGAGCGCGCAATCAGGCCCAGTGCGAAGCCTTGCCTGCTGAAACTGAAAAGGGCTGATTGAAGTGAAAGGAATGCGAGCCGGATGATCTAACGGAAAGGAGAGTCAAGATGACTGCAATTAACAAAGCATTACAGGCAGTAAGCCTGGGCGAGGTACAGACCTTCGCCAACCTGCAAATCACACCGCTGCTGGCAGCGAATACCGGCATTGCGGATTACATGACGCTGTCGGAGGCGCAGGCGCTGGGGCTGGCCGTGGTCACCGAAGTCTCCGACTCGGGTAGCGTACCGACACTGTTACTGGAGAACACTGCAGACCAGGCGGTGTTCCTGCTGGACGGCGAGGAGTTGATCGGTGCCAAGCAGAACCGCATCCTGAACCTCACCCTACTGGTGCCAGCGAAAACGACACTGGAGATCCCCGTGTCATGCGTGGAACAGGGCCGCTGGAGCCACCGCACGCGGGAGTTCGCATCGGCTGAACGCACCTTCTTCAGCAAGGGCCGGGCGCGCAAGGCGGCGCGGGTCAGCGAGAACCTGCGCGACTGGGGTGACCGGCATGCCGATCAGGGCGAGGTCTGGGATGATATCAGTGGCAAGATGGCCAGCATGGACGTTGAATCCAGCACTCACGCTATCGCCGATGCCTATGAGCATTTTTCCGGCTCCCTGGAGGAGTATGTGGAGGCGTTCAACTCCAGCGACACCCAGGTGGGCGCCTGCTTTGCCATCAACGGCAGGATTCGCGGTGTGGAACTGTTCGACGTCAGCGCCACCTGTGCCAAACTCATGCCCAAACTGATTCGCAGTTATGCGCTGGATGCGATCGAGGAATGGCAGGAAGCCACAATGAATGACGCGCAAAGCATCGCCGATTTTATACAGGCCGTCGCAGCCGCCCCGGTTGGCAGCTTCAAGGCACTGGGCGAGGGTGAAGACCTGCGCATTCATTCCAACAGCATTGCCGGTGGCGCACTGGCTGCCCGTGACCGCGTGGTGCACCTGTGTGCGTTCAGCGCGACTTCGCAACGGTAAAGGAGATCACTATGAAAACTGTTCTCACAGCAGCAGCGCTCACCGCGCTGCTGGCCATCCCCGCCGTGGCAGACGAGTACCTGGGCAACTACAGCGCCAACCCGTACAACGCGAACTCGACGTCAAACCCCTATGGCGCCGGCAACCCCTACAATGCCAACAGCGTTAACAATCCCTACGGCCAGTATGGCAGCCCGCACAGTGCAACGTCGGCCACCAACCCGTACACCACCAGCGCCCCGAAACTCTACGACAGCCAGGGTAATTACCGCGGCAAACTCAGCAATAATCCGTACGATGCAGATTCCGTGTCAAACCCCTACGGACGCTACGGCAGCCCTTACTCCGGCGATTCGATCAACAATCCCTATGGCGCGGGTAACCCTTATCGCAATGACAGCCCGAACAACCCCTACGGCGAAGGACTGGAAATTTACGGTGAGTAGGAGCACGCCATGTCGAGTTTGATCACACAGCGCCTCATTACGTTCGCGCGCAATGAATTTCGCCTGGACTGGGATGGTATCCACGGTGCGCCCCACTGGTCGCGCGTGCGACACAACGGCCTGCTACTGGCGAAGCATACCGGGGCCAATGTCCGGGTGGTGGAATACTTTGCCTTCATCCACGACCTGGGCAGGTGGAACGATCACCATGACCCCGAGCACGGTGACCGCGCCGCCGCCATTGCGGAAAACATTGCCGGTGATTTGATCGAGCTTGCCGCGGATGAACTGGCGCTGCTCACCGAAGCGTGCCGTGGGCACAGTGACGGGCACACCCTGGCCGACGTGACGGTGATGACCTGTTGGGATGCAGATCGGCTGGATCTGGGCCGGGTGGGTATTCGGCCGCACCCGGAGCGGTTGTGCAATGAGGTGGCCAGGCATCCTGAATTTATTTCCACGGCTTACCTGCGCTCGCTTACTTGATAAATCCCCGTCCTGGGTTACCCTGCGAGAATGAAGAGCACTCAATACTACGATGATCATGCCGCACGGCTGAG
>TARA_B110000503_G_scaffold143729_1_pt1 | contig 15269 bp, 10 predicted proteins | sample TARA_B110000503 | Tara Oceans TARA_B110000503 (sample SAMEA4397472) | marine metagenome | biome: Polar Biome; feature: [SRF] surface water layer (ENVO:00010504); material: water (ENVO:00002006), including particulate matter (ENVO:01000060) such as... | depth 5 m | reverse complement strand
AAAAAAAAATTATTCCGATGACCTATTTTTTGAATCCGGAAACATAAAATGGAGCTGCATTTTGTAAGCTTAACATTATTTTAATCATAAAATGTCTGGAAATAACCCTGCAAAGAATCTGCGTATGGCTATTAAGGGAGCTGCTTTTGATTGAATCGAAGCCATGAACATCGCAAGGAAAAGAGATGAAAAAAGAAAAAAACCAATATAATGAAAATTCCCTTTATGGAATCACGGACTTTGATGCCGCTAAGCGATCGGAACCAAAAAAGATGTTGAATTCAAAACTCTCCCACATAATCGTTCAACGGCAATTAAAACACATTATCCCTTCAAGTAATTTTAAAATTAACTTCACTAGTTGCACGAAGTAATTGATTTTTAATCAATCAGCTTTAGGGGAGGGTTAATCGCCTACGTGCTTCAAGTAATACCGATAAGCGTTTTGCGCAACTTTTCTTCCCAAAACAAGCCCTTCAATATTATCTGCCTGAATATGATACCCACCTAAAACGCGTGACAATCCGGCCATTTCAGCTGCTTCTGTGAACGTGGGGAAATAAATGTTTATTTCTTCCCAATTCTCTTCAGACTCAGTAAATGATCCTGCAATAAATGGCACGGTCATCCCAAATTCATCGGCACCTTTAAACAATTTTAATGCTTCGGCACATGCCCCACTCACCGTACTGTGTCCGGACACATAACTTGGAAAGGGGGGGCAAAGAAATACATCAGGCGAATAGGGTCTCCATTGGTTTCCATTAATTGACTCCCACCCTTTGCCGTAACCGGCCCAACCCACAATCTCTTGGTCTTGAAAATATTCATGCACCAAGGCGTATGGACGTGCAAAATCATAATACATTTTAGTATCCCAGGAAGCAATGAACGCATCCATGGCTGTTATCTGATTTAAAAAATACATTTTGACATCTTCATCCAAATTGTGAAGATCTCTTTTAGATACTTCTTGGGCAAAAACCAACCAATGTCCTGCCTGCTGCACGGATCTAGGTCCATCTCTCATAAATTCAACCAAACCCTTTTGCTGGACGGTAAGGTTCGCTTGCATTTCGACCACATCTACCACTTCCTTTTTCAGTTGATCTGATCCGTAATAAGGAGGCGGAGGTGATCTAAACTGGTCCGCCGATGCCATCGTTATAGGTATTACTTTTTGCCAGTAGGGTGTTAAGCATTTTGGTGCAAATTTTACCCCTTGGGCATCTGTGAAATATTTGGGTTGCCACCTATTGATGTCACTATTTTCGTCAAGGGTATTGATAGGTTTATAAAATGAATAATCAAAATAAGATTCTTTCCCCGCTAACTCTTCGCCATATTGATTTGACCCATCTCCTTTTCGTGCGTTGATGACCGATACGGCAGCAACCATTCCTATTCGTTCGGGCGAAGAAGGATCATTCCCCTTAAATACAGGATTTAAGCCCAAATCTTCCATCTTTTGCTTAAACATAAGCGAATCTGAGAAATAATATTCTTTTAAGGCATAATAGGCCGCATAAGAGATCGCAATCTCTTTGTTTTTCAATGTTCTAAGGCCCACAGGTGCTTTTTCAATTTCTTCTAAATAAACAGGTGTAGCTGCTGGCTCATAAACCGACCAAGCATCAAAAATCGAGATGAAAATTAACCCTAAATACCTCGAAGTGATGGTCGGCCTTGGCCTGAACAATTCCGTGTCATTTGCAGTAGCCGCTAATGCTACCTGTGCCCAGTAATAGGCTATATTTTTATCCCCTAGCGGATTTTCTATATGGGTAAGTGACTTTTTTGGTGCTTCACAACCTGCCAATAATATCAAAAAAAATAAAATAACAAAACGCATCGTGCAGCAAATTATGTTATCAATTTAATTGAAATATTTAAATTCACAACACATTGAATTAACAAGTGTCAAAAATTACTAAAAACAATCGTTCACCTAGTCAAAAGCCTCCCCCTATTGGTCAATCAAAGTGTACAACGTTTAAAAAAAAACCTCCCGATACGAAAGGTCTTCCTGTCAATTTCTTATTTACTGTATCCAGCAATTAAGGGAATGTATTGGTTGGAAAATCCCATTTTTATAAATAATTCATTTAAGCACTCCCCATACAAAGTCATCTTCTCGACGGTAAAATGAGCCAAAAAGCTACCAAAATATTTTTCTAGTATCCCTTCTTGGGAGATGTTTTTAATGTGATTTAAAATGGCTGGCTTATTTTTATATCTTTCAATCAATATTATTTTGATGGGTCTAAATTTAAAGAATTTCCAGCTTAATACATTGGGTTCTAATTTATTCATGAGACTTTGATAGTACGCTGAAAATGCTACGATTTCTGTTTCTGTCTTATCGCTGCTGGTCATTTCCACCATATTGATTAGTTCATCTGCATGATTCACATTATAAACGGCCTGCATCATACCCGTCGCATCGAAAAAATTACCTTGTTCGATCAATAAGCCATTGGTATCGCAATTAAAATACCAATACCCATGAAGGTTTAATTGTTTGCCTGTTGAGATAATGCCTGTCCATTTTCCATAAGTTCTTACACTTCCATCAAAGGAACCCTTGTCACTCGTCGCAGAAACCCAGACGTCAGCGTGATATTGAATACTATCGAATGCCTGATGATATCCTTCGAGAATATCCACATATTGATCGGATCCATAAAAAGGAATTACGGCTTTGATCTCCTTACTTACCAATTGCAATTGCCCCTCAATATCTTCTTACCCGAACAAGGCAAAAAGTTTTTGAGCGGTGGCCAAATTTCTTTCGTATTCCGGATTAGTATTACAGCTCAGAACTAGTACGGCCGCAGTAAAAATTAATAGTAATTTTTACATGTCACTTAAATTTAGTTGATAACTACGTCAAGATAATAAAAAAGAAAACTTATCCCTGATGACTCCCCAAATGGCCAATGACTTTTTTACCTTCGCTATTAAAAATGGGCGTTGATTTTGAAAAGTATTTGGATTTTCATAGATCCAAAGGTGGAACGGGTAAACTTTTTAAGTTTACGTTTCTAGAGTATCGCGAAGGATTTCTCAAATTAGCCGCTGAATTTACAGCAGAAACGCTAAATCCAAACAGAACTGTTCAAGGAGGACAGATGACTTCAATGATGGATGATGTTACGAGCTTACTTTTAATTTATGAATCTAACGGTACGCGCTATCCTAGTTCTACCAACCTACATAGCATGCACCACAGACCTTTATTTGCTGGAAAAGTGATTGCTACCGCAGAAATTTTGAAAACTGGAAAACAAATAGCAACGATTAAGGGAGAGTTGTACAATTTGGAAGGAAAATTGGCTGCAACACTCATGCACACCGCTGTCTTAATTAATAGTGCACCTTGATGGCAATAAAAATACTTGGTGCCTGATTTCTAATCCCTTTCCATGAGGTTTGGCTTTTGGACTTAGTATTTATAAGCTTTTTTTATCCGTTTAAGCCAAAAAACTAAGAGCTCAACCGAAGCAAGCATAAAATGACACCTTGCTTTTCAATATCATAAACGTAAATGATGATATTTTTCGCTTTGCAACCAATGTTACGGTAGAAACCCGCTGAGCCTGTTAGTTTTGTGCTTGTTAAATAAATGAAATGGATGCTTTAGAAGGCTTGGGGTATTTGAGTGCGTTGATCATCGGAATCTCCCTTGGACTCATAGGTGGAGGTGGGTCTATTTTAGCTGTTCCTGTCTTGGCTTATCTTTTTTCGGTAAATGAAAAAGTAGCTACTGCCTACTCCTTATTTATTGTGGGTACAAGTGCCTTTGTTGGAGGTTGGCAGCAACACCTCAAAGGATATGTCGACTGGCGAACTGCGCTTATTTTCGGTCTTCCAGCCATCGTTGGCGTAACCCTTGTGCGGCATTACTTAGTGCCTGCTATGCCTGAGCTACTCTTTTTTATTGGCGATTATCCCTTTTCGCGTCGCATGGCTATGTTTGGGCTCTTCGCTTTTTTGATGCTTCCTGCTGCTTATTCCATGCTTAAAAAAGAAACCCCTGTCCAATCATCGGACGATGGGGCGATAACATACAATTATCCATTAATTTTGATTGAAGGATTAATCGTCGGGGGAATTACCGGCTTGATCGGCGCCGGAGGGGGGTTCTTGATCATACCCGCCTTGGTCATCTTGGCCAATATCGAAATGAAAGTTGCCGTGGGCACCTCGCTGATCATCATTGCGTTGAAATCCTTGATGGGCTTCTTCTTGGGAGACGCATTGACCATGCAAATCGATTGGCCTTTTCTAGGTATTTTTACAACCCTTTCCTTGATAGGTATTTTTATTGGCAGCTACCTGGGTAATTTTATAGACGGGAAAAAACTGAAAAAAGGGTTTGGTTATTTTATATTGGTCATGGCAGCATTTATCTTTTATATGGAATTTTTTCTGAGCCAATAAAAATAGTCATGTCACTTATACACTTTTTTAAAAGTTATCAATTTAAATTAAGAAAATTTAAAGCATCATGAAAATAGATCAGATATATACGGGATGTTTAGCACAAGGTGCCTACTTCATAGAAAGTAATGGCGAAGTAGCGATCATCGATCCATTGCGAGAAGTCAAACCTTATCTTGATAAGGCCGTATCGAAGAAATCCAAAATCAAATATATATTCGAGACCCATTTTCATGCTGATTTTGTAAGTGGCCATGTAACCTTGGCCAAAGAAACAGGAGCTCCAATCATTTTCGGCCCCAATGCCAATCCTTCCTTTGAAGCCCTCATCGCTGAAGATGGGCAAGAATTCACGTTAGGGGAAATTACCATAAAAGTACTGCATACTCCAGGTCATACGATGGAAAGTACCACTTACTTATTAAAAGATAAAGACGGTAAGGATCATGCCATTTTTAGTGGGGATACGCTTTTTTTGGGAGATGTCGGAAGGCCAGATTTAGCCCAAAAAATGGGTCCATTAACGGCGCATGATTTGGCCGGATTTTTATTTGATAGTCTTCGTGCTAAAATTATGCCCTTGTCAGATGATGTAATCGTATATCCTGCGCATGGCGCTGGTTCCGCTTGTGGTAAGAAAATGATGAAAGAAACCGTAGATACTTTGGGTAATCAAAAGAAAATGAACTACGCCCTACGTACGGACATGACCAAAGAAGAATTCATCAATGAGGTCACCGACGGCCTTTTACCTCCCCCTCAATATTTTCCACTAAATGTGAAAATGAACAAAGAAGGATACGAAGACATTGATATGGTACTCGAGCGAGGTGCTAAGGCCCTGTCCCCAGCGCTATTTGAAGCCACTGCAAATGAGACGGGCGCTGTAATTTTGGATGTACGCAATCAAGACGATTTCAGGCAAGGGCACATCCCCGGCGCTATTTTTATCGGACTGAATGGTAGTTTTGCCCCATGGGTTGGGGCGTTGATTGCAGACGTGAAACAGCCCCTCCTATTGGTCACTCCAGAAGGACTTGAAAAAGAGACAATTACAAGGTTGTCAAGGGTTGGATTTGATCAAACATTGGGTTATTTGGAAGGGGGATTTGAGGCGTGGAAAGGGGCTGCTAAAGAATATGATACCGTCGACCAAGTAACAGCAGAACAATTAAAGTCTGTCATCAGTGTTGGGGATTTACCTGTGTTTGATGTCCGAAAGGAAAGTGAATATCAATCCGAGCACGTCTTGAATGCAGATAATACCCCTTTGGATTTTCTCAATGAGTACCTCGCTGAATTCCCTACAGATCAGCCTTTTTACCTCCATTGTGCTGGCGGTTACCGTAGTATGATAGCGGCCTCCATTTTGAAAAGTAGGGGAATTCATCATCTCATCGATGTTAAGGGAGGATTTAAAGCCATACAGGAAGCTGGCATAGCCGTGTCCCAATTTGTTTGTCCAACCACCTTGTAAGCCTAACCAAAGAGGCTAGATAAGTATAGCAGTTGCTGCTAATTACTATCGAAATACTATTATTATGTAGTAGGTTTATTCGTGAGCCCGCTGCAGAAGAAAAATTGAAATCACTGCAGGTGACAACTATGTATTTTCTGACAAATATAAGGGCCCTTGCTCCGTTCCTGCCGATTGCACAAGACGCCCCATTATTGATGTTGATTTGAAAAAACAGCTCGGTGAACAAACGAATTTGATGCTTCTTTTGATATAAAAGAGCTACCACCCTCTGGTTTTCCATCTCAATACGCGATCTATCATTCTGTTCAAGAAATTGATTTTCTTATTTTTTTATATTAATTTATTGCTGATTTTTAAAATGAATTAAGGCTGATGGAAGAAACTAACTCACAAAAATCAATTGGCAGTAAAATTGATATCGAATCAAAAATACCTTTAGATGAATTATTAAAAGCCATTCCAGGTGGTTTTAATAGTATTTCTGATGTTGTCCAGCGGAGGGCTGTTACCAATGAACTTTTTCTATCAATGAAAGATGATGAGGTAGCTGTTAATGTAGTTATCACTGATTATAACGTCCCTGGGTTAAACAATGCCCCAGATATTTTAGTTAGGGTTTATACGCCTAAAAGCGCTAAAGATAAAAATCCAGGCATTTACTGCATCCATGGAGGTGGAATGATTATTGGCAGTGTTATAGGAGAAGAAACTAATAGCATCACTCTTGCGCTCAAATTGAATGCTGTAGTCGCAGCAGTAGCCTATCGGTTAGCCCCAGAAAATCCTTATCCTGCTGCAGTGGAAGATTGTTATGCGGGTTTAGTTTGGATGGCCAAAAATTCAAAAAATCTTAAAGTTGATCCCAAAAAAATTGCCGTATATGGCGGCAGTGCTGGTGGGGGTCTGACTCTGGCGACAACCATGATGGCTAGGGATAAAAAATTTCCTAATGTATGCTTTCAAATGCCCTTATACCCCATGATTGATGACAGAAATACCTCCTTATCTAGTCACCAAATAACTAATATTGGCATATGGGATAGAGACGCCAATATAGAAGCCTGGAAATGGTATTTGGGTGGAAAAGAGGCGGATGAATATGCTGCTCCGTCAAGAGCAAGCAATTTAAAAGGCTTACCACCTACTTTTATAGATGTAGGGGAAGTAGATCTATTTAGGGACGAAGACATCGAATTTGTTCAAAAACTATTAAAAGCAGGAGTTTCAACTGAGTTTCATCTTTATCCTGGGGCGTACCACGCATCTGAAATCATCGCGCCCACGGCTAGCCTTAGTTCGAGGATCTGGGAGGTTAGATATAATGCGCTGAAAAGGGCGCTCTATTCATAAAGAATGTGATCAAAGTCAATTGTGCTCCCACTCGACCCCCCATCTTTTAATTGTATCGATCCTTATAAGGAAACTATTTTTTTGGGATTTATAGAAAAACGAACAAATGACGGAAATATAGCCAGATTAATCAAATACCTAAAAATAAAAGAACATCAATACCACTCAGCGTTGGCTCAACTAAACTGAGCAAATTAAAGTGGCGTATGTTAGCTGCTTAAATAAATTCATTTTGGAATAATTATGATTGTAATAGATAGTTATTCTGTTTTGATAAGTTAAAGAAAATGAATCAGCAAAAATCGTCAAAAAAAAACGTTTAGGCGCTATCTTACCTAAACAAGGGACCCGATTTTATTCAGCAATAGGCATACGTGATGAAATAAAAATACTCATCCATTATGGTATCAAAGACATAGCTTTAGCTTATTTCAATCATATTCAATAACTTCTATCTTACTCAAGTCATCCTTCTATTTGAAATTATTAATCAAAGAAGTTTCCATAACCTACGCAGACTATTTGATTTTACAAGGCCATTGCAGCATCATGAATACGGTACTTGTACTAGCGAAAAACTTGATATTAAAGACTGCATCGCCATTAATGGTGAGCAATATGCTTAGATGTAGTCATGAGAGACTAGGATATAGCCAATGGCACTGTGCTTTTCCTATTTTAAGTCCACACAAGATCATTATTTAGACACTTTTGAGCTATTTAGGCTACGTTTAGACCGTTTTTAAATGAATTTAGATGTTATCATCATCCTATCGAATCAATAAATCCTTAATTTTAAATTATGGAGATTCAAACTTATTATTTTGATGACGATGGGATCATTCCCAATAATCTACTACCTGTTATTTTGTATCAAAAAGTAATCGATTTAAAAGATGCTTCTGACTGGCTAGAACGTACCTTCAAAAATAATAATTGGTTAAATAATTGGAGAGATATTGTTTTGCCCTATGACCATTTTCATAGTAATACCCATGAAGTATTGGGGTTGGGTCGGGGAAGCGTGTCTTTAAAAATAGGCGGGACTCATGGAAAAATATTTGATTTAACTAACGGGGATGTCATTATTATTCCTGCTGGAGTAGGTCATCATGCACTTTCTGCGCAAAATAATTACCAATTTGTTGGCGGCTATCCAAATGGCGACGCTTGGGATTTAAAAACAGGATTAGAAAAAGATGAAAGACCTCAGATTTTAAAAATCCTTAAGAATGTGGCGGTACCCGAAACCGATCCCCTTTTTGGTCGCAACGGTTTTTTATTAGAAAAATGGCACTAGTAACTTGGCTTCAAGTTGGATCATAGCGCCTCGTATTTAATATAAAACAATACTTATAAAAATGGAACCTAGCGCCTACTGGATTTCTGATTGATCACTTACTGGCAAATTTTATGCGCATTATTTCCTTTTAAGTTCATAGTGAGCATAAGGTTTTGGCACGCTCAAATCCGCTCATTAATGATGGATACACAGTGATCAGAGAACCTAGCACGACAGGAGATAAGTGTTTTGACCGCATCATTAAGGCGCTTACTGAAATTTAGGGAAATAACTATCAACTTGCCAGTGCAAGTCCATTGAAGACCTCGATGGTTGAAAAAAACTGACATAAGTTCAATAAAGACCTCTTTTGTATTTTGGCGCCTAATTTAAATAAGTTTTCTCAACCATCAGGCATGATACAAGGAAAGTTACCCATCACCTATCCAAGAAAATAAAACATGCTTCTTAAAGCAATTAAACCGACATTCTCACTACGTGTAAGGTTCTGTGATTTCCACCAAGTGACCTCCTTTTACCGTCGATTTTCTGTAAAAACGGAAACAAGGCAGAGACACAGAACAAACCACCTACCTTTTTTGTGTGTGCCTTTAATTGAAAAACTCCTGATACTACTCGCAGTAGCCCTAGACTCAATCCTTTAAATTTTTATTGAGATAAGTGTATTGAATAAGGCCACTTTTGAAGGTTAGCGCGTCTTTTAGTTCAAAATGATTAGGGACACATCCCTTTTTAAAAAGTAGCGTTCCTCTGTTTAGTTTGGTAGGAACTACTGAAAGGATCATTTGATCAATTAAATTTAGATCAATCATGTGATTGGCAAGTGCTGCTCCCCCATCACAATAAATGTGTTTGTTTCCAGAAGACGCTTTAAGCTGACCAATAAGCGCCGCTATGGCTCCGTTGTAAAATGTTAGGGTTTCATTTTGTGGTGATTCTTTGGGGACACGAGTAATAACAAATACCTGTTTATCCTTATGATAAGGATATCCCATCGAAATAACCTTATCATAAGTTTTTCTTCCTACTACAATGAATTCTACAGAATCCATAAATTTTGAATATCCATAATCCTCATCTTTAACTTGAAAATTATTTAGAAAATCCAAATTGTCATTATCGCCAGCAATGAATCCATCTTCAGACATGGCGATATAAAGTATTGTCTTATTGTTCATTTGGTAAAAATAATAAAACGGTTAGGCGGTAAAGGTATAATGATTACATCCGCCACTCCGGATGTACCCGAACCAGCGATCCTCAATGACCTTTTGATTCACAAAAATCCTGATTATTCATATAGAACTGGACCAGGAGGCACCCCTCTAAGGATAATTCACAACCTCCGCATACTTGATAATGTAAATCTGAACGAAGCATTTTAATTATGAAAAAGCCATCGCATCTCTAAATAGTAAAACGATAACTAGTATAACCACCCCTCCAATATTACCCTCTCAACACCTCAATAAAGGGGACATACCTGTGTTTTAGTTACGTGGACTATGTAATTCAAAATATTTGAAATCAACTTTTTAAAGTAGCTGCTTTTTTCTTTGATGAAAAATCTATTCAAGACGAATCATATGGGATTATAGGAGTCTTGGAGGGTGTCCGTTGGCGCAAAAGAAAGCACTACTAATGTTAATGAGTATCTTTATTAGATACAGAAGGTGAAATTGAAAATTATTTACCATTGTGGCGATGGCCAAGAAATTGAATCTATGCCCCAATTATATTTTTTGATCATCTCAACTGAAAAATCTTCAGGGGAAACGTCAGGACCATTAATATCATGGCCCGTTTCTCCTGACACTTCATAAAAAATATCATAAGGGGTAATAGAAACGCTAACAATATGGTGTCCTGGGAACGTATTGATTTGCGCTCCTCTTTTATTTTTTATATCCTCATATGTGTCCCCTATTCTAAGTCCATAAATATCTGAAATTGATTCGGATTGAATCAATATGCTAGTTATAAAAAGGTCCGTCAGGGTACCGTCTGGATTCTTATTTAAGCCTGTATTTGATACCCTAATTTTAATTTCATTAATCGAAAACAAGAATCCTATTAGCTCATCATCATTATTAAATTCTTCCGAAAAATCAATCGTTTCATTTGGGAATATTTTTTCTAGCAGGGGATATGACATAGGTATTTGATTTGAAAATTTTATTGCCCTTGCCTCACTCCCTTCGTTGTCAAAATAAAAAACAGTTTCCTTTATTTCTTTGCTCGCTTTAGCCAATTGAACAAGCGTAAAATATACATACCCCACTTTATTTTCCAAAGTTTTTATTTTATACCAATAAGGATATTTATTATTAATGGTGAATTCTATATGCAAAATTTCAACCTCATCACCCGTGTTTAGTTGACCCAAAATCTCCGCCTTTAAGTTTGGCTCAGCTCTTAAATTCACTTCCGTTCCTTTTATGAAACCGTTAGTTGAATTTTGCCCAAAAGAGACTATGGGAACTAAGAATAAAATTAGAAGTAGCGTTTTCATTTTCAATTTTAGATTGACTTATCGATACTAATATTCAATATAGTCTCAAACTGTAATCTTCCCCTAACTAGCTACGTTCAAAACTAAAGAATTCCATTCACTATTGCTATTGTTATCTTATTGTAATGTGATTGACTTAAGGGTAAAATAATCTTTGAACAGATCTTTTTTATTATAAAAATAGATTTTTAGTTTTCAGCTAGGCTAGATGTGACATAACTTTTACTCTTTTCTATAAATAATTCTTTGCTCCCATTTTCAAAAGGAATTAAATAAAAAGAATAGGTATGCTCAACATCACCATATATTAAATATTTCCTTTCAGGAAGTGATCCCCAACTATCATTTCCAGCCACACCACGTTGGGCTAAATCAATATTCAATTGTACTAAATCTTGCTCTTTTATATCTATAGTGTGTTTACTCTTATTTACCACAGGTATTCCATCGATACGGTATTCCAACGCTACTTTTATATCATCTCCATAATCCAAGCCCTCAGTTGTGTCAAAGTCTTCATTTGGCATATGCAGGGCGCTCACTCCTAAATTTGTTTTATGATTTCCTGACACGACTAAAAGTCCATTTCCATTGTCATCTGACAAAGCAACCCATCTTACATCTGTTTTATAACCATTTTCTTGAGGTCGGACGTATGGATAGTACTGATCTGTCACATTTGATTCATATAAATCTACAAAAGCAGCGACGTTTCTATCCTGGTAGTTTTCCCAAGGACCTTTCCCAAAATAAGACATGTTGTTATATTCATATGGTAATTGCATACGCATACCTATTCTTGGAATATCTGCTTTATAAACTGTTTTATCTAATACATTTTCGATTTTCACAATCCCATTTCCATTGATTTTATAAACAGTATGAAATTGAGTATCTACACCCGGCAACTCATAGGTAACCTTTAATTCAACTAAATTCTTCTCAATTATCTTTGTGTTGAGGCTTATTACTTTAGAGAATAAAGATGCTTTTTTCCACGCTATATTTCTAGTATACATTCTACTCCCTGCATCGTTATCTGTAACAGCTCTCCAAAAATTTAGCTTTGGTCCTTTTCCTTCTTTAAACAACTCGTTACCTTTATAAATATAAGAGGTCAGCCTTCCTTCATTTTTATTGAATACTAGTTGAAAAATGTCGTTAGAGATCGTAATATTCTCATCCCTTTTAATGATTTTTAGAGCTGTTCCATTATCGGAATCAACTTTTACCGAAATGTATTTTGAATCCAATTTTATTTGTTCGTGGGCTACTTCGAATCCTTTTGGTAGCATTCCCCATTCGTTTTTTGTTGTTGCTGAAATTTCTAAAAAATATTCTGTGTTGTTTTGGTAAGTGATTCCATTTAATTTGATTCGTATCAGTTTACCTGTATGTGTTTCAACTGCAAGATTTTCAACTGGGACTGTTTTTAACACTTTTCCATCTGCCTTAATTTGTGCTGTAATATCAAACTGATCTAAATTGGTAAAATCATAAAGATTTTCAACCAATATGCGCAATTCATCGTATTTATTAATTCCCTTTTCTTTGAAATTGATAAACTCAAGTGCTTTTTTAACTTCAAATAAAGCAGGATGTGGTGTGCGGTCTGGGGCCACAATTCCATTATTTAAGAAACTATTATCGGAAGGCATATTCTCGCCGTAATCTCCTCCGTAAGCATAATAACGTTCCCCTTTTTCATTAGTTTTCCAAATAGATTGATCTACCCAATCCCAAATAAACCCTCCTTGTAAATTATCATATTGCTCAATAATATCCCAATAATCTTGAAAATTTCCAGTGCTATTACCCATAGAATGCGCGTATTCACTTGGAATGTATGGTCGGTCTGTTTTACTTTTCCCTATTTCTTCAAAATCTGCTAGCGATGGATATTGAGGGACAATAATATCTGTATTCCAATCCATGTCATACTCATTACCATCATAGTCTTTATATGGCCTTTCGTACTGCACAGGTCTTTTAGATTTGTCAATTGCTTTTATGGCATTATAACCTACATAAAAATTAGTGCCATTTCCAGCTTCATTCCCCATTGACCAAATAACTACCGAAGGATGGTTCTTATCACGCTCCACCATTCGAACCATTCTGTCTACATGAGCTTTTTCCCAACTTTCCTTTTTAGCTAACGAGTGCTTACCATAATACATTCCGTGACTTTCTATATTAGCTTCATCAACCACATAAATTCCATATTTATCACATAATTCATAAAAAATACTCCCACGTGGATAATGACTCAAACGGACGGCATTGATGTTATTCTCTTTCCAAAGGCGAATGTCTTTTAGGATCATTTCCTCACTCATCACATGCCCAGTTTCTGGATCTGTTTCTTGAGCATTTACTCCTTTTAAAGTAATTCTTTGTCCATTTACCAGCAACAAGCCATTTTTAATTTCAACACTTCTAAAACCGATGTTTCTAGAAATAGTTTCCATTATTTTTCCTTTTTTATTTTTTAACTCAATTACCAATGTATATAAATTTGGATGCTCCGCACTCCATTGTTTTACATCTTCAATTTGAGCTTGAAACGTGGTAATATTTAAAGAATTATCAACAACTGAAATCATTTTAGCTTCTTCTTTTAACAAGTTGGTGTTGTCCAGTATTTTATAAGAAACTTGCACTTGTTGCTCTTTTTGCAAATGATTTTTAAGTTCAATCTCTAAATTGAATAGCCCGTTTTCATAACTTTTATCCAAATTAGAAAGAACCTCAAAATCTCTAATTCTAATTTTTGGTTGCGCATATATAAACAACGATCTTTCAATCCCACTTATTCTCCAAAAATCTTGACATTCTAAATAACCGCCATCCGTCCATCTAAAAATTTGAATAGCAATCGTATTTTTTCCGGGTTTAGCTAATTTGGTTATATTAAATTCGGCAGGTAATTTACTTCCCTGAGAATATCCAACATATGCACCATTAATCCAAACAAATCCCCCAGATTTCATTGCGCCAATTTGTAAGAAGATTTCTTTTCCCTCCCAATCTTCATCTATATTAAAATCTCTTCTATAAGATCCAACAGGGTTATAATCATCCGGTACTTTCCCTGGGTTTTTTGGGTATATGCTATCCTCAAACTCCATTTCAGTTGAAACCGGGGCTTTAAAATCTGAAAACTCATATTGGTGATTAACATATATTGGAATTCCATAGCCTTCCACTTCCCAATTAGCAGGTACTTTTATCGTATTCCAGTCTGATACATTTTCCAAAGGATTCATGAATGTTTTTGGCCTATCTTTTGGAGAACGTACCCATTTAAATTTCCACAATCCATCTAAAACTTGTTTGAATTCAGGTTCATTTAATTCTCTATTTTTAATTGAAGAAAAAGAAGTAAAAGTTGCATGCGCCTCTTCTTTATTTTCACTAATTACTTGTTCATTTTCTATATAATGTCTGTAGTTTGAAATTGGATCAGCAACTTGACTGTAGCTACTATTAATTATAAAAAAATATATAAGGACTAATATTCGCAAACTTTTATTCATTTTATTCATAATTTTATTTGCCGTTCTGTCGCATCTGTAAAATACGCATAACGTTTTAAAATAATTTATCTTTTTTAAAACGCCAATTATATAAATAATTTAGAGGTTGAACTTTTAGCATTCAAAAGACTATTTTTCTTCATTATCCTAACTACTGCTATTCCTTATAGGGTTCGTTTTGCTAACTCGAATTCTTAAAAGCCTAAATGTAACATTATACACAATTTTATCATTTGATGGTCTTTCTCGACTGTGGGTCTTTAAACTAATTTAGATTTTTTAATTGGGGGGATATTTAGCTGATTAAATCATTATTTTAATGTAACTCATCTTAATAAAATAGTTCAACTAAATCCTTACGCATAAAAAAAGGTTCCAAAACGAGATGTCCTGAAACCCATACTGGTGTGGCTCCTCGTATTAATCAAAGTTGCAACCAAACGAAATCTATTTGTGTGTTAAATATGGATTGGATCAAGGAAAATTTTGAAGTTTATTCCTTAATGAATATTAATTTCACTTAAAGTACCATATATTTAAAACAAAACTTTCATTAATGAAAACAACTTTAGTCCTATTCTCTCTTATTTTAATGAATTTTGGGTGTAAAAATATTTCCAAAGAAGAGGTAAATGACCAAAA
>TARA_B110000503_G_scaffold128293_1_pt1 | contig 15293 bp, 6 predicted proteins | sample TARA_B110000503 | Tara Oceans TARA_B110000503 (sample SAMEA4397472) | marine metagenome | biome: Polar Biome; feature: [SRF] surface water layer (ENVO:00010504); material: water (ENVO:00002006), including particulate matter (ENVO:01000060) such as... | depth 5 m | reverse complement strand
TCAAGTCCAGCATCCATCAGAGGCTCATCTTGATCGATTTCACGACCTACGATGCTGCCGACCATCTTGGCAATCGTTTTACAGACTGTCTGTCTGATTTTCGTTACATCACTTGCTTTTGCTGGTTGTTTGCTTTTGCCGGTTCTCGTGACATTTTCATTCCTTCTCGTACTGGACTCACCTTGTACTGGACTTGTGTCATTCACTTCTATTGCCATATCACGACACACTTCAGGCATGGGTTTAAGTGTCTTTATCAATCGTTCCCATGAAAATGGACTCACTACCAAGTTCCTGGGGTAATCAAGCACTTCTTCGAGTGCGGCAATGCCTTCCTCAGGCTGAAGATATCCCATTCCGATACGTTCCATTCTGGCGAGTACATTGCTTTGGATTGCCATGCCTCCCGCTCCCCACGCGCCCCATTGTACGCTTGCAGCCACGATACCCTCTGCCTTGATAGCATACGCTGTATAATCTAAAGCGTTGTTGGCACCTGAATACGTAGATTGTCCAGCTGAGCCCAGCAACGCGGCTACAGAAGAGAACATGATGAGATTGTCAATTGCCGAAGCACAAATCATCTTCGTGAGTTGCAAAGCGCTTGACATTTTTGCCGCTTTCACCTCGCGTATTCCTGCAATTTGCTGCGACACAATCATTGCATCGCGGAGGATTCCACTAGCATGTAAAACTGTGCCCATACCCTCATCTATGACATCGTACATTTCGATAGATGCTGACGGTCCGGATTTTTGAACACGCCTTCCTCGAAGAAAATCTCTTGTTCCATGGCAGTCCTCGGATGAGGATGTGTCTGCACGATGGACTGCGATGTAGCTCCCGCTTGCAATGACAACTTCACTATCAGCTGATTTTGAGCGACCAGATCTACCGAGTAGGTGGATATGAAACTGATGACAAGTGGTCAACCAGGTCGCGGTCTTAATGCCAATTGCACCAAGGCCGCCCGTAATTAGAACTGATTTGTTGATTGCCGTCGGCATCCTGTTATTGGATGTCTTGGAACCAACATGAATGTGAGCTGGAAATGAATCTGACACAGACATCTGCTTCTTATAGGAGCTAAATTCGGAGGTGAGTGTGGGCGTGCCAAATACAAGTGCCTGGCTCAGCCAAGCCATCGCTCGAGAAGCGTGCTGTAGTAAGACGTGGTCATCCAAAGCATCCACATTCAACACCACGTCTGGCCTGTTAATAATTGACTTCTGCAGAAGTATGTCAGTGCTGCTGTGGGCAAATGTAGCTGCCGAGAAAGCATGTTGAACGCGTCCTAAACGAATGTCTCGGAGTGTTTCTGTGCACCACGTCGGACCTTGATTGGATGTTTTCACCAACAGACCGTTCTGAGCTATGCGTTCAAGTGCAGTACGAATATTTTCTGTAGTTCCAAAAGCTCCAACCACAGCTGCCACTTTCGTATTGTTCACCGAGGCTGAGCTGGCTGTCGAGTTTCTGGAGGAAATCCATCCTATGCGTGCGTCGTCAAGTCGCGCTGCAAGTACTGCTGACACGGGGCATTTTGGATGATCCTGCAACCATACAACGCCTTGTGCCTTAGAGATGTTCTCGTTTGAAATCAGAGTGCTGAAACAGGTTTGGGCAATAACGTGTATTTCTGGAAGTGTCGCCGCAACTCCTAATGGAAAGCTCTCCGGCAGTAGTGCGATGGAAGACGTTTCAACTGTGATGATGTCCTCGCTAAGGAGCACTTGTGGTGAAAGTCTGAAGACTCCAAGAACCGCTGCTCCATTGTCACTGGAACCATGACAGCATGAATTAATCAGCGTGCCAGAAAACCCACAAAAAGCTCGTTCCCTTGTAGTCTCCAACCTTGATTCCTCGCCGTTGCGTTCGGATGAGATTTCCTTCAGCACGCTGCGCCATGCATCGTTTACTTTATATATCCTAACCATATTTTTTTCGTTCAAAATTGTGGCATTTAATGGTGTGCGTAGTTTCCTGCTGCATGCTCCCTTTCTGAAGCCAGGATCCACCGAACATAAACGCGGGGTAAGAGTCTGAGCCATGCAATGAGAAATTTCTCTTAATGCCCCAGGTTCATGTATGGTTTTTGTCTCCTCAAGATGAGACCTTGCATCGCGTAATTTAAAGCCCTGGAGCTTTGTTATATCATCATCAACTGCAGTAACAGGTGTTCTTCTGAGCTCTTGGGCAGCAGCACGAGCCATGCCGTTTAACGCCGAAGACTCAGACCGCGGGATTGGGAAACGAGGGTCAGAGCCAGTCGGTGATGTCGCAGTGTTCGAGAACACAGAGGCTCCAAAGGTGTGTATCAATGTCTTGAGAGCCCCAGATGAACCATTTTGAAACAATGCCATCAGTGTTGCGAGGGCTACACGATTATGCCGTGGATCTGTTTCTGAACCCCCTTTCATTTTTCTGGTCGACTTTATCTCGCCATCAATGTCACGGACAGCCGTCGATAGAGTTGGAACAAGTGCACGCCACTCAACTGCATATGTCGTCTGACGAGGGATCACAGCGACCATTCGTTCTTTAGAAGCGTATTTCCCATTTCGACTTGCATTCGGCTCCACGGCATCAGCAACATTCGCTTTCCGGTGTTGTATCTGTCGCACCAATAAGCCATCAATCTGAGAGCATGTCATTTCACTTTGTTGAGATTTTAACGTGTGGTTAGACGTTTGCGTTGCAGGTGACGGTTGTGTCTTTGACAATGTTTTGGTTGTGCCAAAGAACTTACGACAATGCTTCTCTGAAAATGGAGCCGTAAATATTGAAGCACTGACTGGGATCATTATCACGCTTGAATCAACATTCGTCGCCAATCCAGCACCAAGCTGCATGCTGCAGTCCACGCAAGCTGGGTGGACGTGATAGTCCAAAAACCTGTCATTTGGAAGGGAGTCAATGGTACCCAATGCTATTTCGTTTGAGGATACAGGTAGTGTGTTTTTCGCTCCAAAATCAACATAAAGGTCTGGATATGTCGAATGCTTTGTATCAGCCAACGAAGTGACCAAATTGAGGCGCGCACTCAAGTGTTCAGATCTTCTCATAGAATGCAGAGATGTTGACATGGTACTAATGTTTATTTGTGGTACTCGGCCTGACGTGCACCACTCGAGTCCCAGAACCTTTCCCCTTGCTTCCCTGGAGTTTGAAGATGTGGGTGGGTCCTGAATAATCATTGGTGTTGGCACGGTACACTGAGAAAGGGCACATTGGTGAGCGCCAAGTTGCGCATCAACCGATGACAATGTAAGAAGTAGTCCTGCGAGGCCTGCCTCAAAGAATCCAGCCCCCGGAAATAATGCTCGACCCATTACGCGATGGTCCCAGAGATGCTCGTGTAGTCGTGGGTCAAGTAACGCTTGTAATCGCCATGCATGAGCATGGCCGTTCCTTGAGAAGGAAAACGAACGCAACAGTGCATGAGTTGTCGGAAGGGGCCAAAATCTACTCCTTTCCAGCAAGGCAAGCTCATTTTGCAAACCTGACAATACGCGTGAGCCATCTCCAATGGACATTTTGCTTACAATGCATTGGCCATTAGTTCCTTGAAAAGCGAAACTACCTACCCCACAAGCTGAAACGCAGATTGCCTCGTTCATTTGAGCTGATGCTCGCTGGCGACACACACGAGTAGGTACAAATGCATTCCTTTCAAAGAGATTCTGGATGTGGGCATTCATCGTGTTGAGATGTAAGACATGCGCGGATAAAGAATCACCCAATCTATTCACAGGTTGCATTATTCCCACGATTCCTGAGGCGCACTCTGTGTGACCAACGTAAGACTTTACTGCTTCAAGGGTAATAATTGATCCACTTTTGTCATTTCCACGTTGCAACGCAGAAATAGACGCGTTGACTTCGATAGGATCCCCAAGGGAAGTTCCTGTGCCATGCATTTGCAGCGTCTGTAAATCGGCTGGCTTAAGTGCGCCAGCGGTCAGGGCTATGGATATCACTGCTTGCTGCGCAAGACCACTCGGTGCAGTCAGTCCACTTGAACGACCATCTTGGTTTACGGCCGTCGATGCGATCATAATACCAGATTCTGAAACAAAACTCACCCCTGTAGCACGAGCTTCAAGAATCAAGACACCCATCGCCTCTCCACGTACGTACCCATCAGCAGCCGCATCCATTGTTTTACATCGACTGTCGGGTGAGAGCATACCGGCGGCGAAGAACGTAGCTGTAGCATCATGGGCAATGACAGAGTGCGCACCACATGCTGCTGCCCTGAGAGATAAAAAAGAAAATGTCAGTCTCGTATGGGCAATCAGTTGGCGGAATGTGGTAAATGGGAAATACTTACCTGTCGATTTCACCGTTCCATAACGCTGTTGTTGCAAGATGCGTAGAGACAATTGAAGAGGAGCAGGCTGTATCAACTGACAACGCTGGGCCATGCATGGCAAACACAAAACATATACGTCCAGCTGCGCAACTCAAAGTGTTACCTGTTGCGATGTACGGATGCGTTTTACCCCAAAATTCTAACACGAAGCTGATGCGATAAAAAAGAAAGTGTCAGTCTCGTATGTGATGAGTTGTGTGGGTGTGTTTCAACCCAAGGTTGATGGGTCAGGCGTCAGGGATTCCGAATCGACCGAGAACAGAAACGCAAATGCGGAATGTGGTGATTTGGAATACGTACCTGTGCTGATAAGACTGATCCGCAATTCCTACGAACGCACCACTGCCGGCACTACCTGTGTGTTCTCCGACAAGGGCATCAATGCGTGAACACATGGTGCACTCTTTTACTGAGTATGCATGCACGAACATTTCAAGAAGCTGACGATGCTGTGTATCCATCAAGAGCGCTTCGATTTGCGCGATTCCGAATAAAGTGGAGTCGAACATCTCTACATATTCCATGAAACCCCCGAGGAAAGGCAGACACTTCTCAACAGAATCAACATATGCCTGCATATCCCATCTTGCGCGAGGGACTCGGCTCATCGAATCCCAAGGAGTTAGTTGATCTGTTTTTCGCTCTACAGCCGGCGTGCGCAGCGAGGAGCCAGTTACGAGAATTTCACGGCCGCCGTTGCTAACAAACGTGTTGCGCATTTTTAAGCTCGAAACGTAATTGTTTGTATGTAAGTCGTGAGACATTTGTTGGACATCAGGTGCTTTGCCACCGAGCTCCGTAAATACATGAAGCGTCAGTGCTGTGATTGTCGGGTAGTCGTACATGGTAGTAGCCGACATTTGAAAATCGAACGTTTTCTCAAGTTCAGATTTTAGCCTCATACTGGCAAGAGAGTCGATCCCGGCAGACATAAACGGCGTCTCAGGATCTATTCCAATCGTCCCAGTTAAGTCAATAAGGATTTTGGTAATAATCTCGTGAATCTCGTCTTGCTTGAACTGTGATGATGTCCCCGACACCAGTGTGGAATGTTCTCTGGTCAAGGAGTATTTCATTCGCTCATCATCCAAGATGTGTTCTTCTTCCTCATCTGCGTCGTGCACAAGGTCCTTATTAGGGAGACTTTCACAAATAAGTGAAAGCATAGCAGAACATTTCGAGGGCATGGGGTGTACGTTCTCGGTAATTAGCTGCCAATCAAATATGCTGGCAGCAATTATACAGTTTTGACATTTTTTGGCCAGAAAGCCTTCTGCGATGCAGTGCTCAAGTATGTCGTTCAATATAGTAAGACCGTGCTCTGATGACATCGCTCGAACCCCGAGCCGTTCGACTCGGGAAAGAGTTGTTTCGTCACGCGCTGCCATGCCAGCTTCTTTCCAAGCGCCCCACTGAATCGACACTTCAGCTTTTCCTGATAGACGTCGCCTAAGCACAAGAGCATCCACAGCCATATTTGCAGCCACATAGTTCGATTGTCCTGCTGAACCTAGTAGCGCAGCGACTGATGAAAATACGACACTTGCTGTGAATGGACGACTCGAACCTACAACAGAACGTTGCATGAGCTCGCTCAGTGCACAAACCTTTGGAACCATTGCGTTTCGAACTCGATGAACCTGTTGGTTTTGAATGATCGCATCTGATAATGTCCCACTTGCGTGTAATAGTATTGTGTTAGCATTAGGAAACATTAAGCTTGCATGCGGTGAGTTCATCATTTCTGAACAACACTGAGCTTCGCTACGCTGCGAAGCGTCACATTTTAAGGTCACGGTGATGCCTGCACCTTGTAGAGAGAAAGAGGAGCGACCAGTGCGACCAGTAAGGCAGCTACGAGAAGACAATCTATTACCACTGAACCAAAATTGAACCAGACGACCAAGGGCGCCCGTGCCACCGGTAATGAGACCAGCACACGAACTTGTGAAAGTTCGCACATTCGCGGCTGACAATTGTCTCCAAGGCAATGTAGTAGCATGGGACGTTTGCAGTTCACTACTAAATGCCCTGTTAACAATGTCGCGTAATTCCGTCTTCACTTCCGTAGTTTCTGACAGAGAAAGTAAATCTGACTTCGACTGTTGGCTCAACACATTTGCTGGAAGAAGGGTGGGCCGAAAGACTGTTCGTGATATAGCCACGCTTCCATTTTCTTGAGAGGTAATCTGGTTAACACATCTTGGGTCTCGCCGCACGCATGTCACCTTGTTCATCTCGCCATTCTCAAGCGAACTTGTTTGTGCGATGCCATCAACTGCGGCATTGCTTGATAGCCTTGCGAATTCAACCAAAGGGCTCATGGTCGATCCGGTGGAGCCAGTATCCTCGAGAAGCACGGCTACCTTTGTGCTTTTGGGCATGACACAGAGTTGTTGAAATACGGAGAGCGTTGAGCAAACAGAATAAACTGGATCTTCAACAGCGCAAGAATCAATATTTCTTTCGCCATGACTGAGAGTTGATTTTACTGCATATGCGCACCTTGGATATCGCAGACACATGGTTTCATCTTTATAATGTGAAGTAGCAAACAATTCTGTCGAGTAGGTCGAGGTTTTGAGCTTGCCCGTAAACCCGGTTTCTGGAGATGTCGTACGCGATGAAGCTTGCAGTGCTGAGGTCACGATGCTCTTAGTTTGAAGTCCATGAATTGTACTCAAAGTCGTAAGCTTCCCATCGCTGCTGGCGGTGTGGTCGGTCATTCTCGATGAGTCTTGTGCGCTCGTAAATACACTGCATGTTAACGATGACAGTTCATGCGCTTCCTTCATTACGGATATATACAACGAAGTCGGCACTGTGACGCTCTTGTTGCGACGCGCGCGTACGTCCTGAACGTTCAGCTCAAAACCCAAGTGCAACACTGAGTCAAGCATCTGGGAGGAAATGCCATGAGAATTAATAGAGTGGTTTTCGCCCACTTCTCTGATGTGACGAGATCTGCAAGCTTGGGCGACGACATACTTTCCAGGTTCTACCGAACCGTTGTCTATAACTGTTTTGGATAACTGTCGTAATCGACGCCGGCTTTCATAATTTGGTACAATGTACTCACCTTGCAGCTTTATATTGCCTTTAATCGCTCCATCATGGATGGAAACAACTCCACATGGTGATAACGTGCATGAGAGCACTGCTTGTGGATGTGTCTGCTTTGATGACTTAAATTTCTTCGTCGATGTCTTACCAAGGTGGACAGGTAAAGCGAAAATGACATCTGCGACGGTGATATCAATCTTCTCAAGCCGCGGATTTAAACACGAACGTGCCGCAGAAGCGGCGAGGCACAAAGCCGTAGCAGCAGGAAGTAGTATGGTATCGCATATGCGGTGATCATATAAATCAGCAAACGCGGTTCCATTCGATACATCAAACTTCAAGAAACTCGCAGAAGCTCCGCCGCGTAGAAAATTCTCAGAAATCAAACGGGGTTTATCTAACAGCCCGTCGAAGTACGGATGAGGCCACGCCCTGGTCAATATTCCTTTCCTGAATCCTTTTCTGTCCAAGCTGCAAACTCTAACCGCGTCAAATTGCACTGCCATGACTGCATGTGAGTTGACGCCACTTAAGCCAAACGCACTGCAGCCACTTCCCAGAGCTGTGGCTTTGTCTGGCATTTCAGAAACTCCGTTTGTTTGAATCGGCGTTGACAATACCTTTCTACTTTTTCTCACCACAGGTAAAACATGTGCACTCAAATGGCGTAAATGGGCTACTGGGGCATTAATTTGGTGCTCTAAAGTAGTAAGGACTGCAAGAAATGAATGTAGTCCAGAAGCTCCCTCGGCGTGCCCGAGTGTGCTCTTTGGTGCTGATAAGTATGTCCCGTTAAACGGCGTGATATCGTTCATACCATAAGAGCATTTGCTTGACAGCGCAGAAGCAAGGGCTGCGACCTCGATCGGGTCACCCAGTGGTGTCGCCGTGCCGTGAAGCATAATAGACACGAGCTGCAGAGGAGATTTCGTTCCCATCGTTGACTTCAAAACTTTCATGCACTTATCGATTGCATCGTTTACAAGTTGTGACTGAGATGAAAAAGAAAGTGTCAGTCTCGTATGGGCAATCAGTCGGCGGAATGTGGTAAATGGGAAATACTTACTTGTGATTCTCCGTTTGGCGCCGTAAGCGAGCTTGACCGGCCGTCCTGGTTAGTTACCGTCGATAACAGTGCAATGGAAGAGTTGGTCGCCGGTTCTGAGCTACTCTGCGTATGGATAGAGAGAGGTGAATTGAAATTCACTGTTTCCAGCACAAGTGCCACACACCCTTCACTCCTGCCAAACCCATCAGCAGAGCTATCTAACGTCTTACACCTTCCAGATACTGATAGGGTACCCATTCTAGCTATACTAGCCATCGTTTCCGCCGTTAACGCAAGGCTGACTCCACATGCAATCGAAGTAGAGTGTGTACCACCTTCGCAAATAAGTGTTGAATGAGCAAGGTGAAGTGCTACAAGAGAAGACGAGCATGCTGTGTCCACGGCGACACTCTCACCTTTCAAATCAAGAGCGTAGGCTACCCTTCCTGCTGCAAAGCTCGATCCAGAGCCGGTGCCAAGAGAGGAACAAAAGTCATCTGTAGTACCATGCGTAGTTGTTGCGTGAAGGTACATCAGCCACTCTCCTCCCCACATACAGCCGACGAAGATACAAGAATCGAGGCAGACAGCACTGGACACTTTGCATACGGCGTCGATGGAATGTTGTGTCACAAGACGGTGGCTTGGGTCCATAGCAACGAGTTCAGTATAGCTACTCCCAATGATAGCAGCATCACACATCATGGATTCGTGAGACAAATATGCCGAGAAGCGAGGGACTATGGTCATGTCATATCCGTCGTTAACTTCTGTGTGCAAATCGTTACAAGGATGTTCCAAGTCCCAGCGACTGGTTGGAACGGTAGTCTGCGGAAACGTGTTTTTCGAAAAAAAACAATCCCCGCCGTCGAGATAAAACGTCGCAGACGACGAGTCACTTCCAGGCAATATCCCCGAACGACTGATAATACGAGCCACGTTGTTTACGTTACCATTTGATGAAGTCTTAATAGAGCTCGCAAGAGGTTTGCTGTCTGCTTCACCTCTTAATATGTAATTGGCAAGAGTCCCGCACGTCGGGTGGTTGAAAGCCAGAAGTGCGGGATAGGGCTCCGCGGGAAGAAATGCAGCGTTAAGCTGCCTTGAGAGCTCCACTGCGGCCGCAGAATGCATTCCTAACTGCACTAAAGTAGTATCTTCTGCAATATCAGATGTGTTCACGTCGGAAAGTATGGCTGCAATCGTGTTACGAACATGTCCCAAAATGTGTTCCCGACTCACATTGCTTTCACGAAACGGTTCAGGTGCGCCGTGTATAATTTGCATGTTCTGTGCACTCTGAGCGCTCTGAAGCCTCTCAATTATTTTGTCTCGAAGCAGCCTCTTATTGACCTTACCCGTACTCGTCATTGGAACATCACCCGGTTCAAGAACGACGATGGAGCGAGGTTGTTTAAAGGGTGCGAGTGTTGCGACACATCGCTCCCTGATCTCTTGTAACAGCGCCGTCCTTGCATACCCGTCAGACTTTTCCGTTTCTTTCAACGTAACCACAGCCTCGACGACTTCGCCCATTGTATCATCAGGTACCCCAAAAACTATACCCAAACACACACTTGGGTGCGCCACTAGCACATTTTCAACTTCGGGACAATATACATTTTCTCCCCCGGTGATGATGACATCCTTGATGCGGTCGACAAGTATGAGCCATCCACGCGCGTTGACAACTGCGGCGTCTCCAGTTCTAAACCACTCTCCAGGTCCCGGTCCATTCGAAACGTCGAGAGAGACGGAATCCCAGTAACCTGCAAACAATGCAGTACCACGAATCAAAACTTCGCCAACTTCATGCCCATTGCACTCAACAGGGCATAGCGTATCTCCGGACATATCCGTCTCTGGTGATGAAATTTTTGCTACCAAAACCTCGATGTTATCATTGGTGATCCGACCTGCGGGACGCGATAGATTTGCACGCTCACTTGCAGGCATAATCGCGGCGATGTCTTTCTCAATAGGGGTCAACAGTGATGTGCACACGCGGCCTCCTGCCTCGGTCATTCCATAATCAGTAAAATATGAAACACCCGGAGCTCTTGTGAGTAGGCACTCGATCAGCTTGGGAGGAATTGGAGAGCCACCACAGGATAGTAATCGAAGAGAGGACAGCGAACCTATCTTCGAAGAATTTGTTGTATAGCTGTCGCACCATGATATCAGTATCGCAAGATGAGTGGCGGCAAGTGCAGTAGCAGTGACCTCTCGATCAGCTATGATTCGAGCAATCTCGCCAGCTTCAAACAGTGTTGCCGATGATGCAGTTGTGGCGCTGGTAACTTGCGCTCCTCCAACCATCGTCATCGCAAACGTTGCAAAGGCATCCATCGCATGAAACATAGGAGCAGCGTGAAGCCACAAATCATTTTCCGTGAATCCGCATGCTATGACAGCCTGCTCTGCATTCATCGCCACTTGTCGTTGCGTATGAACAATGCCTTTCATACAACCAGTAGTTCCACTTGTAAACATCAACTGAAAGTTTCTCGGTGCCAAATCGCTGCGAGAATAATAGTCGATGCGAGTTGCGCGAGGTGAAGGCGATAATTTCAAACGTTGAGCACCTTGGAGACTAGAACCTTGCGTTGAATTTACCGAGAGCATCGGTGACAAAAAAATTGACATCGTACCACTTACACCTGCTATTGCGACACCGAGCTTCTTTTCAAATATGTCGTCAGTCACGATTGCGGATACCTTCGTATCCAACAACTGCTTTTTGAGTTCCTCTGCGGTTAGGCGGTGGTTAAGATTTACAGCGATTGCGCCCACGGATGCGACTGCGTAGAGTGAAATTGCGTATGTCGCACCGTTGGAAAGCAGTAGAGCAACCCGGTCGCCCGGTTGGACGTCCTGACCTTCTTTGAGTTGCTGTGCAAGAACCGCGGCTTCTTTCGCAAATTGCTCGTAGTTCAATGATATGTTTTCAGCAAAGCTCGGAGACGATGAAGTGTGTTCCAAAGGCTCTCGATCAAGCATAGTTCCAGGGCTGTGTTTAGGTTTCAGAGCAGGTAACAACTGTTCGAACGCCTTATCGCGACGTCCTCTCGAGGCATTGTCTTCGGGCGAAGGCGCAGACAGAGAAGCGTCCCGGAGGAGGTGCCAAATGCTTCCATCTGCACCAGTAGACGACTGCAGCTCACTCGCGACAGGTAATCGAGCGACTGATCGTGTTGTACGACTCGAAACAGAGTCAGAGCTGCCGTGGAGTCCCATGAAAGCAAAGTTGAAAGAAGGCCACCGAACCAGGTGCTTCTCCTATTCGCGTCGCGGAACGAGGGTGAAGATAGTTGAGGGTTTGACCAAGCTGAGAACACACCCTTGAAATGAACTGGGTGCAATGCTCTCACGTGCACGATGGTCTGACAGTCGGCTACGCCCAAGCTGTTGAGAAGCGTCCGAGGCTCAATACTCAAGTCTGTCAAAAAACTCCTGGACGAAAAAAAATACGAGCGTTGGAAAACCTCGGAAAAGCGACGATGTTTTAAGTGTGGCCAGAACGAAGACGTCCGTTCATTACTTACTCGTTGAGAACCTATGGTCGTTCGGGGGGAGGAACTTCACAGGAGCCATGAGTAAGCGGCCTCGTCTGCGTGATGTTGATGACACCAGTTCGAGAGTCGTAGAAGCTGCTCTGGCTGATGAACTGGCCGCAAAATTGAGCCGAAAAATGCACGATGCCAAAAGCAAAAGCGAACGGGGGCTCAACCCTCCAGATGACACCGGTAATTTGGTTGGACCGATTGACCACTCTATATCGCAGGAAATGATCGCGAAGGCAGTCAAGCAACGTTCGCTCCTGCGAACGGAGAACGCAGCCAGAGGTAGGTCCCGAGGGTACTCCATCTTGAAAACACACGCTGTGCAAAATCTAATCTCAAAAACTCACGAAACTTTTTTCTTCCCGTCCCGGAACGACGTACAGCGCACGGCGTGGAGAACCTTGATGCGACCGAGCTCGCGCGAGAAGAAAGTGACCAGGAAGCCGCGTTCGAGCCTTTCAATCTCGAGCAAGAGCGAAAGGAAGGATACTTTGATGATGACGGTACGTACGTCAGAAACGAAAACGAATCGGACGAAGAAAAAGACGCGTGGCTCGAAAACGTCGAAGTCGACCGGGAGTTTTCCACGGCTGGCGACGACGGCGCTGTGCGTAAAATTATATCGGTGGACGTGGGTGACGACTCGGAAATATCGGACGTCGACGTCGCGACCATGAAGAAAACGCTTTGTGAATATCTCAACGCGGGAGAAACCGTGTTGGGCGCGTTGCGGCGACTGGGAAAAAAAAAACGAAAACGCCCGAGTCGTCCGCAAAAACCGACGCGGACAAAGCCGACGACGCGAACGTCTTTGACAAGATCACCGAGTTGAGTAGCACGCTGATGAGCCACGGTGTGTACGACGTGTACAGCAACGACAGGGAAGCTTTCGAGCGAGAGCTTGGGGGAACGGGGACGGGGCGCGCTTCGGGAGAGGAGAAACTTCCCGAGGCGCCCGAGGGATACGTTTTTGACCCCGAAACGGGTTTTTTCAAAAACCAGCAAATCGGTTTGTTGTATTGCCCTGAGAATTCAGGTTTCACCGACGGCCAAGGGAAGTACGTGATGCATTTCCTAAATCCAGGCACACTGTTTGCCAGCACAAGACTGACACGTTTCTTTTGCATGCAGATGGTGGTGGTACGACCAAGCCACGAATAGTTTCGTGGAGTGGACGTGACGGCGACGGCCCGACGCTTTTTTGAGGCGAAATCAAAGCGGACGACGTTGTTCGCGAGTGTCAGTCTCACGCATTACGACGCACGCATTACGACGCACGCATTTCTTGTCAATAAAAAGAAAGTGAAATATCTGCAGTACATATGTGCCAAACGTGTGTGTGGTCCATCGTCTCACAAACCCACCACGACACTCGGTCCGACGTCGAATAAACTGACGACTTTTCTCAGCGTCGCCGACGCCGCCTCGACTTCGTCGGCGTTGCCGCCCGCTTCCCCTTCTTTCTTTTCGAAAACCTGCGCGTTCATGATGAACAGCGTGTTTCCCTCCACCGCGCAAGACACGAACACCACCTTGTTCCCGCGCGTCGTGAGTAGGCGGTATTCGTACTCGTAAAACGTCGCGCCGCCGCTCGCGACGCGCGTTTCTTCGGAAACCAACGCGACGCCACCCGGGTACGTGCTTTCCTTTGCCGCCTCCGCCGCAAGCAACTTCTGTCCTATTTCCCTCGCGTCCCCGAACTCTTTCAGGGAGTTGATTTTCACCGGCGTTATCGTCACGCCGATCGTGGAGTACTTCATGGAAGGGTCACGTAGCAACAGCGCGGCGCCGGCTTTCGAGACGGGTTGCCACGTTTGCGGATATTCCACCCGAAAAAGGTTCTTACGATCGACAAACACCGCCGTGTTTGCGGTGGTTCGCGGTTCCTCCGGAGTCGCCGACGCGGCTGGTGAAGACACCAAAACCGCCGCCGCGAAACACGCGGGGGTGAACACTATCGCATCACGTCTTGTGAACCCTCGTGTGTCGTCTCGTTGCGGCCGGGCGGTGCGCTCGTATTTTCTCACCGGTTCGCCCTCGATCGCACACCGCGACGAGTGACGTCGACAGGCGGTGACGCTGGGAGACGTGTTTCGGGTCGCAAAAGTGGGATGGCGAGGCGCTGGGAGAGCGAACGAGTGTGTCATATGACGTACCACTGAAGCCGTGACGAAGCGAGACCGACGTAACACGTGTGCGAAACGGACTGACGATGAGGGATAAAAATAAACGTGGACGTGCTCAGGTGAAAAAATCATCAGTGCCGAGAATGCAACCGGCGTGGACGTGCTACGCGCCGCCGCGGCGCGTGGGGGGGGGTCGTGTTTCGTTTACGAAAAGAAAGAAATACATAAAACTTCGCAATGCCATCTCACCTCCACCGTTCAAATCACGCACTTCCATCACTCCACGATAAGAAGGTTGTTCGCGTCCAAACCGCTCCCCTCCGTCGGCCATTCCTGCGCGGTTTGCCAAATCCCATCCACCACGAATTTGATTTGGTACGTTCCCGGGATGAGTTCCATCTCCGCCACGAACAAGTTGCTCCCTCCCTCGATGTGTTCCGGGGACATCGCCACGCCTTTGGTCCAGTGGTCGAAGCTCCCCATGATGCGGATGTCACTGGCCATGCCTACCCAGCGAATAGGGACGTTTTTGATACAAGCGGCGTCGATTGTTTCCACGTCTTTGCGCAACGCCTTGGACATCAGGTCCAGCCGTCTTTGTAACGTATCGAGGCGCGCGGTGACCACGTTTCGCGTTCCGTCTCTTGATGTCCCCCCCTCCGGGCGGTCTGTGGCGGCCAGCGCGTCAATCGCCGCGGCATCAATCGCGTCCTGCGCGATGCCTTTCAAGGACTCGATTTCAAGCATCGCCGCGACTAAACGCTCGTTCGCGTGCTTGATGTCGCTATCCCGCGCGCGCAGCGTAAACTCAAGAAACTTGGCAAACTTGTTGCTCGCGGCGAGGCGCTCGTTGAGGCGCGTGCGCAGGGTGACCATCTGTTCGAACAAACGCCTTTGGCTCGCGGCCATTTCGGATTCGCTGTTCGTTTTCGTGATCAGGGAATTCGGGTTGGTGGGGGGGTCCATGCCTACCCGGGTGTTTTGAAAGGCACGCGACGACGGCGCTGGGTTTCTTTTTCGCGGAGACTGCGCCACGAACCCGGTCGCGGTCGCGCCGGCGCCGTCCGCGCTCGGCGACGCCGTAGGCACTCTTCGTCGCGTCTGACTCGCCCGTCCCG
>TARA_B110000503_G_scaffold70072_1_pt1 | contig 15305 bp, 8 predicted proteins | sample TARA_B110000503 | Tara Oceans TARA_B110000503 (sample SAMEA4397472) | marine metagenome | biome: Polar Biome; feature: [SRF] surface water layer (ENVO:00010504); material: water (ENVO:00002006), including particulate matter (ENVO:01000060) such as... | depth 5 m | reverse complement strand
TTAGCCTTTGTTATGTGTGACTTAGCAGCCTTAAATGGCGCCACCACAGTAGAGGTGAATACTGATCAAGGCAAAGCCACTGGTATGCTAACTAGTCTACCTTTTAATTTTAACGAACTAGGCCTTAGTGCCTGTCGGTAAAACGTTTAAGCATCCAAGCCTAACCAGTCTCAAAAGTGACTGGTTAGGCTTGTCTATTTCCCCGCGTGGGTTGCCAGCGTATATTCGCCTCACTTATTCTTGGTATAACTTTCGTTAGGTCACAATATTATGATTCCAGAACTATCCGTCTCTCGCCGTACACGTTCCACGCCATTTACTAGCCGAGTTGAAGCTGCTGGGGTTAAAGGCTACACGGTATATAACCACACCTTATTAGCTACTAAGTTTCGTAGTATTGAAGCCGACTACTGGCATTTGTGCGAAAACGTACAAGTATGGGATGTGTCGTGTGAGAAGCAAGTGGCTATTAGTGGTCCAGATGCCTACCGTTTGATCCAACTTATGACACCCAGAGACTTGTCTAAAGCCCGTATTGGTCGTTGTTTTTATGTGCCTTTGTGTAACACTGAAGGTGGTATTGTTAATGACCCAATAGCCATTAAACTAACCGAAAATGATTGGTGGTTATCCATTGCAGACACTGATGTTATGTTATGGGCTCAAGGCTTAGCCACCGGCTTTAACTTAGACGTTACGGTTACCGAACCTGATGTTTGGCCCCTTGCCGTGCAAGGCCCGAAAGCAGAAGATTTGATGGCCCGAGTATTTGGCGAAAGTGTGCGGGACATTAAGTTTTTCAACATTACACCCATGTCCTACCAAGGTGTAGACATGCAAGTGGCTCGGTCTGGTTGGAGCAAACAAGGCGGCTTTGAAATTTATGTTAACGACGCCACCCTTGCTGGCCCATTATGGGATGAACTTTTTGAGAAAGGCCAAGACCTTAATGTAGGCCCAGGTTGCCCTAACCTTATTGAACGCGTTGAAAGTGGCTTATTGTCCTTAGGTAATGACATGGGTTATGACACTACTCCGCTAGAGTGTGGCTTAGACCAGTACGTAGATCTAGATGCAGACATTGATAGCTTATCCCTGCCGGCCCTTCGTAAATTGCCTCCTAAGCGCCAACTTATGGGTTTAGTCATCCATCAATCCTGTACTGTTTCTGAATCAAACGTGTATGTAGACGGCCAGGTAGTGGGTGAAATCACTAGCCAAGCTTATTCTCCTAAATATGGCGTACATTTGGCCTTTGCCTTATGCTCTTTGGACGCTTTAGAGTCTAATCTTACGCTAGACGTCAATACAAATCTTGGCACACTACAAGGCCAGCTAACAACTCTGCCCTTTAACTTTGGCAGTCTAGGCTTAACGCCAACAACACCCGCCAAATAGACCTACTATAGCCCAAACACAGACCCAATAAGGCCACACCATGAGCAAATCTTCTTTTTTAGGCGCCGATACCATTGCGCTACACAGCGGTTACCAGCCAGAATCAGATCATGGGTCTAGGGCTGTGCCTATATATCAAACCACCTCTTATGTGTTTGACAGTGTAGACGAAGCGTCTGCACTATTTAATGTAGAGCAAGGTGGACACATATATAGTCGTATCACCAACCCCACTGTTGCTGTGTTAGAGCAACGCTTAGCGGCTTTAGAGGGTGGTGCTGGGGCTATCTGTACGGCGTCTGGTATGAGTGCTTTGTTTGTGAGCTTTTTTAGTCTTTGCTCCGCTGGTGATCACATTGTTAGTGCTGCACAAATATATGGCTCTACCATTACGCTTCTTAAGCACACTCTTAAGCGGTTCAATATCGACTGTACTTTTGTAGATATTAATGACCAACAAGCAGTAGCTAATGCCATACAAGACAACACCAAATTGGTATTCTGTGAGTCTATTGGTAACCCAGGCCTTGCAGTATCTAACTTACCAGCTATTGCCGAAACTGCCCATGCTCAAGGCATACCCTTGGTAGTAGACGCTACCTTTGCTACGCCTTATCTTAATAATCCCATTAAACACGGCGCCGATGTGGTAGTGCACTCGGTAACTAAGTGGATTGGTGGTCATGGCGTAGCTGTGGGTGGTGTGGTGATAGATGGCGGTAATTTCGATTGGCTTAAAAGTGGTCGTTTCCCAACACTTACGCAGCCTTACGAACCTTTCCACGGTATGAATTTTTGGGAAGAGTTTGGCCCTGCTGCTTTAGCCATGCGTATTCGTTGTGAATCTATGCGTGACATAGGCGCAGCAATGACGCCTCATAACGCATTTTTATTATTGCAGGGTTTAGAAACGTTAAACCTGCGCATGCAGCAACATGTATCTAATGCTCAAGCCATGGTCACTTGGCTACAACAACAAGATACAGTGGCTTGGGTTAACCACCCAGATATTGATGCCGAAGCACATACCACAACACTATTTCCCAAAGGTGCAGGCTCTATGCTCACCTTTGGTGTAAAAGGTGGTCGCGACGCCGGCGCTGCCTTTATTAATGCATTACAACTGTCATCAAACTTAGCCAACGTAGGTGACTCGCGTACCTTAGTATTGCATCCAGGCAGCACCACTCACTCACGTTTAAGTGAAGTAGACCTTGTGGCAGCGGGTATCAGTGCAGACCTTATTCGGGTATCCGTAGGTATTGAAACCCTTAAAGACATTCAATCCGACTTTGGTTTAGGATTACGAGCAGCGGCCAAAGTTGTGGCCATGCAGGCGGAGGCGTAACGATGTATATTCAGGTTGATAACGCTAACACCTTCATTGCCACAGGCGGCAAACCGTTTGATGCAAGCTTACCCACTGTTGTGTTGTTACACGGTTCTGGTACCGATCATCGCGGATGGGCATTACAGGCCCGCTGGTTTGCCTTTCATGGTTATAGTGTATTTGCCCCAGACTTTCCAGCTCACAGTTTATCTGATGGTGAAGCGCTAACCAGCATCGAAGCCATGGGCGCTTGGCTAATACAGGCCTTAGATACCGCCAAGGTAAACAATGTGCATTTAGTAGGTCACTCACAAGGTTTTCTTGTAGCCCTAGAGGCATCCACGTTACTAGGCGATCGCCTTAAATCGGTTACTGCTCTGGCCACAGCCAGTTCTATACCAGTGAACCCCGCCTTAGTAGAAACTGCGCAAACCAACCCTAAAGCCGCCGCTGCAATGATGCTGCAATGGGGCTTTGGTACCCAACATCAATATGGCGCTAGCGCTGTACCCGGCATGCAACCCATTGGCATAGGTGCGCGCATTATGGCTAACAACCCTTTAGCCATAGATCTTGCTGCTTGCAATGACTATACCAAAGGCGTTCAAAGAGCACAGCAGTTAGCCTCTATAGGCTGCCCAAGCTGTGTTATTCTCGCAGGCCAAGACCGTATGACGCCAAAAAGAGAAGGCTTAAAACTAGCGCAAGACTTAAATACACACGCGCAGGTGGTAGAGGAATCAGGGCATATGTTGCTGATGGAAGCTCCAAAACAAAGTCTTAAAATTATGAAAACATTTATCCAATCGGTAGAGAAATAACCATGGCCAAGCTAATCAATAATTCATTACCTGCAACATCACACATTAAGAAGGTGGCAGTTATAGGCGCTGGTACAATGGGCGCAGGCATTGCTGGCCAAGTAGCTAACGCTGGCGTAGAAGTGTGGTTATTAGACCTTCCCAGTAATGGAGACAGCATTAACGCCTTAGCCGAACGAGGCTTTAAACGCCTAAAAAACCCAACCTCACCAGGCTTAATGAGCAACGAAGCCGGCCAACTTATTCACTGTGGTAATACGGAAGACGACTTTGAGCAGCTAGCTGATTGTGATTGGATTGCAGAAGCAGTAGTTGAGCGTTTAGACATTAAACAAGCTTTATACAAACGTATTGATGCCATTATTGGCCCAGACACCATCGTTACTTCAAATACATCCACTATTCCTATCAGCTTACTGACTCAGGGTATGCCTCAGGAATTTTGTGAACGTTTTGCCATCACCCATTTCTTTAACCCTGTGCGTTTTATGCGTTTGTTAGAACTTGTACGTGGCGAACACACCCGTGACGATGTCATCAGCACTTTAGATCAGTTCTGTGAAAGCAAGTTAGGCAAAGGTGTGGTTGTTTGTGAAGACACCCCAGGATTTTTAGGCAACCGTGTGGGCGTATTTGCTATTCAATGCGCCTTACATACAGCCTTTAATATGGGTTTATCACCGGCCGAAGCCGATGCCTTATTTGGCCGCCCTATGGGTATCCCTAAAACAGGCGTATTTGGTTTATACGATTTAATAGGCATCGATCTCATGGCCGACGTTGCCAAAAGCCTAGAAAGTATCTTGCCAGCAGGTGATGAGTTCCACCAATACGCACAACCTATTGCTTTAATGACCCAGATGGTTGCAAATGGGCAAACGGGTAATAAAGGAGGAGAAGGCTTTTACCGAGACACTGATGCTGGCAGAGAAGTATTGAACTTGGCTAGTGGTGAATACACACCCACCACGCGCTTACAGTTGGCCTTGGCACAACAAGCTGAAGCTGAAGGCGTGGCCGTGTTATTAGATGACGATAGCGCTTATGGACGCTTCGCATGGCAGGTGTTGTCTAGTACGCTAAACTATGCAGCCTCACTGATACCGGAGATCGGCAGCAACATTTTGCCCATCGACGACGCTATGAAGTTGGGTTACAACTGGATTTATGGCCCGTTTGAATTATTAGATCAAATTGGCGCCGAGCGCGTTGTTGATCGCATGCAGAAAGAAGGGCGCACAATAGCGCCTATGTTGTTACTAGCGGCTAAGAAACAAGGCTTTTACCAAGTTATCAACCAGCAACTATGTAGCTTAGATGAATGCGGTGACTATACTGTTATAACGCGCCCTGATGGAGTGCTACGTTTCTCTGAATTACGTCAAACTTTAACGCCTGAATTTAGCAACGCTAAAGCTAGTTGGTTTGTGCATGACAACGCTGCAATTGTAGAATTTCACTCTAAGGCCAACGCCTTAGATACAGAGTCTATGGATGTTATTCGCCACGCTCTGGAACACGCGCAAAGCCTTAAATTACGTGGCGTTGTGTTGCACAATGATGCTCAGCATTTCTCCTGCGGGGTTAATTTAGTGGCCTTTCGTGAGTTTTTTGAAACAGAAGATTACACTGGCATGGATAATTTTCTTAATCACTTTCAGCAAACCATGCACGCCATTAATACGTGCCCATTGCCCGTAATTGCGGCACCTGCTGGAATGTCCATTGGAGGTGGTTTTGAAGTAGTTTTAGCATCTGATCACGTGATTGGACACGCCAACTCAGTGATGGGTTTGGTAGAATCTAGTGTTGGTGTGGTACCAGGTGGCGGCGGTTGTAAAGAATACCTATACCGTTGGTATGAAGTATTAGGTGACATAAAGGCAGCAGCATGGAAAGCATTTATGATTGTAGGTTATGGCTGGACTGCGAAATCACCTATAGAAGCCACTGAACAGGCAATGCTTTACCCCGAAGATCAATACATGATGAATAGAGACCGCTTATTAAGCGAAGCGCTATCACAACTTGATACAGTCAAAAAAGCTAAGCCTCGTAAGCCATTACCTATGGCTGGCGAAGGTACTTATCGTGAAATGATGGATTGGTTATTCGAAGCTGAAGATCAAGGGAAAATCTCCCCACATGACGTTTCCGTAGGCACCGAATTAGCACGTATTTTTACCGGTGGTAAAATAAAAGCCAACACTATGATGAGTGAACAGGACTTGTACGATGCTGAGCGAGAGTCATTTTTACGCCTAGCTCAATCTAGCAACACCCAAGTTCGCATAGTTAGCATGCTAGATTTAGGTAGCCCAATTAAAAACTAAGTACAAAAACAGCATACTTCTTCATAGGGTTACATGAACACTTCAACTTGAAGTACTACTGTAACCCTCCTAAATACTTGTCTTGTTACAATTGTGTTGACTATTTGAGCAGGCTGGTTATGTACCCTCTAGCAGTGTAAGCTGCCTACTAAACATACCAAAAATCTAGTGCTTTGCAATAGCTTTTGAAAAGCCCTTCATTCAGAGAGCTCACACATGTTGAACTGGTTCACTAACCTAAGTATCGGAAAAAAACTGGCCACAGCACTTTTATTAGTCGGCATTATTCCATTTGCGGTGCTAGGTACCATTTCCATTCAAGGCTCGTCCAGCGCACTAGAACATGCATCCTTCAATCAACTCGAGGCCGTACGCAGTATTAAAAAATCTCAGATTGAAGAGTACTTTCAATCGACTAAAAGTGACCTCGATGTACTCAGGGAAACGTTAGAACGAGCACTATTATCAGACAAGAACTCCATCGCAGCCTTTAAGCCAAAGTATACCGGTGACGAAAGTGACTATTACAACATCTACATTGAAAAAAACGGTTATTACGACCTCTTCCTCATCAACCCAGACGGCTATATTTTTTATACTGCTGCTAAAAAAGAAGATTTCCAAACCAACTTAATCAACGGGACTTACTCAGACTCAAACCTAGCCAAATTGTTCGGCGAAGTTATCCAAACAGATGAATTTGGGTTTGTCGATTTTGCACCTTATGCTCCGAGTAATGGTGATCCAGCCAGTTTTATCGCCATGCCTCTTAAAAATGCATCGGGCAAAACTGAAATGATCGTGGCCTTACAAATACCTTTAGATCGCATCAACAAAGTTATGAGTGGTCGCGCAGGCATGGGTGATTCAGGTGAATCCTATCTAGTAGGCGCAGACAACTTAATGCGCTCAGACTCCTACCTAGACCCTGTAAACCACAGCGTTAAGGCATCCTTTGCTAACACTCAATTAGGCCGCATAGACTCTGAATCTGTAAAGGCGGCACTAGCAGGTGATTCTGGCATTAAGTACCTCATCAATTACAATGGCCACCTCGTAATCTCCGCATACACACCTGTCGATGTACTAGGTACCAGATGGGCTTTAGTGTCAGCAATTAACGATGCAGAAGCGTTTGCTGATATTCTAAGTTTGGAAAAAGTTATGCTTGGTGTTGGTGTTGCCGGCCTGATTTTGATTTTCCTACTGGCTAATCTATTTGCTGGCACTATTAGCCGCCCTATCCGTTCTCTTTCTGGGCTATTTAACCAGTTGGATAAAACTGGTGACTTCGCATTACGTAATACTGATATCAACTCAAAAGATGAAATTGGTCAAATGGCTCTGGTCGTTAACCAACATTTAGAATCCTTACAAAATGCCCTTGGCGCTGCCAACAAGGTTGTCACAGACGTATCCCAAGGCCAGTTCGACAATCGTATTAAACTTGATCTCAAGGGTGACCTTGCTACTCTAAAAGAGGGCGTAAATAGCTCTGCAGACAATGTAGAAAACACAATGGAGGCACTTAAGAATGTGCTAAACGCCATTTCTACAGGTAACTTTAGTTATCGCTTAGAAGGTGTAGAAATTGAAAAAAACTTTAGTAACACGCTCACCCATACTATGGAAACCATGGAACAGGCTATTGGTGAAATTAACCAAGTAATGAGTGCAGCGGCGTTAGGTGATTTTGATTTACGAGTAAATACCCCACTTAAAGGCGATTTAGATCAACTGAAAATGGGTGTCAATAACTCTATCAGCTCTATTGCAGAAGCCCTCACTGAAACGACATCAGTAGCAGAGAAAATGGCATATGGCGATTTAACTCAACGTATTATTGGCCAATACAAAGGCCGCTTAGATGAATTGAAATCGGCACTTAATAGCTCCGTTGAGAACATGGAAAATACCGTTTCCGCTGTATTGAAAGCAACGGACAGTGTTGCCTCAAACGCCAATGCGATAAGCCGTGGCTCGGATGATCTTTCCCAACGCACCAGTGAACAAAGTGCCTCATTAGAAGAAACATCTTCTAGCATGGAAGAAATGGCAGCTACTATTGAACACAACACCACCCGTGCTAATGAGGCAAGTGTCCTAGTAACAAGCTCACAAAAAGACTCATCCAACGGTGTGGAAGTGGTCAACAAAGCCGTACAGGCCATGAGTGATATCGAAGAGTCTAGTAGAAAAATTGTTTCTATTATCACCTTAATTGACGGTATTGCCTTCCAGACTAACTTACTTGCGCTTAATGCTTCTGTTGAAGCGGCCAGAGCCGGTGAGCATGGTAGAGGTTTCGCAGTAGTGGCTGGCGAAGTACGTAACCTGTCCCAGCGAGCCGCTGATGCGGCAAAGGACATCAAAAAACTAATTGAAGACAGCTCCAATAAGGTACAAGAAGGCCGTAGCTTAGTGAACCAAACAGGCGAGTCTTTATCCTCTATTAGTGAATCGATCACTAAGGTAAGGGATATCGTAGCTAAGATTGCCACTGCCACCAGTGAGCAAACTACTGTGGTTAACCAGATCAACTCTGCTGTGGGTCAATTAGAGAATGTTAACCAACAAAATGTTGCGTTAGTAGAAGAGTCTTCAGCTTCTAGCTATTCATTAAGCGATCAAACTAAAGCGCTTAAACATCAAGTCGCCTTCTTTAGAGTAAGTACTTCTGGTATCAATACACCAACTGCTGCGCCACTAAAATCTGCTGAGCAAGTGTTCGGCAAAGCAGCCTTGGTAGAAATGACAACGCCATTATTTACACCAAGACCGGCGCCTACCGCAAATAGTGATGATGAGTGGCAAGAGTTCTAATACAACGCTAAAATAAAAAAGCTGGCTAATTTGCCGGCTTTTTTATTTTAATCTTCGTTGCGATTGTAATGGAAAGGCAGTTCTTATTGCCTGTAGGTGATCCAAATTCACTCTCGCTACAGCAAAACCAGGGCCTTCTCCTAGCTCAACTAGAATCTCTCCCCAAGGATCTATAATCATTGAATGGCCATAGGTTTGCCGATGATCGTGCTGGCCTCCATGAGAGGCCGCTAAAAAATAACACTGAGTCTCAATGGCTCGCGCACGTAATAACGTATGCCAGTGTGCCTGCCCTGTAGTTTTAGTAAAAGCGGCACCATTGACTATAATCTGCGCACCTAGGTCAACTAGCTTGGCGTGGATCTCGGCGAAACGCAAATCATAACAAATAGTCAACCCTACCTTACCTACAGGCGTGTCGATTACTACCAGCTTATCGCCAGCTTCAAAAGTATCCGATTCACGGTAACTGCCATGACTGTCTTCAATATCCACATCAAACATATGAATTTTATCGTAACGAGCAACTTCACATCCTTCGCTGTCATAAACAAAACAGGCTGAACGTACCTTACTTATATCTCGTATACCCTGCTGGCAAGGTATAGTGCCACCAATAAGCCATACCTTGTTCGCTTTAGCTTGCTGTGACAACCAAAGTCGCAATCCTTGTTGTGGCTTAGCTGCTGCGCCATGCGACACCATTTGAGGATCACCAAACACTGCAAAGCTCTCAGGTAGCATAATAAGCTGTGCACCTTGCAAACTAGCGCGTTGGATCTGTAATGCCGCTTCTAATAAATTATCCTCGACACTGAGTTTGCTAACTAGTTGAACTACCGCAACTGCTGGGCCCAGGCCAGTTGTATTAACAGCTTGATTTAACACGGGATTCGATTTATTCAATACTGATGACATTTTCAATACGCTCCTGTACAGACTGTGCCTGGTAGTCCTTATCGAACATTCTCACCAGCTTAACATCTGGTTTATCAAGAGACCCCTGTACACTGTAGCGGGCGCTAGTAAAAGTAGACAGCTCCTCACCAATAAGTTTATTCACCACATATATCATGCCACTCAGCTGCGGTAGGCCAGCAATTAAAGCCACTAAAGGCAACTTATCCACCACCGGCAAGGTAACAATTAAATTATTATTCACTTCTCGCCTGTTAAAGTCGATCCAACCATCCATCGTTAAGTTCAACGCCGTAGACTTAAGAGTTAAAGGAGAAGCAGTAGATGCTACTCCATCGTCAAAGCGATAGTGAACAGCAACACTATCAAAGCTGAACCCTGGTTGTATAACGTCAGAGAAATCTAATTGCACCCGTTTCATGAGCCTACTCATGTCGAACAAGGCTAAAACTCTTAGGCCGTTGGCCGCAGATGGAGAAGAAGAGAAACTGCCTTTCTTAAGGCGCAGGCCTACGTCGCCACTAACATCTTTTACTGCAAACGCCGCAGGAGAGCGAGGCCAATCTAACTGTACCTCCAGAGCAGAGGTTTCGGCGACCAGTGCAGGACCATATCCCCAGTCCATTAACAGGCTAGGAATATCATTAGATGAAACGCGGCCAGTAAACTGAGTGCGGTGAGACCCATCTACCTTATCCCATATAAGATTACCTTGCAGGCGGCTGTGGCGAATGTAAGCATCTAAGTCATGTACATTAATCTGAGTGCCCTGACGCCGCGTTTTAAACTGCCATTGGCCAAAAGATTCACCATTCTTAACCAGCTCATCGATCGACACGTCGGCATCTGGGAATTTACTAGGATCAATATTTTCTAGTAAATCATAGTCCTCAGCCTTGTCATCGGCTAGTTCTGGAAAGTTCAAGCGGGCGTGGTCGATGTGAACTAATAACGGGTGACTAGCACCAAAATAATCTACCTTACCTGCTAACTGTTCAGAGGTAAGCCTAAAGCGCCATGGATTAAGAGCTAACAAGTCTCCTTCACTGGTTGCTTGTAGAGTGATTGTAGCGTGGTCCATATCAAGGCTTTGCCAAGTTGCACGTTTTATTTTCACCTCTATTTGAGGTAATACTACTGCTGTAGGCTTTTTGTCTGCCCCTAGCCACCACGATTTACTACGCTGTTGATATACCGCCAACCAAGGCTCCAGATCCACAAAGTCTATTTGCCCACCAACACGCCATTCCCCCTGTTCTGCCCAATCAACGGCACTGTTAAACGATGCATTTGCACCTAATACTCTTAAACCATTTATACTTTCGTTAGCGCCAAGTTTAACAGCAACCTGATGCTTATCTATACTAGCATACCAATTCTGATCATCTTCCTGCCAGTTACCCAACAACTGCAGTTGTTGTAATTGATTCAACGGATCTGGCAGATCTATACCCGCTTGATTTAGGTCAACCTCTGCACTTAACCAAGTACACAAAGCAGCAGATTGAGTGCAGGTTGAGAACCTTGCCACGAAGGGCAATTGCCCTGAAATTTCTTGCACCCAAGGCTGGTTAAGTTTTGTTGCTAGATAATGTGCAGGTAATTGCCCTGTAAACTCCAGCGTTAGATTATCTACTTGTGCATCGAAGTTGGTATTAATGTTATACAAAATTTTAGTAGGAATCTGTGACAACCAAGGTTTCGCAAGGTCTACCTTAGATAATCGGTTAAACGTGATCAACTGGTCATCTACAAGACCGTTACCAGTAATTTTTCCGATACCAGAATGTTCAGAGCTTAACCCAACCTCAAGATTTACTTGGCTTAAATTAGCTTGTAAAGGTTCCCAATAACCACTGAGATCATCACTAGATAGCTTAAGGTCATAGGTTGCTTTTGATTGATGGCCAAAAGGTATACCAAAACTACCCTGCAAAGACACGTCACCTTGAGGTTTTACTGCGTGTAACCATGAAGGTAAATTGAGGTGTAAGGGTAGTTCCTGTGCCAACGTCATTATCTGTGAAGCTTCACCTGCTATTTGTCCGTGAACGGTTATATAACGGCGGTTTTTATCTACTGCTGTATTACTCGCTGTTACTGTTTTATTACTTTCTGCTTTATAATTACTTTCTGTTTTATAAAGAGGCACTTCAACTTTCCAACCTTTCACAGACTTGGTTATGTCACTCTGCACAAAAGACCCTGCCAGAACGTCTACCAATACGCTGCTGTGATCTACTGTCAGGTCTGCCTTTAAGCTTTGGACTTGGGGCCAGTCTTGGTGATAACTAAAGCTGGGCACTTCCACATGCGCCACAATAGGCATAGACCTTGCCATAGGCATTGTCATAACACCTTTAGAGTTTACTGTTCTTCCTGGACGGCCATTATAAATAAGAGCGGCCTTGGTCACCGTGCCCATAGGCGCTGCAGTTGTTATCCAAGCGCCCAGCCCTCTTCCAAGCGGGATGTCTGGCAACATGCTAGGCAACCCCGCTAAGTTCAGGTTTTGCATACCCAGCGCCAACTGTATAAAAGGCTCTGCAAGTGATCCTTTACGGGGAAACTCTGCCGCTATTTCTAGATTCATATACCCTTGGTCAAAACCGATATGCATATTGGATGAGCTAAATCGGTTAGTTAGGGCTCCGTAATGCCAATTAAACTCACCCTGTAAACCGCTCAACTGCCATGGCTGCGAGGTGAGCTTGGTGATGCGTAACTGAAGACCGTCCGTATCCTTTATGGCTACTTTACCACCGTAGCGATTAAGCCAAATTTGGCCATCAGCCTGACTTATTTTCGGCACACCTACCCATGCGTCTACGCTTACTTGTTGCATATTACCAGTAAATAGAAATTCTTTAGGCTGGTGAACATCTAAATGTAACTTTACCTGGTGCAACAAACCTGTAGGCGCTAACGACTGAATAGGTCTATTGATGTTGATAGGCAAACTTTTAATGGTATTCAATAATCGTTGTGTATCGGCTAAATGAAGCTTTGAGCTGCCTATTACTAAACGTTGGTTTGTTTTCTGAATCAACAGTTCGCTCAAAGGTAAGGTAGCACCATTAACCTGTCCGCTTAACCCGTTTACAGAGAGGTTAAAATCCAATGATGTCCAATCTAACGATGTCAGGCCTTCTAGCTGGCTAGTTGCTCTTATGTCGCCCGTAAAATCAATCTCATCAGTGGGTGTAGCTAATAGTAGTTGGGTATTTTGGGTCACTAACTGAAGGTGCTTATTGGCTTGATAATCTAACCAATATTTACCACCCAAGCGTAAGCGGTCTAGATAATAGGAAGATTCTGGGGGAGCTAAAAATGACAACCAAGGCGCTAGCTCCACACCATTACTGTGTACATAAATCTGTGCGCGCTGAATTACTTCGTTAGATGGATGGCCTATGGTTTGGTTAGTTTTAAGGTCAAGAATAACTTGCGTTTCTAAATCAGAATCTTGTAGTTTAATATCGGCTGTACTATGCAGAGATAAGTTAATTCTAGTTAGATCCAGTCCCATTTTTTCTGCCACATGAACCTGTGCGTTTAACTTAGGAAAACTAAATGGCTGACCTTGGTTAGGGGTCAAGGTAAGGCTAACGTCATTTAGTAACAACTGGGGCACTCTAGCTGCTACAGCCAACAGCAGCTGGGGAACGGATTGAGAACCACTTTTTTTAGTAGCTTGAGGACCCCAGGTGCCATCGTTTTCCTGTTCAATATTAATGGCTAAGCCAGAGGCTTGAACATGGGATAAGCGCAGCATCTGCTCGCTCAAGGATCCCAATAAATCGATACCTAAGGCTAAACGAGCGATGGTTAAACCACCTAAGTCTTCAATGCCTGTTAAACTTAGCTGTAAGCGAGTACCTACTAACTTAACTTGAAAAGACTCTAGATTTAGCTCTTGACCAATAGCCCTACTTACTTCTCCTTCAACCCATTGGTGATAGAACCTGTGGTCATCAACACCCAAGCGTAGCCAAGATAAGCTTATTGCGATCAACAATAGCAGTATGCACACGCAAGCCATTAACCACTGGCTTATTTTAATGATCATTAACGCAACACCACATCGTACTGTTCGCTAACATACATAGGTTCTACACGTAACAATATAGACTTTCCTATGAACTGTTCGAGCTCCGCTAAACGGTGTGCTTCTTCATCTAGAAGTTGATCGATAACTGCTTGTGAAGCAAGCACCAAATAGGTCTTAGTGTCATAAGCTCTATGAGCCCGCAAAATTTCTCGAAATATTTCGTAACAAATCGTTTCTGGGGTTTTATTGGTACCCGTACCCTCACACGAAGAACAAGGTTCACATAACAGCTGTTCTAAGCTTTCACGAGTGCGTTTGCGTGTCATTTGGATCAAGCCTAAATCTGACACAGGTAACACTTTAGTTTTAACGTGATCTTTAGCTAACGCATTATCTAACGTACGAGCGACTTGGCGTTGATGCTCTAAATCTTGCATGTCGATGAAATCTAGGATGATAATGCCACCCAGATTACGTAGCCGCAGCTGCCTACCTATGGCTGTTGCAGCTTCTAGATTGGTCTTAAATATGGTTTCTTCTAGGTTACGATGCCCTACATAAGCCCCAGTATTTACATCTACTGTGGTCATCGCTTCAGTTTGATCAATAATGATATAACCGCCAGATTTTAACGGCACTTTTCGACCAAGGGCTTTTTGAATTTCGTCTTCTACGTTATATAGATCAAAAATAGGCCGTCCACCAGGGTAGTGCTCTAACTTAGAGGCCAAATCTGGCACCAATTGTTCTACAAAATCGGACACTTTTTGATAGGTTTCTTTAGAGTCGATCCGAATCTTCTCGATCTGCGGGTGGGCAATATCGCGCAAGGTACGAAGCGCTAAAGATAGATCTTGATAGATCATTTGAGGGGCTTTGCCTGCGGCAATCTTCTTGCTTACCTGACACCATAAACGCCGTAGGAAATCGACATCTTGATGCAAAGCTTGCTCATCAACACCTTCAGCTACAGTGCGAACAATGACACCCTCTTTAGAGAATTTCGACTTATTGAGTTCAGAGGAATCCTTCAGCTCTGTAGGCTCAGCTAAGTAGCTCTCTAAACAGTCTTTAAGGCGCTGCTTTTCGTTTTCATCTTCAATGCGTTGAGAGATGCCTACATGATCACTTCCAGGCAAATAAACTAAGTAACGTGACGGAATAGAAATCTGGGTAGTAAGGCGGGCACCTTTAGTACCTATGGGGTCTTTTAGCACTTGCACCAACAAGCTTTGACCCTCCCTTACTAGTCGTGCAATATCATCTGAATCTGGCTGGCCATTTTGTGGCTCAACATCAGCCACATGAATAAAGCCTGCGCGTTCTAAGCCAATCTCTATAAATGCAGCCTGCATACCGGGTAAAACACGAACCACTTTACCCAAATAGATATTGCCCACAATACCACGATGGTCATTTCGTTCTAAATGAACCTCTTGCAACATGCCATTTTCAATCACCGCCACTCGAGTTTCCATAGGGCTGAAATTGATGAGAATTTCTTCGTTCATTTTGAGGATCTGTCCTGTACTTTAAGCCACTTTAAACGCTCGGCGAATGCCACGTAGCACAACAAATAACCACAACCAAAGTAAACCACTGATTGGCGCTGGTAATAAAAACCAAAGGCC
>TARA_B110000503_G_scaffold122546_1_pt1 | contig 15378 bp, 22 predicted proteins | sample TARA_B110000503 | Tara Oceans TARA_B110000503 (sample SAMEA4397472) | marine metagenome | biome: Polar Biome; feature: [SRF] surface water layer (ENVO:00010504); material: water (ENVO:00002006), including particulate matter (ENVO:01000060) such as... | depth 5 m | reverse complement strand
AAAAAAAGTAATACTCGTGGTACAACTTAGGTGTTTAAAGAATAAATCCTTTATGTAGGTAGATGACTCCTTTCTTCAAATCTGCCAAAGTTATACACGAGGTTGAATCTGATCTTACTTACGTGGAAATCGTGTACGATGCGCATGTTCGCGGAAAAGGGTATCAAGTGTTCACAGATTACATGTTTACTAAACCACTCGTTACCTGGCAGATATTAGAAACGAAGAAGCACACCATTCCTTACCTTAAATTCTTAGATATCATGGTTGAAAAGACGGTTGAGGTGAGACAACGCATGGCTGAACTTCTACTGGATAAGGTACTGTCTTCTAAATGCGATACCAACGCATATATTCGACTCACACATGCGACTAAAATTCTAGATCCCAGCTTCCAGCCACCTATTATTAATAAGAAAAGTGCTTGGCAGAGAGAGTTTATTATGAAGTTCTGTAAAAAACACATTCACCAGTCCATCGAGGAATGTGTCAAATTAGATCGTTTGGAATATTTTTTTAAGGTCTTGCGTATGATACAGCGAGAGTTATGAACATGGCAATCAACGTGATACCAATGTAAGGAATATCCTGTTGCTTAGCGACACCAACATTCACCTTTGCGGGGACGTCGCACGTAAAACCAGTATCTATGTTTCGTCGGGGATGAATAGCGTTGAACATAGTAGTCGGTTTATCCTGTGTGGCGCATAACGCGATACTACAATACACACTCTCACCGTAATCACCCTTCACTTCACCACCTGGGGGGGTGATTGAAAAGTCACTGAAACCCCCACTCTGTCGTACACTTCCTGGGAGGGAGAAATCGTGTTGGACAAATGGATTTACATCGTTTATAGCATCTTCGTCGTTGAGCATAAACTTACTCATCGCTGTTACTACTACTTCAGATTATATTTCTTATCCTTCATTTTAAACCGATGTTCTTCCCACATTTGATCTAAATCAACATTTAACATATGTGCGAGTTGAAAGAGGTAACTGAAAACATCCCCCATTTCCATCATCACATCTGTACCCCTGTCCTTTTTTAGATTCGTCTTCTTGTACATCTTCTTGTACTGCCGGATAGCAGATGCGAGTTCACCAACTTCTTCAGACAGGAGAAGCCATACTGTATCGATGGGCGCTCGATCCCAACCCTTGGATTTACAAACTCGTTCGGTTTCCGTTTTGTAGTAGTTGAGACTCATATTCACTTACTCCATTCACAGGTTGTAACTTTAATATAGTTATCTTAGAATCCAATTTTGTTGTTGTATGGTATTTTTTTACCGACGGTACTGGTATTTACTGCATGATCCATGGGTGAACTGATAGTGTCAATTTCATTGACATAGGCGATGTATTGAGACACACCGGTTTGAATTTGAGACATGGCCGTATCTATCACACGGGCGTTCATGACCTTGACCTGTTTGTTAACATCTTTGTGATGATCACCCGAGTTGTTTATGAACACGACTCGCATGATACCATAGAGGTCATCACCATTCTGATAATCGATAGATATACCAGTACGATCCTTAAACGCCTGACGAATCCCACGCTGAAGAAGATTTTTGTTGAATTCAGAAAAGAAGAGAGTATTCAATGGCGTCTCACACTGTTGTACAGAATTCAGATGAAGGTTACTCATTTAATATACACCTCGAAAAAAATTGTGTGACAATAGTAAATGCTCTACTCGGACTTTAACAAGGCCTATGCCACAGGTCCGAACTCGGTTGACACAATACCATGCAACGCGCCTTCCTGTTTCATTGGCTCTTACCCTCCCGTGGCCAAGGCTGGTGAGATGGGTCCATTCTTCGTGAACACATACCTTCTTCAACCCGATCGCAGGATGGAAACCCTCGGACCAGCCACTGTTCGAAGCGCTGATTTAAGTTGTAAGAAGTAAGTTAAAAATAAAAGTGGAACTGTAAATATATGAGGGTGACTAAACGCTCGGCTCGTATTGAAGACATGAAATTCGACAATGTCACCAATAGGATCAAGAATTTAACATATGGACTCTCTTCAAAGTGTGACTCCGCCAAGGTTGCCCAGCAGGTGTTTTCATCTCTGTATGACAAAATTACTACTCAGGAGATTGACATAATCTCCGCCGAAATTTGTGTTGGAATGATCACATCTGATCCCGATTATGAAACACTCGCAACACGTATCGTTGCGAGCAATATTCATAAGGTGTGCCCCAATAACTTTCACCTCGCCATGCGAAAGCTTCATAAGGCGGGTGTCGTCACAGACGAAGTCGTAGAAGTCGCACAACAAGTAAAGGAGTGTATCAAGACGGATCGGGATTTTGATTTTGGATACTTTGGTCTCAAGACTCTAGAGAAGAGTTATCTTCAACGGGTCGACGGAAAACTCGTAGAGACACCCCAGTATATGTTCATGCGTGTCGCCATCGGTATTCACGGGAAAGATATCCCCGCTACACTCGAGACGTACGACAAGATGTCACAAGGCTACTTCATTCATGCGACACCCACCCTTTTCAATGCTGGTACACCCCGTCCCCAAATGTCTTCCTGTTTCCTCATCGCAGGAAAGGATGATTCGATCGATGGTATTTACGGAACATTGACCGAGTGTGCTCAAATTAGTAAGTGGGCCGGTGGTATTGGTATGCATATTCACAATATTCGTGGTAACAAGTCTAAGATTAGAGGTACGAATGGACAGTCTGATGGAATCATCCCAATGCTTAGGGTTTTCAATGCCACAGCGCGATACGTGAACCAGGCTGGTCGCCGCAAAGGGTCGATTGCCGTGTACATCGAACCATGGCACGCAGATATCATGGATTTCCTCGAACTTCGTCTTAACCAGGGTGATGAAGAGTCTCGTTGCCGCGACCTTTTCTCGGCCATGTGGATTCCCGATCTCTTCATGAAGCGTGTTGAAGAGGGTGGTAAATGGTCACTCTTCTGTCCGGACACAGCAAAAGGTCTCTCCGATGTCTATGGTGACGAGTTCGAGACTCTGTACACCAAGTACGAGGAAGAAGGACTCGCACACACAACTCTTCCAGCCGCCGACGTTTGGAAGGCGATTCTCAAGTCTCAAACGGAGACGGGAACACCGTACATGCTGTACAAGGATGCATGTAACGCGAAGAGCAACCAGAAGAATTTGGGTGTGATCAAGAGTTCAAATTTGTGTACCGAGATTATCGAGTATACTGATAAGGATGAGACTGCCGTATGTAACCTGGCGTCTATCGCCCTTCCCAAGTATGTGAACAAAGAGACGAAGACTTTCGATTACGAAAAGCTCCATGAAGTTACAAAGACTGTCACAAAGAATCTCAATCGGGTTATCGATCGCAACTTCTACCCCGTAGAAACTGCCAAGCGTTCCAATATGAGGCATCGTCCTATTGGTCTCGGTGTACAAGGTCTCGCGGATGTATTCATCCTCTGCGGTCTCCCTTTCGATTGCGAAGAGTCTCGTCTCATGAACGCACATATCTTTGAGACGATGTATCACGCATCCCTCGAGGCATCTTCAGAATTGGCTGAGGTTGATGGATCCTATGAGAGTTTCGAAGGGTCCCCCGCGTCCCAAGGTATCCTCCAACCGGATATGTGGGAAAGTGAAACCAAGTTCAGTGGTCGCTACGATTGGGATGCGATGCGTGAACGCGTGAAAACAAAGGGGCTTAGGAATAGTCTCCTAATGGCACCGATGCCCACCGCCTCAACAGCGCAAATTCTTGGTAATAATGAATGTTTCGAACCATATACGACAAACATTTACCTACGACGAACTATCGCCGGTGAATTTGTGGTGGTGAACAATCATCTCGTGAATGATTTGAAAAAGCGTGGTCTCTGGTCGAAAGAGATGAAAGATCTGATGGTGAAAGCAGGTGGTTCTATTCAAACTATTGCTGACATTCCGGATGATATTAAGAAACTCTATAAAACGGTATGGGAAATTAGTCAGAAGTGTATCATCGATATGGCGGCGGATCGTGGTCAGTTTATCGATCAGTCACAATCTATGAATCTCTTCATGGAAAGTCCGACCATGTCCAAACTCTCATCTATGCATATGTACGCATGGAAATCTGGTCTTAAGACCGGAATGTATTATCTTCGCTCAAAGGCGAAAGCTCGCCCAATCCAGTTTAGTATAGAACCCGATTGTGTGGCGTGTTCGGCTTAAAGTTTACATGACTGATATATTCAGAAACGAATGGAGAAAGCTGTTGAAACTATACAACTCAATGAATACAATAACCGAAAAATCGTCATCAGCACAAAACAAGGAACACCGTTCCGTATGCAATTCCCACGCATGTATATGCCATTTGGAGTTTCAGGGTTTACACCAGAAGTCGGACCAACTAAATACAACATCGACTTTGCCATCAAAGGGTACGAAGAAGAGGGGAGTTATATGAAAAAATTTCATGATTCTGTACGTGCGGTCGAAGATAGTATAATCAATTCAGTCGTCGAACAAAGTGAACGCATCTTTGGTAAACCAATGACAAAAGAGGAACTATTACCTATGTTTAATTCTAACATCAAAATATCGGGTGACCGTGAACCAAAGTTCAGGGTCAAAGTAGATACGGATATGGAGAATACTATCAAAGCGTCTATTTATAATTCTGATAAAATTATAATCAAGGATGAAGTTTCAAACGGTCTCTACGCAAGGAATTCTGGGCATGCTATTGCTGAGCTGAATAGCGTGTATTTCTTGAACAGGATGTTTGGATGTACTTGGAAATTATATCAACTCGTCGTGTATGAGCCTCAAAATCTTAAAGGGTTTCAGTTTGTTATTTAAGCGAAAGGTAACATAGGAAGACGCTGACCCCGAGCGTTCAACCTGAAATTACCACCCTGTGGACCTACCATTACGGGAGCACCAGCTTGTACACCTACCGCCATCGCACCCATCTTGTTCGCAACCCTAGTCTGAGCCTGGTTCAGCTTCGCGGTTCCGAAGGAGATCGCATTCTTGGTCATCTGATTCGCCCTAGCACGACCAGCGGCAATCGCCTGATTCTTCGCAGCAAACGCAGCGGATCTGAGTTCAGCCTTTGCCTCCTTTGCCATATCTTGTGCGACACCCTTCGCAGCGGATGCGGCACCTTTCAAAGCCATTTTCGCGAACATAGAAGCCATCGTGTTTATTATTTAGGAATATTATTATTGGGGGGTAGGTTCCCACTAATCTGACTGACAACATTCGTTCCCATCTGATTGAGAAACGCTGGTGTAGGTTTGTAGTTACGACCATTAGATGTGTTTACATATGTACCACCGTTCGCCCCCTGCATAATGCGACGCCCCTGTGTATCGAGATAATTGGTAGGAACATTCGCATTGAACTGAAGGCCTCTGGATATAGCGACCTGCTTCGCCTTTTCCAATGCCTGCATCTGTGCCTGCTGTACCATGTTGAGTGCCTGTTCATGCGCCTTCTGCGCCATGGCGTATCCCTGTGACTGCGCCTGTTCAGCTAGGGATTTACCGCGGGCCCTGGCTGTGGCCGAATTTCCGTTATTCCTGTTACCAGTAGCATTGTTAACCCGGTTACCATTTGGTTTTGTAGCATTGTTAACCCGGTTACCATTGTTTGGTGCGATATTAGGATTACGTGTGGTGTTATTATTTGGCAATTGATTCGAAGCCATTATTACTTTTTAGCAATATTTTTATTCATCATTAAAATACGGTATATCGTCTGAGCCTCCTTAAGTAATTTACCTTGAATCCTGGTAAATTCCCTTGGGTCTAAACCTAGTCTAATTTTCGCAATCTTCACAGAGTCTTCCCAACGCTTGAGAGACATCTTACCTTATATCTACAAAATTTTATTGCATCTTCACAATCTTCTTCTCATATTCTTTTGTACCAACTTTGGGCTGAAGTTTGAACCCAGACTTTTTGGGTTTGAACACTTTCACCATCGCCTTGGTACCCTCCTTTTTCATACGGACGAGGGCAGCCTTACTAGCCGCCTTGGAAACAATCCGCCCTTCCTTCAATAGGAGATCCTTCTTCTTGAGACCACCGGGTGTTTTATCAGCGGTACCATGAAAAACTTCAGCGCGAGAACCAACAGTCATTTTTATATTAAGCGCGGAAAATTTTCCTGATGTCCAATATCGAAATCCTGTCCGATACCCGATTTACAGGGATTTGCGTTTTTACACGGTCATCATTGAGAACCTCTGAACATACAATCGACTTGTGACCTTGGAGTGCCATCATTTCTTCCTCCACACTCACAAAACACGCACACTCCTTGTAAATCAATTTCTTCACATGAACGGCATGGTTTTGACCGGTACGATGACTCCGACCAATCGCCTGAAGTTCCGTCGCAGGGTTCCACGCGGGTGCCATGATGTACACCCGGGTCGCTTCCTGAAGATTGAGACCCTGTCCACCACTCTTTATCTGAATGATAAACACAGCCCCTGGTGACGCATTTTTGAAACCATTGATCTGTCTTACCCGATCCTCTTTGGGAACCGATCCGTCAATCCTGTATACTTGACATTCCAATTGTGACTGGATATAGTTCATCTCCCCCCTGAACTGACAGAAAATCAACGATTTTTCACATGGATGTTCTCGAATCAATCTGAAAAGTGTCTCCATCTTATTCGAACGACCTTCCCATTTAGTCGGCACAGTCTCATTTTTCTTGGCAATACCATCCAAGTACATTTGTGGGTAAATCATACACTGTCTCGCGCGAAGAAGACACTCCAAAATCACCATATTCTTGGCATTGAGACTCTGTGCGTGTCTAAACGCATCTCGAATCGTATCCTGTGCTTCCATAAATACGCACTCGTAAAGTGACTTCTCTTCAGGAAACATGTCGAGTTCCACATTTTCAAAGTGACACGGTGGAAGTCGTAATCGTTCATTGATTTTCGACAGGTCATCTTTGGTTCTACGGAGAATATAGATGTCTTTGATCTCTTTGGTTCGCCCCTGAACAAAGTTCTTGGGAATCCCGAGAAATACACAAAGAGATACAAAATCTTCCATCGAATTGAATACAGGTGTACCCGTCACTAACCATTTGATTCCAGTCTGGAGGCGACACATACTTTTGAACAACTTGGAACTCTTATTCCTGATCTCATGCGCCTCATCAAGAATAACTCGATCCCACCGGACCATGTGGAGTGGTGTCTTGGCATCAGGAGATCCACCCTTCACCGTTAGTAGAGTGTATGGCGCGATCGTCACATCAGCCTCTTTCAGTTCCCTGTCTGGACCATCAAAGATGTTGATGGTCAAGTTAGGTGCGAATCGGTTTATCTCTCCCACCCATTGGGTGATAATAGATTTGGGAACGATGATCAATGTGCGGGGTTTCGGATTTCCAAGTAGGGTCGCAATTATTTGTATGGTTTTGCCAAGGCCCATATCATCACATAAGAAGCCTCCTTTGGGACCCGTTTCTTGATGTTCCATACCAAGCATCCACTTTACACCCTCACTTTGGTAAGGGATGAATAGACGACCATTGAGGGTGTTCTTTGCACAGTTGTATCGCTCTTCAATTGTCATCATTTCAACATGGTTTTATGATATGGAGATGTATAACTTAGGTTGTAAAAAAGGTTTTGTCACTTTGGGACAAACACAAAAATATATTCACTATAAAAAAAATAAATGTTAATAGATCTTTAAAGATTTTTCATAATAGAAGAATCTAATTTTTATTGAGTGTCCCGAACCCTTCAGTCTTCAATATAAAAGTCTTCTTCGATAGGTGCTTCAATCTCACAGACTGGGGGTGGTACTTCCTTTTTCATACGGGTTTTCTTGACCTTTGGCTTAGGGAGTTCATCTAAGTGTTCCCTAAAATAGAGAACCTTTTCCCAAAATTCCTTCATGATTGGGAAATTGATTTTCCACCACTCACGGTCTCTCTTAACATTAACGACATCAAATTCTTCCGGTTTCGGCCAATTCGTTTCTGCAGGCTTATATTGAATGAAATCTGCTTCCTCAAGATCTAAAATCTCCATACACATTTGTAGCTGCGGTATATAATGAATCGGTACTTCTCCAGGTATAATCTGTCGAAGTGGGGGACATTTTATTTCAATCAGTTTACCACTTTCACTCACACCATCTGGACTCCCACCGAGCCATTTATGGACCGGATGGGGACAGAGACCAAGTTCGTGTACAACTTCGCCATATCTCTGTTCATACAGAATGCGCGCCTCGTCTTCATACAATTCCCCGTGTTTCGTGGCTGCGTTACCGAAGAAGGGAACTCCACGACCACACTTCTTGAGTAAGAGACCATCAGGTGTTTCATATTTATTCACACCAATGGCTGTGGCGGCATCCGAAGCAGTCAACATATTTCCGCGTAGAGCCAACCATTCTTCACTTTTCTGTGCCGCAAATTGAATATCAAGTAGCGCTTTAACATTGGGATGCATCTTCTTAGATTAAGTAAAGTTATAATTTTTAAGCTGTTCGAAGAATGACTTAGACGCATTTTGTTCAGCCTGTTTCTTACTTTTTGCTGCACCTCTACTTATAAACCGTCCATTGACGAAGATATCGATATAGAACAGGCCCTCATGATGTGCAACAACCCTATATTCAGGGAGTTGCCAATTGTTTACTTGACAATGTCGCATGAGTTTATCTTTGAAGTTATCATCAATCATGATAGAGTTGAGATCAACTAGTTTTGGGTCATTGTAAATCCTAAGGATAAACTCTTTAGCGTGAAGAAGACCCAAATCCATATAAATGGCTCCAATTAGAGCTTCAAAAACATCCTCTAAAATTTTAGGATTGTTATTCCATCCATTTCGGAGTCCCTTTTCATCCATGATCACCAGATTCTCAAGACCTAATAATTTGGCTATACGCGCTAATGTTTCACCACGAACCAGCTTTGTACGAGCTTTCGTGAGGAAACCTTCTTGTCTACTTTCATATTGGTCAAATAGAAATTTAGTGATGACAAACCCGAGGACTGAGTCACCAATAAATTCCAAAGTTTCGAAGGATTCTGTAAATTGTTCATACTCTTTGAGAGCAGATTTATGCATAAACGCTTTTTGGTACAAATCAAGATTTTTGATCTTTGTAGCAATAAGTTGTTCGATCAAGGTTTTATCGACAAAGGTAACCATGCTATTATGTATGTTATGTATTTATTTTTTAAGCCTTTACGGGATCTTTCTTAATGTAATGAGGAGACAAATACTTCTGAAGGTTCAGGTATGTCACCACAACATCCGCTGGAGGTGCGAGGAGTTCGCGAAGCTTGTCGTCGAGGACGATTTGGCGACCGTTTTCTGGATGCTTGAGACCCTTATCAACGATGTACTTGTTCACAAACTTGGTGACTTCAGAGCGGGAAATAAGCTCATCTTCGGGAAGCGATAGAAACTCACGCAACTTAGGTGTAATTTCCTGCTTACGGTTGAAGCCGTTGTTAGCCGCGCGAGCCTTAGCCTTCTCTCCATCGGGATCCTCCTGAGTGCTCTTCACTTTGCGAACAAGTTTGACGAGAGACTTAACATCAGCGCGGAGAGCAGCGATTTCGGTTTGAATAGTTTCGAGAGACATTATATCTTTCTTAACGTTCCTATCTTTAAGTTAGAGTAATAGTAAGAAAATACCACCTAAAATGATGGCGAAAAACAATAAGACCCTTATGTCCATATCATTGATACTCTTCTCACGTTTAGGGGGTTTTGGGCGGGGTATGATGGCGAATGGTTGGGATGGAAACTTACCAGGACACCCACCAGCACAGCAGTCTTTTGGGCATGGGAGGACATATGGTCCTCTTCGTACACCACAAAATTGTTCCTTCTTGGGATTTCGGACATCGTCGTATGCGTAACATCTACATTCATCGATAACGTTACAGACCATATTATTATATCCCGATATATTAATGGATGAAAAAAGCTATTCAAAAGTTGCCATCGACAAATTCATGAATGAAAATTTATTTTTCAAAGATGCCAAATTGAAAAAATATTTCGACAGGAATGAACAACGGGATTTAGGTAAATTTAGACAACGTTTACATGATACATTTTCTGAGAACGATATTGAGAAGATGGTCTATGTGGTGGTGACAGATTCCATCCGAGATATAATCCTGGACACGATCGGAGAACTTACACAAAAATTCAAGTCCTCTGGTGATCTCATCGTGAGTGGTGGTGAAGCATTCAATCTTTATGTAGATTTTAGTGACCGTATTGTCACTACCGATATTGATGCGAAATTTGTTCCGTTCATGAAAACGGATACCAAATATTTCGGTAAACTACAAGCACTCAAGTTATTACTATGGGACACACTCGGTAAGTATGCGAAAAATCTCAATGCGCGAATAAAGAAACGTATCCTGTCATTTAGGGAAAAACACAGTAAATTATTCAAGTTTATGGGCATTGGATTTAGTAATTCTGGACCATATATTACCAGACGCTATACACTCATAAAGAAGAAGAAAAGTAGTCTCACGAATCAACCATCGAAAAGTGATGTATTTATCGATGTAGAATTGTTCGCACTCGACCTGAATATACGATTCTTCTCACCCGCCAGTGGTCGAATTCAAGAGCATATACTGGGTGGTATTTTAGATATTCCATTCATGCGACCAAACGAATTCGGTTATGAAGTGGCCCAGACCAAGCGTCGGGGTATCGTCTACAGAAACGCCGTATCAGGAAAAATGATAAACAATCAAAACATCTATATCGCCAGTAAGGAGTTTCTAGCTGAGGATATCTATCTTATGCAGAAACTGAAACTCAGACCAGAAAAAAAGATACGTGATCGACTCCGCCTTGTACAACTTGGTAAAATGTTTGACAAACGAGTCACTGGTTCAGACTCGATGGATACTGTATTCAAAAAGATTAAACATAAATTAAAGACGCGTAAAACAACCTCTACGATCAAGTATAGGAATGTCAATATTCAAAAGGCGAAAAAGGTGGATCCCCGTGTGTATAAAAAGTATACAACCGAACCATCCAAAGAACGTCTCTCCAAACAATTTGTGCATGGTTTGAAACCGGTAACAAATAATATGAATGTAGAAGGATATAACAAATCACATGGAAATCAAAGATTCAATTTGGAAAATATGAAATGGAAAAATGTTACAAATAACGCATATATTAAAAATGAGTTTCCACTCAGACCGATACAGGCGAAAACGTTACCTAAAAACCTAAATATATCAAAAACCCTATATGGTCACAATCCGAATAGAAATAAATGGATTTCTAAGAAGCTTCTAAATGATGCCGCCGCTATACCTTTTATTGGTTTAAAGAAGTAAAATGTATATATAGCATAATGTTATACAATACTCCATCCAAAGGTGACGATGGTATTTACTTTGTGAAGGCCTCTAACGACGAAAAACGTAAATGTCTTGTTCAGTTAAACAATGTGACTATGTCCGAAGTATCAGGCGACTTGCTTTTCGATGTCAACTCGGATGCGAACATCAAGAAGGTCATTGATATTGAGACCAAGAACCTTACTGCGGCACACGAGAATTGTGTTGAGTGGTTCGGTAAACAACTTTCCGAAAAGGTTCTCAATGGTGCGTATCGTAGTGTTATAAACAATGGCATGATGTCAACGGATGTTCTCACAGAACCCCCTACCCGTGTATTCAACGCTAATCAGGAGCCTGTCGAACTCGATACTATCCAACCCGATAAGACATGTGATGTCATCCTAGAGTTTGCCGGTCTTTGGTTTATCAAGAAGGCTTTTGGTGGACAGTGGAATGTTATCCAGGTCCGAGTCCATGATGACCCAATTAAGGAAGAACCCATTACGGATAATTACCCAGAAGAGTACGCTTTTGTTGATGATTCTGAACCAGAACCCGAGCCCGAGTCAGAACTTGAACCTGAACCTGAACCCGATCAGGAACCCGAACCGGTGGAAACTCAGAAGACGATCAAAGAACGGATCGACATTCTGACTAAATAAAAAAATTTGTTACTATTATATAAACTATGATGAAGGGTCGCACTCAGCAAATCCTGATGTTCACTGCCATCGCTGTTGTGATCTATCTTTTATTCGTCGTGAACAGGTCTTCGAACTACTCCATCACCGAGAAGCAGTACAGTTCGTTCGGTTCTACCTCGTCCATCGGTCCCGCGACCGCTTCTGCCGGTATGAACCAGGGTACCGGTCTCGCGTCGTCTCTCCTCCCCCGCGAAGTCGCTTCTACGGAGGATTTCGGTCAGTTTGCCCCAGAAGATGTGCTCAAGGGTCAGAACTTTCTCGAGCCCCGTGCCCAGGTTGGCTACCCCGAGACCGTCGGTGGTGCCCTCCGTAACGCCAACCAGCAGATCCGCAAGGACCCCCCTAATCCCAAGTCACCTTTCGTGTGGAACAATTCTACTATCACCCCTGATACGATGCAGCGTGGGTTGTGTGCTTAAAGGACTAATCATGAACAATTTTACATAGAGTGCGCCTCTAAACTTATAGAACCCATTAAGCGAAATCTGATATCAATATCGTAAACCAGGACAAGGTATTGATACAATTAACCTCATGGACAGTGTAGTTTGTACGCTTAAAGATTAAACAATAATACTCAATAAATGACTTCTGTATCGAATGAACTTAGTGAAAGTGTCTCCAAACTTGTTGATCTCACTAAACAACTTGCCGAAGCGAAATCTGATATCAAGGTCCTTAACCAGGAAGAGAAGCGTCTAAAGGAGAACGTTAAGAAACATATGGTTTCTCAGGGTATTGATACCATTAACCTCAGAAAAGGTAAAATTAGTATTCGTAAATCGGTCAGGACATCCGGTATGAATAAAGATGCTATCAAAGAGGGACTTCTTTCCTTTTTCGGTGGAGACGAAACTAAAGTCGAAGGAGCTTTAAACGCCATACGTGATAACCTTAAAGTCAAGGAATCCACCTCTATTTCATTAACAGGTATAAAAGATAAGCCTGTGAAAGAAGATAAGTAGAAACACACAATGGTTTGGAGCCAATATGTCGACGAAGCAACCATCGGATTTGACGCCTATGTCACCGATGATGATGAATTTAATAATGAACACACTCCTCTGAATATCGAAGACTGGGAAGTCGAATACTCAGATGAATTGCATATGATGTGGAACACTATGAATACATTACTGTATGACGCACATATCGAACACACTGGGAAATTTTGCGATTTCGTGGAATTTTGTTATGTGGAACATGACGACTGTCACGAATGCGCGAAAACTTTGTATGAGGACGAACTGTATTATATATGGAAGGATCTCAGAAGGATTGTCAACGATAACGGCCTACACGAGGAGATGATGCGTGGTAGTACATTCGATCATTTTGGTGACTTTGTAGAAAAATATCTCGGTGTATATTAAATGCTTCCAGATATTACAACACAAAAAGTTGCGGTACCCGCAGCCCTTTTTCTCGCACTCAGCCCTGGTATGATTCTCAAGACTGATGGTTCGGGTGTAAAATTTATGAACCGCCAAACAGACCAAATGTCTGTATTCTTCCACGCACTCGTCTTCTTTCTCGTGTACAGTCTAATCGCAAAGGCTATGGGTTTGGTACTCACACGAACGGATCTTCTGGTAACCACTTCCCTGTTCCTTCTCCTCAGTCCAGGTCTTCTATTGACTCTCCCAGGTGGTTCAAAAGGTGTGTTCCAGTCCGGTCAAACGAGTATAGAATCAGCGATGATCCACACGATTGTTTTCGCTGTTATTTTCGCGCTTTTACGTCGTCAATTTCCTCAATTCTATTAAGTAAGAAGATGAAGTATCTCGTTTTAGGTCCGGCGTCGATGGCTATATTCTCTCTCATGGGGGCACTGAAAGCTCGTGAATCACACTTGGTAGAAGTTCGGGAGATTTCTGGATCATCTGCCGGTGCGATCTTAGCATTATTCTTGGCATTAGGGATGTCTATCGATGAAATACTAGACGTTTCTTTGAAATTGGATATTCCCAATTTTGTTAAAATACGCCTTGGATCTTTTTTTACGAAGTTTGGGTTTGCTTCTATGACACCCATTCGTAAAAAACTAGTGGAAATATGTGGCTGTGACCCCACATTTGCAGAGTTGGAAATGAAGATACACATTTCTGCGTTTTGTTTAAATACGAATGAAACAGAGTACTTTTCTAAAGATACACATCCAAATATGAAAGTGATTGACGCGGTGTGTATGAGTATGGCCATACCCCTTATATTCGCGTGTGGTAAATACGATGGTAAGACATATGTAGATGGTGGGACACAAGAACAATATCCAATCAATCCATTTTTAGGTAAAAAACCGCATGAAGTAACATGTATCAAAATTAAGATGGATCGCATCTATCAGGAAAATATAGAAACACCTAAACAGTATGTCGAGTCGTTAGTTCGTTCTTCACTTAAAAATAGAATTAATTATGACATACCAGTAGAATCTATAGATATAAATGTAAGAGATACAAATTTGTTTAATTTTAATATGACATATGAAGAAAAAGTAAAATTGTACAATATCGGGTATTTATCCTGATACTACTTTTTTTGTTAGTTTAATATAAATGACTGAAGCGTGTGATCCCGACGCTGATATCGAAACCCTCAGAAAGACCATTAAGATGCAAACTGGGGAAGACCTTAAACTCACAAGAAAACAAATGTGTGATGCGTATAACAATATTCGCGGTGGGAAACTCCCTCTCCCCCCCCTTATTATGAGTTCCGACAGAACCTACCTAATCGACCGAGCATCTCCATTAAAACATATGGAGTATGAGTTACTCTTTGATTCTATGACAAAGCGGTCAGAACTTAAGAGAATCGCACGTAAAGTTGGCCTCACGTCTCAGATTGAGCAGATGACCAAAAAGCAATTAGTTGATGCGATCGGTAAACGCCTAAGGTATTTGAAGGTGCGCGAACCCATTAAAATCGTATCAAAGCGTCTCATCGCGAAGACTGTACCGAAATCGACGAACAACACAGCAGTGAACAACACAGCAGTGAACAACACAGCAGTGAACAACACAGCAGTGAACAACACTCGCCGCAATTTCAATACTAATTCCGCTTTTAACAATACCGAAAACCGAGGATCAAACTTTAATAATTTTGGTAGTAACAATAACAAAAATAATTCTGTGAAACTTTCAGGTAACGTGAATGGTTTGAAATTTAATAAGAATAAAAGTAATAATGGTCCGACTTCTTTCAAGTTCCCAAATAAATTGACATTCAATGGATCATTTAGTTCTTCTAAAAATACAAATGCCAACTCCGGAACTCAAACCAATGCTGGTAC
>TARA_B110000503_G_scaffold73412_1_pt1 | contig 15403 bp, 10 predicted proteins | sample TARA_B110000503 | Tara Oceans TARA_B110000503 (sample SAMEA4397472) | marine metagenome | biome: Polar Biome; feature: [SRF] surface water layer (ENVO:00010504); material: water (ENVO:00002006), including particulate matter (ENVO:01000060) such as... | depth 5 m | reverse complement strand
AAAAAACGTTCTTATTAAACTTCACTTCGGTGAAGATATTTCGGGGAGATACTCAAGCGGCCAACGAGGACAGACTGTAAATCTGTTGGTTTCACCTTCGCAGGTTCGAATCCTGCTCTCCCCACAGAGATTTTAAGATTTCTTTTCAGCTGATTGAGTCATCAGAAAAGGGATTTTTAATGATCAAAAATAATATGTTTTTTAATTTTAGAAACATATGTTAAAGACCAGGATAGAAAGGAACTGGGTTTTATTTCAAATATTCGCATCGGATTTTTGGTAAAACACTCATTCTTAACTATCTTTGCACGCATTTTTCGGTATAGATAAGGCGGGATTATTTGACAGATTGATGAGGTTCCCATTGTATTTTGGGACAATTGCGGGAGTAGCTCAGTTGGTAGAGCGTCAGCCTTCCAAGCTGAATGTCGCCGGTTCGAACCCGGTCTCCCGCTCGAAACGTTTTTTGGTTGAAAAACCAGTCGTTGACACGAAAACGGGCCCAATGAAGTAGTCGTTGCGATATACGAAAATCATTGGATAAGCCGGTGTAGCTCAGGGGTAGAGCGTTTCCTTGGTAAGGAAGAGGTCATGGGTTCAATTCCCATCATTGGCTCAAAGAAAGTATTTTATTTGAACACTAATATATAACTAAGATTAAACTAATACACAATGGCAAAAGAAACTTTCGACCGTTCAAAACCACACTTAAATGTTGGTACTATCGGTCACGTTGATCATGGTAAAACAACCCTAACTGCTGCAATTACTAAAGTAATGGCGGATAAAGGATTTTCAAAGGCACTATCTTTTGATCAAATCGATAATGCTCCAGAAGAAAAAGAGCGTGGGATAACCATTAACTCGTCTCACGTTGAATATGAAACTCAAAATCGTCACTATGCGCACGTTGACTGTCCAGGTCACGCGGATTATGTGAAGAACATGGTAACTGGTGCCGCCCAAATGGATGGCGCTATCCTTGTTGTTGCGGCGACAGATGGTCCAATGCCACAAACTCGTGAGCATATCCTTTTAGGCCGTCAGGTAGGTATTCCACGTATGGTTGTATTCATGAATAAAGTGGATATGGTCGATGATGAAGAATTATTAGAATTGGTTGAAATGGAAATTCGTGAGTTATTGAGTTTCTATGAGTATGACGGTGATAATGGTCCCGTAATTCAAGGTTCTGCACTTGGTGCATTGAACGGAGAAGAGAAGTGGGTCAACACAGTTGTTGAACTGATGGAAGCAGTTGATTCTTGGATCGAAGAGCCTCTTCGTGAAGTTGATAAACCTTTCCTAATGCCAATCGAAGATGTATTTTCAATCACTGGTCGTGGTACTGTAGCTACTGGTCGTATTGAGACTGGTGTTGCCAATACTGGTGATCCAGTTCAAATCATCGGTATGGGTGATGAGAAATTAGCATCGACCGTTACAGGTGTTGAAATGTTCCGTAAAATTCTTAACCGAGGAGAAGCTGGAGATAATGTAGGTATCTTGTTAAGAGGTATTGAAAAAGGTGATATCCGTAGAGGTATGGTAATCGTTAAGCCAAATTCTGTAACACCACACGCTAAATTCAAAGCAGAGGTTTACGTCTTGAAAAAAGAAGAAGGTGGACGTCACACTCCATTCCATAATAACTATCGTCCACAGTTCTACGTTCGTACAACTGATGTTACTGGTAACATCAATTTGCCAACTGGCGTTGAGATGGTAATGCCGGGTGATAACTTGACTATTACTGTAGATCTTATCCAGCCTATCGCGATGACCGTCGGATTACGTTTTGCTATCCGTGAGGGTGGAAGAACAGTTGGTGCAGGTCAGGTGACTGAAATTTTAGACTAATTACAGTTTAGATAATAAGGGTAAAGGTGTCTTGTAATACAAGGCGCCTTGACCTTTGTTACGGGTTTAGCTCAGTTGGTAGAGCACTGGTCTCCAAAACCAGGTGTCGGGAGTTCGAGTCTCTCAACCCGTGCTGGAGTCCTGCTTTAATAGCTGTGTAACAACATTAATACAATAAGACCATGATCAACTATATCAAAGAATCCTTTAACGAATTAAAAAATCACGTGACTTGGACCCCTTGGGCTGAAGCGCAAAGATTAACGGTAGTTGTTGCTGTGTTCTCTGTAGTGTTGGCTTTAGCGGTTTGGGGTGTCGACACGGTTTTTGGTAACATCGTCGGTCAATATTTTCAATGGATCAAAGCCTAACGGAAAACGTCATGACGGAAACTAAGAGTTTAAAGAAATGGTACGTAGTTCGATCGGTTAGTGGACAAGAGAATAAGATTAAAGCTTATATCGAATCTGAGATCAATCGTTTGAATTTAGAAGACTTTATTGAGCAGGTACTTGTGCCTACCGAGAAAGTCATCCAAATCCGCAACGGGAAGAAAGTCAATAAGGAACGCGTTTATTTTCCTGGTTACATAATGGTACAGGCTAATTTGGCTGGTGAAATACCACACATTATTCGTGGTATTAATGGTGTGATAGGTTTCTTAGGAGAGACCAAAGGAGGAGAGGCAGTTCCATTGCGTCAAAGTGAAGTCAATCGTATGCTCGGAAAAGTAGATGAATTGGCTGTGCAAGATGATAATGTTAACATTCCGTTCATTTTTGGTGAAACGGTCAAAGTAATCGACGGTCCATTCAACGGATTTAATGGTGTTGTTGAGAAAATAAATGAAGAAAAACGCAAGCTTGAAGTAATGGTGAAAATTTTCGGAAGAAAAACACCATTAGAATTGAGCTATATGCAAGTAGAGAAAGTTTAATTGTTACGCTATAATAGGTTTTTTATGAAGCTTCCACTTAATTAAAAACCGCCTTTAAATTATAATCAATGGCAAAGGAAATAAGCAAAGTTGTAAAGTTACAAGTCCGTGGAGGAGCGGCTAACCCGTCTCCGCCAGTAGGACCCGCTTTAGGTGCTGCAGGTGTTAACATAATGGAGTTCTGCAAGCAGTTCAATGCGCGGACGCAAGACAAACAAGGAAAAGTATTGCCGGTGGCGATTACGGTTTATAAGGACAAGTCGTTTGACTTTGTCATTAAAACCACCCCAGCAGCGGTGCAAATCCTTGAAGCTGCGAAAGTGAAGAAAGGCTCTGGAGAACCACATGTGAAAAAGGTCGCGACCATAACCTGGGATCAAGTCAAAGCAATTGCTGAAGACAAGATGTCGGATTTGAATGCATTTACCACCGCGTCTGCTATGAAAATGGTAGCCGGTACTGCACGATCTATGGGAGTGAAAATTAGAGGTACTGCACCTTTTTAATCAAGAAAAAGAATCTATAAAATGGCAAGATTAACAAAAAAGCAAAAGGAAGCTACGTCACATTTAGAGGCCAATAAGGTCTATAATTTGACAGAAGCCTCTTCTGTAGTTAAGCAAATCTCAATCGCAAATTTTGACGCGTCTGTAGATATTGCTGTACGACTTAATGTCGATCCGCGTAAAGCCAATCAAATGGTTCGTGGGGTAGTAACATTGCCACACGGTACGGGTAAGGATGTTAAGGTTTTGGCTTTAGTCACTCCTGATAAGGAAGCTGAAGCTAAAGAAGCTGGTGCAGATTATGTCGGTTTGGATGAATACCTTGACAAAATCAAGGGCGGATGGACGGATGTAGACGTTATTGTCACCATGCCTAGTGTGATGGGTAAATTAGGCCCCTTAGGACGTATTTTAGGTCCTCGAGGATTAATGCCAAACCCAAAGACAGGTACGGTAACGATGGACGTTGCAAAGGCGGTTTCAGATGTTAAGGCTGGTAAAATTGACTTCAAAGTTGATAAAACTGGAATTGTACATGCCGCTATCGGAAAAGCTTCATTTGAGGCTGATATGATCGCAGGAAACGCGAAAGAACTATTAACAACCCTAGTTAAACTGAAGCCTCAGGCTGCGAAAGGTATCTATATTAAGAGTATTCATTTGTCTAGTACAATGAGTCCAAGTATAGAGATCGACTCGAAAAGGTTTGCTGATTAGTAACATTGTAAGATATGACTAGAGAAGAAAAATCATTAGTAATTGAACAGTTGACTGCCCAGCTCACCGATAACGCTACTATTTATTTAGCGGATATTTCAGGTTTGAATGCTATAGCGACAACTAATTTAAGACGGGCTTGCCATAAGGCAGGCATTAAGCTAAATGTGGTTAAAAACACATTGTTAGCTAAAGCAATGGAAGGTTCAGATAAGGATTTTGGTGGTTTAGCCGATACCTTAAAAGGGAGCACTTCATTGATGATTGCTGAGGTCAATAATGCCCCAGCACGCGTAATTAAGGAATTCAGAAAAAAATCCGATCGTCCGATTCTAAAAGGCGCCTATGTTGAGGAGTCCGTTTATATTGGTGACAACCAATTAGATGCTCTTGTAGACATTAAGTCTAAAGATGAGCTAATTGGAGAAATCATTGGATTACTTCAATCTCCTGCTAAGAATGTTATTTCTGCACTTAAGAGCGGCAGTAACACCATTGCTGGAATTGTGAAGACTTTATCTGAACGATAGACATTACCCAGGAAATTGCACTAATTGAATTATATAAATTAAAAATTACACTTAAAACGATAGAAAATGGCAGATTTAAAAGATTTCGCAGAAAAATTGGTTAACCTAACAGTAAAAGAAGTTAATGAGTTAGCTACGATTTTAAAAGATGAGTATGGTATCGAACCTGCTGCTGCTGCAGTTGCAGTTGCTGCTGGTCCTGCAGCTGGTGGAGACGCCGCTGAGGAGCAATCAGAATTTGATGTCATCCTAAAAGCCGCTGGGGCTTCTAAATTGGCAGTTGTTAAACTAGTTAAAGAATTGACAGGTGCTGGCCTTAAAGAGGCTAAGGACTTAGTTGATAGCGCACCATCTCCAATTAAGGAAGGTGTGTCAAAAGACGAGGCTGAAGCACTTAAAGCTCAATTAGAAGAAGCAGGAGCTGAGGTTGAGCTTAAGTAAGCTCACTCCTCTCAAAACCTTAAGGTTTAGGTCTTTACTCGTTTGAGTTAAGACCTAAACCATTTTGTGTATATAAAGGTTTTTAAATTTTTGAATGACACAAAACCATTTTTTTAATTAAAATTCTATCCATAGATGTCAGCAACGCAAACTGAAAGATTGAATTTTTCCTCTGTACAAAATAAGCCGGATTACCCGGACTTTTTGGACATCCAGATCAAATCCTTTCAGGATTTTTTCCAATTGGAAACCAAATCAGAAGAAAGAGGCAATGAAGGTCTTTATAACACCTTCATGGAAAACTTCCCAATCACGGACACTCGTAATCAATTCGTTCTCGAATTTTTAGATTATTTCGTCGACCCACCACGATATAGCATACAAGAATGTATCGAGCGAGGTTTGACGTATAGTGTGCCCTTAAAAGCCCGCTTAAAACTTTATTGTACAGACGATGAGCACGAAGATTTCGAGACCATCGTTCAAGATGTATATTTAGGGACGATTCCTTATATGACCCCTAGTGGTACTTTTGTTATCAATGGTGCTGAGCGTGTCGTTGTATCTCAATTGCACCGTTCTCCAGGAGTTTTCTTTGGTCAGTCATTCCACGCCAATGGCACAAAGTTGTATTCAGCCCGTGTGATTCCATTTAAGGGATCTTGGATTGAATTTGCGACAGACATCAATAGCGTCATGTACGCTTATATTGATCGTAAAAAGAAGTTGCCAGTGACGACCCTTTTCCGAGCAATCGGTTTTGAGCGCGATAAGGACATCCTTGAGATTTTTGATCTTGCTGAAGAGGTGAAAGCCACTAAGACAGGACTCAAAAAATATTTGGGTCGCAAACTTGCTGCACGGGTATTAAAAACATGGCATGAAGACTTCGTTGACGAAGACACTGGTGAAGTGGTATCTATCGAAAGAAATGAAATCATTTTCGATCGTGATACGGTACTTGAAAAAGAACATTTAGAAGAAATATTGGATTCGGGCAGCAAAACTATTTTGTTGCACAAGGAAGATAATCTTCAGGCGGATTATGCCATCATTCACAATACGCTTCAAAAGGATCCAACCAATTCTGAAAAAGAGGCTGTGGAACATATCTACCGTCAATTGCGTAATGCTGAGCCGCCAGATGAAGAAACAGCTCGTGGTATTATCCATAAATTATTCTTTAGTGATCAACGCTATAACTTAGGTGAAGTTGGTCGTTACCGAATGAATAAGAAATTAGGTCTTGATATCCCTATGGACAAGCAAGTCTTGACTAAGGAAGATATCATCACTATTGTAAAGTTCCTCATTCAGTTGATCAATTCAAAAGCGGAAATTGATGATATTGATCACTTGAGTAACCGTCGTGTACGTACCGTTGGTGAGCAATTGTCTCAGCAATTTGGTGTTGGTTTAGCCCGTATGGCGCGAACCATTCGCGAACGGATGAACGTACGTGACAATGAAGTCTTTACACCGATCGATTTGATTAATGCCAAGACCTTGTCTTCGGTTATTAACTCATTCTTTGGAACCAATCAGTTGTCTCAGTTCATGGATCAAACCAATCCATTGGCGGAGATCACACACAAGCGCCGTCTTTCGGCATTAGGACCAGGTGGGCTTTCTCGAGAGCGTGCTGGGTTCGAGGTTCGTGATGTGCACTATACGCACTACGGCCGATTGTGTCCGATTGAAACTCCTGAAGGACCGAACATTGGTTTGATTTCTTCACTTTCGGTTTATGCCAAAGTTAATAGCCTTGGATTTATCGAGACGCCTTACCGTAAAGTAGAACAGGGAAAAGTTGATTTGAAGTCAACACCAATTTATTTGTCGGCTGAGGAAGAAGAGGATAAATTAATCGCTCAGGCGAATATACCTTTGAAAAAGGATGGTACGATCGATACGGATCGCGTTATTGCCCGTATGGAAGGTGACTTCCCGGTGGTTGATCCAAAACAGGTCAACTATACTGATGTCGCACCGAATCAGATTTCATCTATTTCGGCTTCATTGATTCCATTTTTGGAGCATGATGATGCGAATCGTGCTTTAATGGGCTCTAACATGATGCGTCAAGCCGTTCCCTTATTGCGTGCTGAGGCGCCAATTGTAGGAACAGGTTTAGAAAGACAAGTCGCTTCAGATTCTCGTGTTTTGATTAATGCAGAAGGAAATGGGGTGATTGAATATGTAGATGCGCAACGCATCACCATTAAGTATGATCGTACAGAAGAAGAGCGCATGGTGAGCTTTGATTCGGACGAGAAGACTTATGAATTGATCAAATTTAGAAAGACTAACCAAAGCACTTCGATTAACCTAAAGCCCATTGTCCGCAAGGGTGATCGTGTGTTGAAAGGTCAAGTCTTGTGTCAAGGTTATGCTACCGAAAAAGGTGAATTGGCCCTAGGACGGAACATGAAAGTAGCCTTTATGCCTTGGAAAGGGTATAATTTCGAGGATGCGATTGTGATCTCTGAAAAGGTTGTTCGTGACGATATATTTACCTCAATCCACATTGACGAATATGCATTGGATGTGCGGGATACTAAATTAGGGAACGAAGAATTGACCAACGACATTCCTAATGTTTCTGAAGAAGCCACAAAGGATTTGGATGAAAATGGAATGATCCGTATTGGCTCAGAAGTGAAGCCAGGAGATATTCTTATCGGGAAAATCACACCAAAAGGTGAAAGTGACCCGACACCAGAAGAGAAGTTGTTACGTGCTATTTTCGGCGACAAAGCTGGAGACGTCAAAGATGCTTCTTTGAAGGCATCACCTTCTTTGAACGGTGTAGTGATTGAGAAAAAATTATTCTCAAGAGCAGTTAAGGATAAGCGTAAGCGTGCCCAAGACAAAGAAGATATCGCGGATCTTGAAGTTAAGTATGAAGCTAAATTTCAAGAATTAAAAGATGTTTTAGTTGAAAAACTTTTTGCCATCGTTGGCGGTAAAACAGCGCAAGGTGTTGCCAATGACTTAGGTGAAATTGTCTTCCCAAAAGGGAAGAAATACACACTAAAAATGTTAAGTGGTGTTGATGATTATACGCACCTTGTAGGTGGAACATGGGCCACTGACGATCACTCCAATGCGTTGGTTCGTGATCTGATGCACAACTATAAGATTAGAGAAAACGATCTTCAAGGAAACCTGCGTCGCGAAAAGTTCACCATTTCGGTGGGGGATGAATTGCCAGCTGGTATTTTACAACTTGCGAAAGTTTATATCGCTAAGAAACGTAAGCTAAAAGTAGGTGATAAGATGGCAGGTCGTCACGGTAACAAAGGTATTGTTGCCCGAATTGTCCGTGAAGAAGATATGCCGTTCTTGGAAGATGGAACACCTGTGGATATTGTTTTGAATCCACTAGGGGTACCTTCTCGTATGAACATTGGTCAGATTTATGAAACAGTTCTTGGTTGGGCTGGAGCAAAATTGGGTGAGAAGTATGCCACACCAATTTTTGATGGAGCAACCTTAGACCAAATCAATGAATTGACTGATAAAGCTGGAATTCCAAGATTTGGACACACTTATCTTTACGATGGTGGAACAGGAAAACGTTTTGATCAACCAGCAACTGTTGGGGTGATTTATATGTTGAAACTGGGCCACATGGTGGATGATAAGATGCACTCTAGATCGATCGGTCCCTACTCTTTAATTACGCAACAGCCTTTAGGTGGTAAAGCACAATTTGGTGGTCAGCGTTTTGGAGAAATGGAAGTTTGGGCATTACAAGCCTACGGTGCGTCGAGTACCCTTAGAGAAATTTTGACTGTTAAATCTGATGATGTAGTGGGTCGTGCTAAAACGTACGAAGCCATTGTTAAGGGCGAAACGATGCCTGAACCAGGGCTGCCTGAGTCGTTCAATGTATTGATGCATGAACTCAAGGGATTAGGATTGGATATCAGATTAGAAGAATAGGTGATAGGCCCCGCCCTGCGCGGGGTGAGCCGTTTACATGGAGTTTGTTACAAACTCATTTAAAAACAAATGAATATTTTCAGCAATATGTCAAGAGATAAAGAAAACACAGTACCGAGATTTAATAAAATTTCTATTGGTTTGGCGTCACCAGAATCTATTCTGGCCGAATCACGTGGTGAAGTTCTTAAGCCAGAAACGATTAACTATCGTACGCACAAACCTGAGCGTGATGGATTGTTTTGTGAGCGTATTTTTGGTCCTGTAAAGGATTACGAATGTGCTTGTGGTAAGTATAAGAGAATACGATACAAAGGCATTGTTTGTGATCGATGTGGTGTAGAAGTTACCGAGAAAAAAGTCCGTCGCGATCGTGTCGGTCATATTAATTTGGTCGTTCCTGTAGCACACATATGGTATTTCAGATCATTACCAAACAAAATAGGATACGTTTTGGGCTTACCGTCCAAAAAGCTCGATATGATTATTTATTACGAGCGTTATGTAGTGATCCAGCCAGGTATTGCTAATAATGAAGAAGGTGAGCCGGTACAAAAAATGGATTTCTTGACCGAAGAGGAGTACCTTAATATTTTGGACACCTTGCCGCAAGAGAATATGTACTTAGATGATTCAGACCCGAATAAGTTCATTGCAAAAATGGGTGCCGAGTGTCTCGAACAGCTCTTGAGCCGTGTTGATTTAGATCAACTTTCTTTTGACTTACGCCACAAGGCCAATAATGAGACTTCTAAGCAACGCAAAACTGAAGCGCTTAAGCGTCTTCAAGTTGTAGAGTCTTTCCGTGATGCAGCGCTCAACAGAGAGAACCGTCCAGAATGGATGATCATGAAGGTTGTGCCCGTAATTCCACCAGAATTGCGTCCATTAGTGCCGTTAGATGGAGGTCGTTTTGCGACATCAGATCTCAATGATTTGTACCGACGTGTCATTATCCGTAACAACCGTCTGAAACGTTTGATGGAAATCAAAGCGCCAGAAGTTATTTTGCGTAACGAAAAGCGGATGCTTCAAGAATCCGTGGATTCATTGTTTGACAATACGCGTAAAGCTTCTGCGGTGAAGACCGATAGTAACCGACCGTTAAAATCTCTTTCCGATTCATTAAAAGGAAAACAAGGTCGTTTCCGTCAGAACTTGTTAGGAAAACGTGTGGATTATTCTGCTCGTTCGGTTATTGTTGTGGGACCAGAATTGAAGTTATTCGAATGTGGTTTGCCAAAGAACATGGCTGCTGAATTGTACAAGCCTTTCGTGATCCGTAAGTTGATCGAGCGTGGTATTGTAAAAACGGTAAAATCAGCGAAGAAAATTATCGATAAAAAGGAGCCAGTCGTTTGGGATATTTTAGAAAATGTCCTTAAAGGCCATCCTGTATTATTGAATCGTGCCCCTACCTTGCACCGTCTAGGTATCCAGGCATTTCAACCAAAATTGATTGAAGGTAAGGCGATCCAATTGCACCCATTAGTATGTACCGCGTTCAACGCGGATTTCGATGGGGATCAAATGGCCGTTCACTTGCCATTAGGCCCAGAAGCCATTCTTGAATCGCAGCTATTAATGCTCGCGTCTCATAATATCTTGAATCCTGCTAATGGTGCGCCAGTAGCAGTGCCTTCTCAGGATATGGTGCTTGGGTTATATTATATGACCAAATTGCGTAAATCCACAGCGGAACTGAAAGTCGTTGGTGAAGGATTGACGTTTTATTCTCCAGAAGAGGTGTTCATCGCCTACAACGAAGGATGTGCAGATCTTAACGCAGAAATTAGAGTGCGTACCATGGATCTGAACCAAGAGAATGAATTGGTCCAGAAGATTATCACTACTACGGTAGGGCGTGTTATTTTTAATCAGGCTGTTCCGGAAGCAGCAGGTTACATCAACGAAGTTTTAACGAAGAAGTCTCTAAGAGATATCATCGGTGGGATTTTGAATGCGACCTCAGTTCCAGAAACTGCTGCCTTTTTGGATGAGATCAAAACCTTAGGTTATAAGTACTCTTTCGAAGGTGGATTGTCGTTTAGTTTAGGTGATATTATCATTCCTGCTGAAAAGCAAAGTATGATTGATGCCGCTAATGAACAAGTGGACAATATTATCATGAATTATAACATGGGATTGATCACCAACAACGAGCGATACAATCAAGTTATTGATATTTGGACGGCCACGAATGCCGAACTAACCGAATTGTCTATGAAACGTATCCGTGAGGACCAACAAGGGTTCAACTCGGTTTATATGATGCTTGATTCTGGAGCGCGTGGATCTAAAGAACAGATCCGTCAGTTAACCGGAATGCGTGGTTTGATGGCTAAACCTAAAAAGTCAAATTCAGGTGGCGGTGAAATTATTGAAAACCCGATCCTTTCTAACTTTAAAGAAGGACTCTCAATTTTGGAGTACTTTATCTCAACGCACGGAGCACGTAAAGGACTTGCCGATACCGCACTTAAGACAGCGGATGCTGGTTATTTAACCCGTCGTTTGGTGGATGTGTCTCAAGATGTGATCATCAATTCTGAGGACTGTGGTACCCTGCGTGGTATTGATGTAAGTCCATTGAAAAAGAATGAAGAAGTGGTAGAATCTTTGGCCGAAAGGATCAAAGGTAGAACATCACTCAATGATGTATACAATCCATTAACTTCTGAATTGTTTGTTGGCGCTGGTGGACACATTACCGATGCGATTGCTAACAAGATAGAAGCGTCTCCATTAGAATCTGTTGAGGTGCGTTCTGCCTTGACTTGTGAGGCTAAAAAAGGAATCTGTGCTCAATGTTATGGCCGTAACCTAGCGACCAACAAAATGGTACAGCGCGGAGAAGCTGTTGGTGTTGTGGCTGCCCAATCTATTGGAGAGCCAGGAACACAGTTGACCTTGCGTACCTTCCACGTAGGTGGTATTGCTGGTAACATTTCAGAGGAAAATAAATTAACGGTTAAGTTTGACGGTCGTGTTGATATCGAAGACTTAAAAACTGTTAAGGGCGAGGATAGCCAAGGAAATGCCATTGATATTGTCATTTCTCGAACTTCGGAAGCCAAATTGGTTGATGACAAATCAGGAATCACCTTGAGTATTAATAACATCCCTTATGGATCGACATTATTGGTGAAGAATGGTCAGAAACTGAAAAAAGGTGACGTAGTTTGTCAATGGGATCCATATAACGGAGTCATTATCTCTGAATTTGCAGGGAAAATCAAGTTTGAGAATATCGAACAAGGGGTGACCTTCCAAGTGGAAATTGATGAACAAACAGGTTTCCAAGAAAAAGTAATTTCTGAATCACGTGATAAGAAAAAAATCCCAACACTCCATATTTTAGATGGTAAGGGCAATGTGATTCGTTCTTATAACTTACCGGTTGGTGCCCACTTGATGGTGGACGATACCGAGAAGATTAAGGTCGGAAAGATTTTAGTAAAAATTCCAAGAAAATCAGCGAAGTCTGGTGATATTACCGGAGGTTTACCACGTGTGACAGAATTATTTGAAGCGCGTAATCCATCGAATCCTGCAGTAGTTAGTGAGATTGATGGGGTGGTTTCTTTTGGAAAAATAAAACGAGGTAACCGCGAAATTATCGTTGAATCCAAAATTGGTGAGTTGAGACGTTATTTAGTCAAATTGTCGAATCAAATTTTGGTTCAAGAAAATGATTATGTGCGTGCAGGAATGCCACTTTCGGATGGGTCTATTACCCCTGCAGATATCCTTAAAATTAAAGGGCCATCGGCAGTACAACAATATTTGGTGAACGAGGTGCAAGAAGTATACCGTCTCCAAGGCGTAAAAATCAACGACAAACACTTTGAGGTCGTCGTGCGTCAAATGATGCGTAAAGTGCGTCTTGTTGATCCGGGAGACACTATGTTCTTAGAAGACCAATTGGCACATACCTATGACTTTATCGATGAAAATGATAAAATCTATGGAATGAAAGTTGTCATTAATGCGGGCGATTCGCAAGCGTTGAAAGAAGGACAAATTATTTCATCGCGTCAGTTGCGTGATGAAAACTCCTTGTTGCGACGTGAGGATAACGCTTTAGTTGAGGCACGCGATGCGGTTGCGGCTACAGCGACACCAATTCTTCAGGGGATTACAAGAGCATCATTACAAACTAAGTCATTCATTTCTGCAGCTTCGTTCCAAGAAACAACCAAAGTCCTTAATGAGGCGGCGGTTGCTGGAAAAGTTGACGGGCTTGAAGGTCTTAAAGAAAATGTGATTGTGGGCCATAGGATACCAGCAGGTACGGGAATGCGCCGCTACGAGACCCTGATTGTCGGTTCAAAGGAAGAGCTTGAAGCGCTGACTAAGCCGAAAGAGGAAGTCAATTATAACTAAATTCAATAAAACTTGCGCTCCACATTGGAGCGCAAGTTTTATAATACCATCCCGATTATGTCAGAACAGAAAAAAACAAAAACTGGTCAAATCAACATTGAGCTTGAAGAATCAGTAGCGCAAGGAATTTATAGTAATTTGGCGATCATCAACCACAGTCAATCGGAGTTCGTATTGGACTTTATCTCGGTGATGCCTGGAGTGCCTAAAAGTAAAGTAAAGTCTAGAATTATTCTAACGCCTCAGCACGCCAAAAGATTCCTCAAAGCCGTTCAGGATAATATCCAACGATTTGAAGCCGCCAATGGTGAAATCAAAGATTACCACCAAGCCCCAATGCCCATCAACTTTGGCCCTACAGGGGAGGCATAATGCTTAAGCTTTTGCCGCTGGTTCAAATTCACTGACGGAGTGGAACAAAATGCTTGGAAATTTTTGCTGTGTCATTTGCAGCGTGAATGACGAGTCTGCAAAGAAGACGTCTCGTCCCGATTTATCTTTCGCGAGAAACCTGGCTTTGACCCGACGGAATTCTTTGTATTCTTCGCTTTTTGGATCTTTTGGCTCGATCCAACAGGCTTTATAGACACTAAGACTTTCGTATGAACATCGCGCGCTATATTCATGTTCTAAGCGGTATTGGATGACCTCAAATTGAAGAGCTCCTACAGTTCCAATGACTTTACGTCCGTTAAGATCCAAGGTAAAGAGCTGCGCTACACCTTCATCCATAAGCTGGTCGATCCCTTTTTCGAGCTGCTTGCTCTTCATAGGGTCCGCATTGTTGATAAATTTAAAGTGTTCTGGAGAAAAACTTGGAATACCCTTGTATTCCATTAATTCTCCTTCGGTAAGTGTGTCACCAATTTTAAAGCTACCGGTATCGTGTAGGCCGACGATATCACCGGGATAACTGATATCGACAATTTCCTTTTTCTCGGCAAAAAAGGCATTTGGGCTTGAAAATTTCATTTTTTTCTTAGAGCGGACATGCCAATAGGCCTTGTTGCGCTCAAAAGTTCCGGATACGATTTTTACAAAAGCCAAACGATCCCGGTGCTTGGGATCCATATTGGCATGTATTTTAAAGACAAAACCTGAGAATTCCTTTTCTTGAGGATTTACCAGTCTTGAGGAGCTTTCCTTTGGTTTTGGTTGCGGGGCAATGGTAATAAAGGCGTCTAGTAATTCGCGTACGCCAAAATTATTTAATGCAGAACCAAAAAAGACAGGATGAAGTGCGCTTTGTAAGTAAGCATCACGATCAAACTCGGGGTATATTTCTTGAACCAGTTCTACTTCTTCTCTAAGTTTATCAGCTGCTTTCGTGCCCACTAACTCAGCCAATTGCGTTGAAGATAAATCTTCAATTTCGATGGTCTCTTCAATGTTCTTACGGCTGTCTCCACTGAACAGATTGATGTTGCGTTCCCATAAATTATAGATTCCTTTGAAATCGTAGCCCATACCAATAGGGAAGGAGAGTGGCGTAACTTTTAACAATAGCTTTTGCTCTATTTCGTCCAATAGGTCAAAGGCGTCTTTGCCTTCGCGGTCCAATTTATTGATGAACACGATGACTGGTATCTGGCGCATGCGGCAGACTTCAACTAATTTTTCTGTTTGTTCTTCCACCCCTTTAGCGACATCAATCACCACAATTACTGAGTCAACGGCGGTAAGGGTGCGGTAGGTATCTTCTGCAAAATCCTTATGTCCCGGTGTATCCAGGATATTTATTTTTAATGCTTTGTATTCAAAAGCCAAAACAGAAGTGGCCACAGAAATCCCCCTCTGGCGCTCAATTTCCATAAAATCACTGGTCGCGCCTTTTTTAATTTTGTTGCTCTTTACGGCACCTGCCTCTTGAATGGCTCCTCCAAATAGAAGGAGTTTTTCGGTAAGCGTCGTTTTGCCCGCGTCTGGATGCGAAATGATGCCAAAGGTCTTTCGTCTTTTTATTTCTGAGGATAGTGACATGAAGCTAATTTTAGCAAAGATACGTCTTGAGCGAAAATTGGTGAAGAAAATAGTGTAGAGAAAACATCCTTTTTTTCTTACACAAATATTGGTTTTTT
>TARA_B110000503_G_scaffold143658_1_pt1 | contig 15455 bp, 14 predicted proteins | sample TARA_B110000503 | Tara Oceans TARA_B110000503 (sample SAMEA4397472) | marine metagenome | biome: Polar Biome; feature: [SRF] surface water layer (ENVO:00010504); material: water (ENVO:00002006), including particulate matter (ENVO:01000060) such as... | depth 5 m | reverse complement strand
TTTAATTATTTTGAAAAGTTGTTTGTTTTGTGAAGTAGATAGTTCAAGTTTTTTAAAATGCTCAAATCTTTTATTATCATATTTTTTTGAAACAAGATTTTCTGCTGTAAAAATCTGAAGTTTTACTACATCAGAGTCTGTATTGCAGGCATTTATAACAAGTTTTTTTGCTTCTTTAAAGTTGCCCTCATGATTTGAGCCTACTTCTGCTATAAATAAAACTGGATTAATTTTTGAAGTAAAATACATAGTGATAAAAACGTTAATTTTATATGTTAAAAAAAATAATATTCAAACTAAAATCTAAAGAATTTAGTGTTTGCATAATTGGCTTAGGTTATGTCGGTTTGCCATTAATATCTAGTTTTATCGATGCAAAAATAAAAGTTTACGGAATAGATATTGACAACAAAAAAATTCAATCATTAAGAAATGGTAAATCATATATATCCTCAACAACATCAAAAACTTTAAAATATTTTGAAAAAAATAAAGAAAATTTAAGTTCTAATTTCAGTCTTATATCTAAAGCCGATGTTATAATTGTCTGTTTGCCGACTCCTCTAAAGAACAATTCAAAAGAACCGGATATGAGTTATGTCTTTAAATGTGCCAATGAATTAAAAAAAACAATAAGATTTAATCAAATAATTATACTTGAAAGCACAGTATATCCAGGAGCTACAAAAGAATTTACAAAAAAATTATTAACAAATAAATTTAAAATTGGAGAAAATATTTTTATTGGTTATTCACCAGAAAGAGTAAATCCAGGAGATAAAAAATTTAATTACCAAAATACTCCTAAAATCATAAGTGGATATACCAGTAATTGTCTTGAGTTAATTAGGATCGTCTATAATTTTTTTGTTAAACATACAGTGGCAGTCGAGAAAATTGAAGAAGCAGAATTATCAAAGCTGTTAGAGAATTTATATCGTGCCGTAAATATTGGACTTATCAATGAAATGAAAATTATATGTGAAAAATTAAATATAAATATATTTAATACTATTGATGCTGCAGCGACAAAAAATTTTGGTTTTCAAAAATTTATGCCTGGACCTGGACTAGGAGGTCATTGTATACCCATTGATCCTTTTTATTTATCTTGGTTATCAAAAAAAAAGGGTTATGACCCTAAATTTATTAAATTAGCGGGTGTAATTAACTCTAAAATTCCAAAATGGACAATTAACCAAGTAACAAAAACAATAAAAAAAAAGAATATAAAAGTCTTACTTTTAGGAATATCTTATAAAAAAAATGTTGACGATGATAGAGAGTCTCCTTCATATGAATTTATAAAAATATTAAAGAAGAAAAAAATTAAATTTGATTATCATGACCCTTATTTTCCTAAAATACGAAAAGGAAGAAATATAAAAGAAATTAAATATTCAATTAATTTAAACAAAAATACTTTAATAAAATATGATGCAACAATACTCCTTACAGACCACAGTTTTTTTGATTATAAATTAATTGCAAAATATTCTAAACTTGTATTTGATACTAGAGGTAAGTATAGAAAAATTTCCCTTAATAGTTATAAAAATATTATTTTTTGTTAACTTTTGTGACAAGATAATTTCCAATATAGAGATATTCTAGTCCACTTTTCATAAATGATTTTATCGCATCTTGAGGAGTGAATACAATTGGCTCTCCATGTAAATTGAAAGATGTATTTAGTAAAACACCAATTTTTGTAATTTTTTTAAATTCTTTAATCAAATTATAATAGTCTAAGTTATATTTTTTACTTACAAATTGTGGACGACAAGTTTTATCAAATGGATGAACTGCTGCTGATATTTTGTCTACATATTTTTTTTTTACATCAAAAGATATTGTCATATATGGATTTTTATGACCCTTTATTACATTCATAATTTTACTTGCATCTTCTTCTAATACACTTGGAGCAAAAGGCATCCAGAAATCTCTTACTTTTATTTTCTTGTTTATAAAATTTATAATATCTTGTTTCCTTGGATCAGCTAATATTGACCTATTTCCTAATGCCCGTGGACCAAATTCATTTTGATTTAGTGAAAATCTTGCAACAGGGTTCCCTTTACTAATAATTTTTGCCACTTCTTTATTGTAAGTTTTTTTTATTTTTAGATTTTTATTTTTAAATAAAAAATTTAGATCCTCTTTAGCAAAACTGTAACCTATATAAGGATTTTCCATACTAGTAATTTCATTTTTTTTAAAACCAATCTTTGCCAAATGACAATATGCAGCGCCTATAGGTAAAGACTCATCGCCTGGCCCTGGTGGAATAAATAATGAAGATATGTTTGGATTTTCTAAAATTTTTTTTGATGCTTTAACATTTTGGGCCACACCGCCTGAAAAAATAAAATTTTTAACTTTGAATTTTTTTGAAATATTAGAAAACCATTCTACCAAAATATCTTCAAGATATTTTTGTATAGCATAGCTTATAGTATCAAATCTTTGACCTTTAAGCTTATCTAAAAAATAAAAATAATTATCTTTTGGTTTAATTTTATATTTAAATTTAATACCGGAAATTATCAGTGTATCTTTAAATATCTTTAAAGTTTTTTTGTAATAATCATTATTATCTAAGGCGTATCCCGCAAGGCCCATAACTTTAAATTCATGTTCTGTCGGTTTCATTCCTAAAATTAATGTTACATATCTGTACATTCTTCCCAAGTTTCCAATATTTGTTCTATACATTTCTTTAAGTTGATTATTTTTTGAAAGCCAAATAGCTGCATTAGTGTCATCACCTCCCCCATCCAATGTAATTACACATGTTTTTTTATGAGGTTTTTTGTGACCATAGAAGCCATAATACGCATGACACTCATGATGATCATAAAAAAATATTTTTTTTTTATCAACAGAAAAAAAATTAGATATAAACTCTTTTCTAGCATCCATCATTCCACTATAATCATCTTCATTTTTAATTTTTGCAAAATCATAGTGAAGTTTTGATTTATTAACTTTTTTATTTTTAAATACTTCTAAATATTTAATTTTTTTTTTAAGATAAATTTTTTTGTACCAATACTCATTTTGCTCTTTATAATAATCATCAATTGTAAAAGTTGTATTTCTTTTTACTAGAAAGTACTTGGGTGGGAGTTTCTTTGTTGAAACAGAAATTTCATCAATTGAGTTTTTTGTTAATTTTGAATATTGCAATATTTTTTTTATTGCATGTATGGGAAACCCATATTCATTTTTATTCCTTGTGATTCTTTCTTCTGATAAAGCACATATCAGCTTGCCATTTTTAAAAATTGCAACACCACAATTATGCCCATCATGAATGCTTAATAAGTTCATTATTTTTTATTTTATAAAAATCAATATATTGTTTTTTTTTATACCTTTTATATATTTTTCTTATTTTTAATAGATCTTTCTTATCATTTAAACTTGCATTAATTTTAGAATGATCATTTTTATTCAAAAAATTAAAAATTTTATAGGATTTGTTTTTTCTGTAAAAAAAATTAAATATATGTTCCTTATCTGATACGGTCATATATTTTAAGTTTAATTTTTTAAATATATTTATATCTGCAATCTCACAAGCTAACCCGTGCGGATATGTTCTTGGAAATTGATTCGTTACGATTTGATATTTTTTTTTAATAAATTTTTGGATCATTTTATCCATTAATACAGTGTCAAAAAAAGGTCTGTCAGCACAGACTCTAATAAACGATTTAAACCTATATCTATTGAAGGCCTGGATAGTTCTTTTAAAAACATTATTTAAATCACCTCTAAAAAATTCAATATTATGATTGAAGCAAAATTTGGCTAATGGATCATCTGATTTTTGGTTTGATGTTACAACTATTATTGGAAGATTAAATTTTGTAATATTTTTTATTCTTTCAATAATAATTTGAATAAGTGGTTTTGCATTTATTTTTAATAAAACCTTATTTGGCAATCTTTTAGAATTTAATCTGGCATAAATTAATATTACCATATTTAATTCATTTGATTTTGCTTTCATATGCCCTATTAATATTTATTAATTATGTGTGGTATAGCAGGTTATATAGCTAATAAGAAATATCAAAACTTTTCATTTGAAAAAACCTCAAAAACAATGGGGTCAATTATGAAAAGTCGAGGTCCAAATCAACAAGATTCATTTAATCATGCGACAAATGATTATGTACTAAATTTTTTTTCGTCAAGATTAAGTATTATTGACTTAGACCCAAGGTCAAATCAACCTTTTAAGTTAAATGATTTAATATTGATTTTTAATGGTGAAATATACAACTATCTTGAAATCAAAAAAGAATTAACTCAAAAGAAAGTAACCTTTAAAACAAACTCAGATACAGAAGTTTTGCTTAAAGCATATGAGTATTGGGGAGAGAAATTTATAGATAAACTTGATGGCATGTGGGCTTTTTGTATATATGATTTTAAAAAGAAAAAGATTTTTTTATCAAGAGATAATTTTGGAGAAAAACCTTTATACTATTTTTTTGATAAAAATAATTTTATCTTTGGTTCGGAGATAAAGTATATTCATGAGTTATCAGATAATAGGGTAATCAAACAAGCTAACCTAGATAAAATAAATGATTATTTGTTTAAAGGATATAAATCTTTAAACAAGGATGATAATTGTTTTTTTAAAAATATTAAACAATTAACCTCTGGATCAAACCTTTTACTTGATTTAAAAAAATTTAAACTATCTAAGAAAAATTATTTAGATAAAAAAAAAATTGCATCAAAGATAATATCTAAGGATAAAAAAGAAAATATATTTGAAGTAAAAAAATTATTAATTAATAGTTTAAAGTTAAGATTAAGATCTGATGTACCAATTTCTTTCTGTTTAAGTGGGGGGGTAGATTCAGGAAGCCTCGTATCTATTTGCTATAAAATATTCAATATAAAAGCTAAATGTTTTTCAATAATAGATAAAGATGAGAGATATAATGAAAAAATAAATATAGATATAATTAAAAGAGATTTGAATGCAGATATAGATTATCTATTTTTAAAAAAAGAAAAGTTTCATGTTTTTTTAGAAAATCTTAGTAAGCAAATTAATTACCATGACTCACCAATTTCAACTATCTCATACTACATTCATTCAAAAATTTCCGAAACCGCTTCTAAATCAGGTCATAAAGTTATCTTTTCAGGAACGGGAGCTGATGAGATTTTTACTGGTTATTATGACCATTTCCTAATGCACTTAAATGAAATTAAAAATACAAACAAATATAATTCAGAAATTGCATGTTGGGAAAAATATATCGAACCTAATGTAAGAAATTTAAATCTAAAAAATCCAAATCTTTTTTCTCAAAACCCTAACTTTAGAAACCACATATATTCTGATAAAAAGTTTTCAAACTTATTTGGTAAGAAAATAAAAATAAGCAAATTTACCGAAGCTTATTATAATAAAAATTTAATGAAAAACAGATTGTTAAATGAATTATTTCATGAATCTGTTCCTGTAATATTAAAAGAGGATGATCTTAATTCGATGAATAATTCAATTGAAAACAGATCTCCTTTTTTATCGAAAGAATTGGTAAGTTATGCTTTGAGCATAAATAATGAACATTATATCTCACAGTCACACTCTAAAGACATCCTAAGGTCTGCTATGAAAGGTATTCTACATGAAAAAATTAGAAATGATCAGCATAAGAAAGGCTTTAATACCAATTTAAAAAGTATAACTAATATCAATGGAGATATTTTATATGAATTCTTAAAAGACAACAAGATTTTGGATAATATTGTTAATTTAAAAGAAATAAAAAAAATTAATTTTAAAAATGAAATTTCAAACTCAATGAGTAAGTTTTTGTTTTCACTAATAAATACTAAGATTTTTTTGGATATTAATAAATAATGATTTGCATAATCGACTATGAACTTGGAAACGTACTGTCTGTAAAAAATGCAATTACAAAAATAGGTTTAGAATGTAAAATTTCCAGAAATGAGAAGGATATATCAGAATCTAAGGCCATTATCTTGCCTGGTGTAGGATCGTTTGAAAAAGGAATGGAAAATTTAAAAAGATATAATCTTATTAAAATTTTAAATTACAACGTTATACAAAATAAAAAAAAAATTTTAGGTATATGTCTTGGTTTTCAATTAATGTGCAAATCTAGTGATGAATTTGGTATCCATGAAGGATTATCATGGATAAATGCAGAGGTAACAAAGATTAATTCAGAAAAATTAAGACTTCCACATGTTGGTTGGAATAAAATTCAAGTTTTAGAAAATAATAGTCTTCTAAAAGAAGTTGAGGATAAGGAAAGATTATATTTTAATCATAGCTATTGTGTAAAAAATAAAATAATAAATGAATTTGATATAATGGCAGAATGCAATTATGGTGAGAATTTTATAGCAGCAATTCGCAAAGAAAATATTTACGGCATACAGCCACATCCAGAAAAAAGCCAAAATGCTGGTTTAAAAATATTAAAAAATTTTTGCAATTAATACTCATGCTAGCAAAAAGAATTATCGCAACATTAATGTTAAATAATGGTGTTCTTTATAGGTCTAAAAATTTTATACCTGATTATAGATATACTTTAAATTTTGTAGATATGTGGTCGATAGATGAAGTCGTTGTAATTGATATATCTCGAGAACTCGATTTTGAAGATAAAAAAAAAGAAATCTTTTTTGATCAATTACGAAATATTTCTGCAAATGCATATGTTCCTTTAACCGCTGGTGGGGGAATTAGAACTTTGAAAAATATTGAAAAGTTATTAAAAAATGGTGCAGATAAGGTTTTACTCAATACCATATGTTTTGAGGATCCCAAATTTATTCATAGAGCAGCAAAAGAGTTTGGTTCTCAATGCATTGTGGTTTCAATAGATGCAAAACTAGATCAAAATATTTATTGTGTAATGAAAAAATATGGACAAGAAAAAGGTCTGCATAAACTAAATGATTACATAAAAATTATACAAGATAATCAAGCTGGAGAAATTTTTTTGCAGTCTGTAGACCGAGATGGTTCTTTGCTTGGATACGATCTTAAATTATTGGATCACATAAATAGTATACAGTTGCCGTTGATTGTTTCAAGTGGGGCTGGAAATTGGGACCATGTTAAAAAAGTTTTAGAAAATGATTTTGTTTCAGCTGCATGTCTAACAAATATTTTTCATTTAACAGAAAATAGTATAAAAAATCTAAAAAACTATATAAAAAATTCAATAACTATAAGGGAATAAAATGGAAAAGATTATAATTTGTAAAACTTGTTTAATGCCTAGTTCTAGGCCAAGAATTAAATTTGAAAAAGACGGTATTTGCAATGCCTGCAAATATGCAGATAAAAAAAAATCTACCGATTGGGAAGGTAGACGGCTTGAATTTTTAGATTTGTGTGACCGTTATAGATCAAAAGATGGTAATTACGATTGTATTGTTCCTTGGAGTGGAGGAAAAGATAGTAGCTCAATAGCTTACAAACTTAAACATGATTTTAAAATGAATCCTCTACTCACAACTTTTTCTCCTTTAATTCCAACAAAAATTGGGTCACTAAATAGAGAGCTTCTTATTCAAAATGGATTTGACAATATTTTCTTTAGGCCAAATCAAAAAATATCAAAATACTTATCGAGAAGATTTTTTTTAGAAAGAGGAAATCCTAAAATACATTGGGACGCTGGTGTAAATGCCTTTCCAGTGCATGTTGCGCTTGAAAAAAATATTAAACTAGTTTTTTATGCTGAGCATGGTGAAAGCGAGTATGGAGGAAATGTTTTAAATAAAGATTCGGACAAATTTAGAGATTTGAATGAAGTTTTAGAAAATCAAATAGGAGACGATCCATCTAATTGGAAGGATAATCTTGTAAATTCAAACGATCTTAATATGTACAAATATCCAGACCCAGAAAAAATTGAAAATAAGTCAATTAAAGCTTATTATTTCTCATATTTTTTTAAATGGGATGTTTACGAAAATTATAAGTTTGTTAAAGATAGGTTTGGATTTAAGGAAAACGATAAAAGAATTTCTGGAACTTTTCAAAACTATGACAGTATGGACGATCATATCGATCCACTTTACTACTATATGCAATACGTAAAATTTGGTTTTGGCAGATGTTTAAGAGACGCTTCAAGGCTAGTGCAAAATAATCATTTAAGTCGGGATAAAGCGCTACAATATATAGAAAAATATGAGGGAGAATTTCCAGAAGAAGTTTTACACCAATGCCTAAATTATTTAGATTTAGATCTTGTGCAGTTTAATGAAATAGTGGAAAAACACAGGAATAATGAAATATGGAAAAAAGAAGGGAACGAAATCAAGCTAAATTTCAAATTAAAATAGAACTATGAATACAAATAAAATTTTGGAAACTGAAAAAAAAGTCTTGAAGGTTTATAAAAATAATAACCCCTCTATTCATTTTGTTGACAAATCAAAAAAAAAATTTAATTCACGTAAACTAAGCATGGATAATTTAATATTACATAATTTAAAGTTCCCAAAAAAAATGTTTCAAGGTGCCTCTTTACTAGATTGTGGTGCAGGAACAGGTGATACAACAATTTCTTTCAATAACTGGGGTGCAAATTGTACGTTAATAGACATTAATGATGAAGCCCTAACTAGAGCAAAACTAGTATTTAAAAAATTTAAAAAAATAGGGTCAAAAAATTATTTTAAAAAACAATCTATATTTAGTTTAAAACTAAAAAAAAAATTCGACATTGTTACAAGTATAGGTGTAATACATCACACAGAATATCCATTGCTGGCGTTAAAAAAAATCAGTAAATTTATTAAAAAAGATGGATTTTTAATTTTAGGTTGTGCCACACCAGAAGGTTTTTTTCAAAGAAATTTACAAAGATATATTATAAGTAATTTTGCAAATTTAAATAATGAAGCAGAAGTTGAACAAGTTGCAAAATATTTATTCAAAAATCACTTAATACGAGCACATAAATTCAGTGGAAGATCAATAAAAGCAATAATACATGATACATACGTAAATCCAAAAATTCACGGTTTGACTTTTGATGAAATTAATAAAAACTTGCAAAAAGAATTTTCATTTTATTCAGCCGCACCTAACATTAATCAAGTTACTGATCCAGCTAGCCCTTTGACGTATAATTCTGATTATTTTACCAGGCTAAAGAATATGACTTTATTGCCCAGCCTAACGTGGATGCATAACGCAGATCAATACCTCAATTACTTAAAAAATGATAACAAGAAGTTAAAAAACTTAAAAATAATTACAAATAAAATATCAAAATCTTTTAATAATTTTAATTCTGAAACTAAAATAAACAAAAAAAAAATTAATAAATTATTATCAAAAAACATCACTCTATGTAAAAAAAATTTATTTAAAACAAGGATTATAAATGAACATAAAAAGTTTTTATTAGAAATTAGGAATTTGCTTGATAATATAGAAAAGAAAAACATTAACAAAATAAAGGATTTATTAGATAAAAATAAAATCTTATTTAAAAAAAGCTCAGGATTAGGCAATAACTATTATATTTTTCAAAAAAAATGAAAACAGATTTTACTACGTTTAATACTAATGGGTTTTTAATAAAAAAAAAATTTTTTTTAAATAAAGAGATTGTAATAATACAAAAACAAATATCAAAAGTAATCCTTAATGCTTGCAAAGAAATTAATATAAAAACAAAAAAAAATAACTTTAATTTTGCAATCAATAATATTTTGCCACAAATATATAAAAAAGATAAAAAATTAGGATCTTATGTTTTTGATACTCTGTCTCGCTTGAATATATTTAAAGACCTAACTAATAATAAAAAAAATATAAAGAAAATAACCGAACTCCTTAAAATTAACAAAACAGAGCTTTTATCAGCAAAATTTTCCTTATTTTTATTTACTAAATTACACAAAAGTCATGCTATTGGCTGGCACCAAGAATCTGGATATTATTCTGATCCTAATTTGAAATCATTTGAATACTTAAAAAAAACAAACTCACTTTTTATCTGGATACCTCTAACCAAAACAAAGCCAGGAAATGGTGCGCTAATATTAAAACCCAAATCTCACAATTTAAAAAAAATAATACATTCAAAAAATAGTTTTGCCGATAGATATAAAGTTTCGTCGAATAAAAGAGGCGAAGTTTACATTCAAAATATTGAAAAAATATCAAAAAATTATAAATCCAAAACAATAAGTTCAAATCCTGGTGATATAATATTTGTTAATTTTAATACTCTTCATAAATCAGGACTGAATACGACCAAGAAAACAAGAGTAGGTGTTATCATGAGGTTTGGTGAAAGATGTAATTCCACTGAAATAATCCAAGAAAAATGAAAAAATATTAAACTAGTTTTCTTTATGCTGAGCATGGTGAAAGCAAGTATGGTGGAATTATTTTAAATAAAGATTCAGGTAAATTTAGAGATTTTAATAAAGTTTTAGAAAATAATAGTCTTTTAAAAGAAGTTGAGGACAAGGAAAAATGTTTAAATCATTTAGATATGGGTTTAGCAGAATTTAATGAAATAATAGATAAACGCGGAAATAAAGAAATTAGATAGCAATAACTATAAATTAAAATTTAATATTATTGGAGATTAAAGCATCTCACTTTTATATTTTTTACTATCATTATACCATGATGAAAAAAAAATTTTAACTTTTTTATAATTATCAAGCTTAAGTTTTTCTTTTTCAATACAATTGATTTTTTTAGCTATTACAACCAAGCTATCACTGTCCATATATCTATTTACGTATACTAGTTTAAATTTATTTAAAACAAGAAGATTACATAGAGAGTTTTTAGAAAAGTGAAAAGGATGTAAGTCTGGATTTCCTTTACTGAAATACATCTGAATTGGCTTCTTGTAGGGAACTAAAATTCTACTACTTTCTGCAATCAACAAATATCCATTTTTTTTACATAACTTATTTGCTGAATTAATTATATCATTAGCATTTGATGTGTTGCACAAGGTCCACATCATAGTCAAAATATCAAATTGTTTTACACTTTTTTTATTTGCAAAACTTTCAATTGTTCCACAAAAATTGTGTATTTTATTTTTAGTAATTAAATTACAATTTTTAATTGAAGGTTCTATAGCAAATAGATTTTTAGTTAAAAAATTTTTTTTTAACATATTTAAAAAATCACCTTCACCCGCTCCTAAATCACACAGAGATTTATTTTTTACTTTTAGTTTGGCTATTAATGTTTCTAAAACATATGTTTGTCTTGCTATTACGGCAGGAATTTTAGCTGTGTAAGTTGATCTTGAAAATTTTTTTCCAAAGATTTTTTTTGACCATTCATCAGCAATTTCTTTAGAGCTTCTTCTTTTAATAACAGAGACTAAACCTGAATATTTTGAGATGTTTATCTTATATCCACCTGTAAGCTCTTGAGAGTATGGAACGGTTATGAACTTTCCAAAACCACTATAATCCTTGATAAGTTTATTAATCGATACCATAAAAAATTTTAATATTCTTATCTTAACTTATTAAGACCGTCAATATAACCATTTGTAAGCTAATAAAGTCAACCACATCCATAAAAAAGATTTTTTAATATTATTATTTTATCCACCAACATGCACAATATAATATTATCAAATTGAGTTACTTGATTTAAAAATATTAATCATTGAGAAATTTGTTTAGCCTCAAATTTAAATCATCTTTTTTACAAATATTTTGTTTTATTTTAGGTTTGACTGGGCTCATAATTTCATTTTTGCGATAGTTTAATGCTCCCCATTTAATATTTAAATTTTCTTTTTTATTTATTTCACATTTTTTAATCAGTTGCTTTAATGTAAGTCTATTATAAGTCGAAGCAAACAGAGTACGTTTTAATTTTCTAATTTTTTTTTTTTCAAAAATTAAGTTTATGAAACCATCAGATATCGAGTCTATATGTGAAAGATCTAAGATTTGATTTCCAGGAGACATTTTAACTTCTTTATTTATCAAAAAATTTCTTTTAATTTGATTTAGAAGTTTATTGCGTACATCTTTTTCTCCAAAAGTATCATAAACTACAACTTCGTCATAATTAAATTCATTATTTTCTGCCTCTTGTTCTGCTATAGCAGAAAAAGCATATTTTAATGATGCAAAAAAGTTTATTGGTTTTATATTTTTTAACGATTTATTATAAATATAATATGTGCTTGGACTAATTAATCTTTTTATAGTTTTTGAACTTAAAGACAGAAGTTGAAGGGGTATTTTAATATTTGAATCTACTAAATCTGATATATTCTTTAAATTTGCATTATAACTATACATGGTCTGAAGATTTAAAAATAAATCAGGTTTAAATTGTTCAATAAAGTTTAATTGTGACTTGTTAATAATTTTTAATTTTTTTTTATCAAAAATTTTCTTAGCTTTAAAATGACCTTTGTTAGAGGTAAATAAAAGAATTTGACATTTTTTTTTTTGAAGTTTTGGAATCAAAGATCTACCTAAAAAACTTGTTCCACCAGATATTAATATTTTCATCTTAACGATGTTTTATATCCCAATTGTAAGGTATGTCATTTTTAAAGGGATCAATATAAATTAGCTCATTTTTATCATGTGGCATGTCTGCACAATTAGCCATTATTGACATCTTATGTCCATAAGTTTTATAACCATTGGCAACTCCTGGTGGTATTTGAACTATACAATAGTTTTCATCACCAAGAAATACTTCCATTAAATTTCCTTTAGTTTTAGATTCGTCTCTACAATCATATATGACTAATTTTACCATTCCTGATACACAGCAATTATTCATTGTCATTAATTTATGAACATGCCAGGCTTTTACTGCCTTAGGATACCCACATGTAAAGTAAACCTCTCCAAATTTAGTAAAATTTTCATCTGTTGATTTTAACATGTGATACACAGCTCCTCTTTCGTCACAAATTTTTTTAAGTGACTTAATCTTAACACCTTCAATTTGATTTCCATTAAACATTATTCTTCTCCTATGTTTAATTCTGTATTTTTCTCATTTTCAATTCTTTCTCGCCAATAATTCAGTGTATCTTCAAGTATCTCTTCAAAACTAATTTTAGGTACCCAATTTGTTTTTTTATAAAATTTTTCCATGTCTCCTATCAAAAAAGGAACATTGGTGGGTCTTACAAATTTGTCAGCTGTTACAATTTTTATATCATCTTTATTCAAGCTAGAAATTTCGATTAGCTTAAGTAGAGCTTGCTCAAATGTATGAACAGATTTTTTATCATTATTACCAATTATATATAACTCTCCTGGATCACAGTGCTTAGCTGCTAACCAATACGCCTCAACCATATCTTTTACGTGAGTAAAATTACGTTTATCTTTAATATGACCGGTCCTTATTATTGGATCTTGGATTTTTTTTTCAATTCTTGCAATTTGATAGGCATACCAAGGAATTCCAAAAACTTTTTCTCTTCTTGGCCCTTCATGATTAAAGGCTCGAGTTCTAACTACTTTTAGTCCGTAGGACTCGTGATAAACATATCCAATTAAATCTTGGGCTATTTTAGTTACAGCATAAGGGTTAACAGGTCTTAAAATACTTTTTTCGTTTAAGGGTAACTCATCTTCATAAACTAAGCCGTACTCTTCACCCGATCCAGGTATATGAAATATTGTATCTTTTTTATTTAATTTTTGAATTGCATCTAATAAATTAACTGTTCCTAAATAGTTTACATCCATATATCTTCTTGGATGTCTCCAAGATGGTGATACAAAACTTTCAGCTGCACAATGAAAAATAATATCTGGGTTTGTTTCTTCAATCAGTTCAAGTGTAGCCCGTGAGTCAGTAATATCACAATCAACCCAATTTATTCTGCTATAAATATGTTTTACGTGCTCTAATCTTGATAGATGATATCTTTTAGTGCCAAATACTTTTACTTCTTTGTGATTATTTAGAATATAATCACAAAGATGAGACCCAACAAATCCTGTAATTCCAGTTATTAAAATATTAGTCATTTACAAATGATGCACCTTTAATATCACTTTTAACCATTAATGAAAGTATCTTTTTTTTTAAAAGTTCTTTTTTTAGTTTCTTAATCTCTTTAAGCCCAGAAACTAAAATAAATCCACCAGCCCCAGCACCTAATAATTTTATTCCTACTTTGCTTTTACAATGAAAATTTATAATTTTTATTATCTTATCAATTTTCAGATTTGTCATATTTTTATTAAGTGATTTTTTTATATTCCAACTATCATTTAGACTTTCTATAAATAAATTATTTAAATGATTAAAATTTTTACCATTATAATTACAAATTTCTTTATAAACATTTTCACATATGTCTTTTATTTTTAACATCTCTGATTCGATTGCTCCTTTTTGCATATCTAAATTTTGTTTTTTAAGTATAATTTCACTTTTGCGTGAAATCCCAGTCCAAATTAACAAAGAATTGGACATCATTTTATTAATGAAATTTCTTGCATTCAAATTTTTTTTTACAGTCACAAGACCTGATGAATGATATTTAACTAGATTTACATCACCTAAAGAACAGGCATATTGATCTTGTTTTCCAATAGGCTTATTTATTCTGTTTATTTCGATTTCACACGCATCTTCTGCTAATTGGATATTATTTTTTTTTACATTCATTAAGGAGTATATTGCCTTGAGCAACCCAACTGTAAAAGCACTTGAAGATCCCAAACCTGAGCTTGCTGGAAGATCTGAAATCGAATTTATGTAGATTCGTTCACTAAAATTACAAAACTTAAGTGTTTCTCTTACGATGTCATTTTTTATTTTTGGAATTTTATTTTTAAGTTCAGTTTCAGAATAGACAATTCTATATCTTTCATTAAAAAATTTAGTATGCCTTTTTACACTAACATAAACATAATTGCTTATTGCAGTTGAGAAAGTTATTCCTTCGTGATCATTATAAAAACTTTTTAAATCAGATCCTCCTCCAAAAAAAGATACTCTATGTGGAGTTCTTGTAAGTATAAAGTCTTTGTTTATCAAATTTACGCTTTAGTAATTATTTAATTTTTACAGCTTCATCTAAAATTTTGGCCATATATTGAAAATGTTTTTCGTTTAATGCTGGCCATATGCCTAACCAAAAACTATCTCTCATAACTTTATCTGTGACTTTTAAGCTTCCAACAATTCTGTATTTTACATCTTCAAAAGCAGGTTGTCTTGCAAGATTACCAGCAAATAGAAGTCTTGTTAAAATTTTGTTTTTTTCCAAATGATCTATAATTTTTTTTCTATCTAATTTGCTTTTAATAGTAAGCATATAACCAAACCAACTTGGATTTGAATTTTTAGTTTCTTTTGGCAGCACGAAGTATTTGTCTAATTTTTTTTCTTTTAGTATTTTTGTAAATATATGAAAATTTTT
>TARA_B110000503_G_scaffold23465_2_pt1 | contig 15472 bp, 11 predicted proteins | sample TARA_B110000503 | Tara Oceans TARA_B110000503 (sample SAMEA4397472) | marine metagenome | biome: Polar Biome; feature: [SRF] surface water layer (ENVO:00010504); material: water (ENVO:00002006), including particulate matter (ENVO:01000060) such as... | depth 5 m | reverse complement strand
CTGATTTCAATTACCGTCGACTTAATAGCGATTCTTCCAACATGCCCTTCGATGAGCCGATCGCCTGGGTCTCGAGTGTTGCCGATGAACTCGGTACGTGTCATTCGGGGTCTTTATTGCCGTTAGATCTGACTGACTAGATGACAGTGTTCGGGCGACACGAAAAACCTAAGTAACTCATATACGTTCTTGGTGTTACGTTGCCTGAAGGTCCGTGGTTGTCTGTTCGGTCTCGTTATCCAAGTGCCACCCCGGACGCTGCGCCTTGCGAATAGGCCGTCCGAGTTTGAGGCAGGCTGCTGTGGATCGGTCCATGGTGAGACTGGCGCGACATGAAAATCTGCCGTCCACTGCCATCCTTTGTCCAAAATATGGTACACCCCACACGGATTTTCGGTCAGATCCTGACCAGAGGCAAGGAAAAATTCTGTTTGTGTGTACCTCATCTTAAAGCGCTAGCGTTTGTTCTCAATAAGTTCAATCAGCTCGCCTACTGGTCCACGCACAGTCGCAGCCCGCCGGCCATCATATACCTTTCCGTCGTAGTAAGCCGGTGGTCGAATGTAGAGTAATTCAAGCGCATCTAAATCCGGTACCGAAACACTTGTGATGCCAATGCCTGGTGGTAAATGACCCGAGTGAAACGGTCTGGGCCCTGTGTGGGCTGAGGAATAGCCGTCGAGCTCGATAAGGTTGCCATGTTCTTTCAGTCGAATAAGTCCAATGCCGACCAAGTCATCGGCGGTTAGATTCTGAGCAGCTTGTACGACTCCGATGGGCACTTGACGTGACGGACCGCGAGGCATCTGAAATTTAGTGGCGTACCAGTCGAGTAGTGCTTCTATATCAGGTCCCGCAACGACCATAATAAATATTCGATCGACATGGCTGTTTGGCAATGGCAAGGGCGATTTGTCTCGATCGCCGGTCTCTGCTGTGAGATAGATCACCTCCTTGTCTGGGCCGACTATCTGAAAAGCGACGATGCTGGGGTAACTGTTCAGGCCTTTGGGCTCGCCGATTACTTTGAATGGTGAGCGATTAAATTTTTCGTGCAGCGCTAACGGATCGTCGACGATAATTTCTATCGCGTTCCAACCCCAAGTTGTCATTGCCTCGTAACCTTTGACACGCGGTGCCTGAACCGCACGTAGAAACACGTCAGGGCTGCCCGCAGAACTCATGAGCACATAGCGCCGGCCAGCTGACTTGGGAGCGCCCCAACTTTTCGCCAGTGCCGCGGAAACGCGACCCCGTTCACGCACCTCGTAACCTAACCAGTGGGTGTAACGACGTTCGAATCCACGCAGGTCTGAGGTTGGGACAGTGGCGACCGTAATCCGCTCCAACTGCGACTCTGCGTTAACTGTTTTCACTAGGATTAGTGTTAACAACACGAACAATATCTTAAGTAGATGTGATTTTTTAATTGCACTGCGCATGGTCGCGTTCTCCGTGTTTAGTCTGATAAATCTAATCCTCCTGTTTATTTGTCCGACTGTCAAGAGGTCAGTACTCTCGGGTTCGGGAGTCGAACGCTATAGCTTTTTATTGATTCGATCTGTATACTTCAGACTATGTCTGAAAAACTCTTTGATGGCATTAGGTTGCCACGCACTACTAAAGGAAAACGGCCAAGTTTTTTTGACGATCCTGCGCTCGATCAGTTGATGACTTTCATCCTTGAGCTGAGCACCGAACTAGCGGTGTTGCATGAGCGCCACGACACACTTGAGCGTCTATTGGATAAATGTGGCTCTGTCAGTCGCGCCGATATCGAGCAGTTTCGTCTAGACGGAGACGGCGAAGCTGAGCGAGCCGAATGGCGTGAAGCATTTCTCGAGCGAGTTCTCCGATTGCACTCACAGGAATGAATGTCCAAAAAATTAAAGCTAAAATCATTCACGACGAACCATCGTTCCCTAACCTCTTTTCCTCCTACAAACTTGGCTCGATCACTCTAAGAAATCGGATTGTACACGCCTCCATATCAACCCGATTTGCCGCCGACGGTCGCGTAACAAAAAAACTTATCGACTACCACGTTGCGCGCACTCGTGGTGGCGCTGCAATGACTATTACCGAGCCTCTTGGTTCGCTGGCCCATCAAACTGATCCGTTTAGAGTGCAAGTCTATGCAGGGGAAAACGCTGAGGCTCTAACTGCTTGGGCGACTGCGGTGCGCGATGTGGGCGGACATCTGATCGGTCAGTTGCAGGACTCTGGGCGGGGCCGTCACCAGGCGGGGAGGAGTCATATGGCGGTCGGGGCTTCAGCGCTGCCCGACGATATGAGTTGGACCGTTCCACATGCGCTTACAACTGACGAAGTCGAAAGGTTGATTGTTGAATTTACCCACACGGCGACTGCACTTTATAACGCGGGGTTTTCCGGTATCGAACTATCGGCAGGGCACGGTCATTTGTTTCACCAGTTTCTGGCGATGAACTCAAACCTTCGCCGTGATAGATTCGGTGGCGATTCAGCTAATCGTTGCCGCTTTGTTTTGGAATTGTTAGATGCGGTACGCAGCGCCTGCGGTAAAGATTTTATAATCGGCGTCAAGCTGCCTGGTGATGACGGTATGCCCGGAGGCATTGGTCTTAAAGAGGCCGCTGAGATTACTCGTATTTTGCATGCGGGCGGATCGATCGATTACCTTACCTACTGTTGGGGTTCGCACTCCAATACGCTCGACTGGCATCTGCCGGATATGCATGGTGAGCGCGTACCCTTCACAGAAAAGATCACGACATTGGCAAAATCGGCGCCGGGTATTGCGGTGGGCGCACTTGGGCTGATTACCGACCCAAATGAGGGAGAGCGCATCATTCGAGACGGTCAGGCAGATCTGGTCATGCTCGGGCGCGCTCTCGTCACCGACCCTGCGTGGGGCAATAAGTCCGCTGCTGGGCGTGAGGCGGATATACGATATTGCGTCTCATGTAATGCTTGTTGGGGCTCAGTCATTGTCGCCAATGTTTTACGTTGCGACAACAATCCGCGTCTAGGGCTGGCTAATGAAGTCGATTGGTGGCCGGATAAGGCGAGTAATCGCCGTCGTGTGGTTGTGGTTGGCGGGGGTATTGCAGGTCTTGAAGCGGCTTGGATAGCAGCCGCGCGGGGACATTCTGTAACTATGTGTGTGACCTCAGATGAGGTCGGCGGCAAGACGCGCTTGCACAGCGCATTACCCGGTGGTGAACACCTAAGTAGCATCTATGACTATCAACGACTGCAGGCAGATCTCTGTGGCGTTGATTTTTCAGTTGGCGAGCCCGCTGATATAAAAAAAGTGCTAGCGCTTGAACCCGACGTGGTTGTGCTGGCAACGGGCTCAACGCCTGATTGGCCGAGTTATTTACCTGAGGTGTACAGAGATGCCGAGTGGTTTCCTGATGTACGAACACTTGTACGTAAGCTGCTCGGGCGCTCCAAGCGAACTCCTGGGACGGCAGTCATCTATGACCACGATCACGGAGCATTTACCTATGCCGCGGCGGAGCTATTGTGTGAACACTTTACCGAGGTCGTGATAGTGACACCACGGGAAGCACTCGCCCAAGACGAGGCGCTGGTCAATCGTCTTGGTATTAATCGTCGCATCTATACCAAGGGAATAAAAGTTATGACTTGGACTGAACCAGTTTGGACCGAAGAGATTGAAAATGGTCGTCTACGGGTCCGCCATGTTCTGACGGGGGAAGAACAGCTCGTTGATAACCTAGTATTACTTACCCATGCCACGGCACGTATTCCAAATGATGAACTGGCTGGGCCATTACGCGAAAAGGGCATTGAAGTACATCTAATCGGTGACTGTTTTGCGCCACGTACGGTCATGACGGCAACTCACGAAGGTCACCGCATAGGCAACGAGCTGTAAAGCAAGAGGAGTAATCTGTGTACGCTGATATTAAAGACAAAGTCGTGATCGTGACAGGTGCCGGTCGAGAAGGAGGCCTCGGAGCGGGGATTGCGCTGCGCCTTGGACGCGAAGGCGCACGTGTCGTCGTCCATGATATTGGTGATCGGCTGAAAACGGAAGTCGGCGGCGACGCTTTAGCCAGTTTAGCTGGGATGCAGCGGGTCGCCGACACAATTCGCAGAGAGGGCGGTGAAGCTAGCATTTGTTCGGCCGACATGCAGTCTGAGGCCGACGTTAAAGTGCTGGTAGAATTCGCAGTAGAAATCTACGGTCGGCTCGATATTCTCATTAACAATGCCGGCGTTGGTTTTCTATTCGCGCCCCTATTCGAGATGACACAAGAGAGCTGGGATACCACCATGAACGTTAATCTTCGTGGTGCATTCTTCGCCCTAAAGCATGCGGCACTGCAAATGGCGTCGCAAGCTGAGCACGATAACTGGGGCCGTGGCCGCATTGTTTCTATTGCTAGCCGGGCGGCAAAAAGTGGTTCCGCATTGACATCTGCGTATACCGCGTCGAAACATGGGCTGATCGGACTTACGCGCTCTGCTGCGGTGGAACTGGGTCCACAGCGGATAAATGTGAACGCGATATGCCCGAATCATGTAACCACCGGACTCGGTGAGTGGCAAAACGAATATATGGCGCACGCGAAAAAACAAAGTGTTCCGGAATATCTCAAGGCTATGCGCAACAATATTCCGCTTAGGCGCGTGGGCTTGGTAGAAGACACCGCAAAGGCCTGCGCATTTCTCTGTTCGGATCAGGCGAACTACATCACCGGCGAAGCGATGAACGTTTCTGGTGGCGAGGAATATCACTAACAACACAGTTTAAGTAAAGGAGCTAACGTGACAACAACTTCTGATTCATCGGAGCAGGCCTGGCCGCGGCCTGAGTATGCGTGGTATGTGGTATCGCTATTGGTGCTGGCCTATGCCTGCGGCGTGGTTGATAGAATTGTCATCGGTTTGTTGGTGGAGTCTATCAAGGCCGACCTGAATCTTTCGGATACCGAGATCGGTATTATTCAGGGCTTTGCGTTCGCGGTGTTCTACAGTTTGTTTACCCTGCCGGTTGGTTTGCTGATCGACCGTTGGCGCCGAGTTCCTGTGCTGTGGATAGGCATCGCAACTTGGAGTGCCGCGACCATAGCCGCCGGATTTTCGCGCTCGTTTTGGACATTATTTGGTGCGCGGGTAGCGGTCGGTTCTGGCGAAGCCACGACCATGCCGGCTTCATCTTCCGTTATCGCGGATTACTTTCCACCGCACCTCAGGCCGCGCGCATTCGGAGTGTTTCTGATGGGCGGCTCGGTCGGGATAGGTATTGCCTATTTGTTCGGTAGTGTTGCGATTCGAGTAGCGAGCGGTCTACGCGATCATCTTCCCAGTCTTCTTGGCAGCTTTGCTGATTGGCAGATCGTATTGTTTATTGTTGGTTCACCCGGTTTATTATTGGCTGTATTAATGGCGCTTACCATTCGCGAACCAGTGAGACGGGGCTCAACGGAAGTGTCTCAGAAAATCTCATTGCTGCCTTTGTGGCGCGAGCTAAAAGTGAATCGGATTGCATTACTAGCGATCATGTTTGGCGCGATAATGAATGTCATGATCGTCAACGCACAATTATCTTGGCTCCCAACGTTGTTTGTTCGTGTTCACGACTGGGAGCCTGCACGTATTGGTACAGCGCTCGCTCTAGTGGGCGTGCCGGTCGGGCTGTTGAGTGCGATCAGTGCGGGTTGGGTGTTGTCCTGGATGGCAAAGCGCGGACGAACCGATGGGCCGATATTGGTGATGATGGTGCAGTGTGCTGCCTGGGCTATATTTGGCACACTAAAATGTCTTGCGCCGACGCCTGAGCTTACGCTGGCTGGCCATGTACTTACTTCAATGTTTGCTGTGTGGGCGCTTACCTCGGCGCTGACCGCACTAAATCAGGTTACGCCTAATCAATTGCGTGGCCAAGTCGTTGCGGTTTATACCTTGTTCATGGGCCTGGTTGGTATCGGTGTCGGAGCGCTCGCGGTTGGGTTGTTATCAGACTACGTATTTACCGATCCCAAGGGTATCGCTCCGAGTTTGGCGTGGGTTTGTGCCGTCGGCGGCGTCGCCGGCATCGCCGTGCTTTGGTATGGACGGCGAAGCTATCAAGCGGCGGTAGAGCGCGCGCAAGCTTGGGGAGATGCGGTTTAATGAAAATTTTTAGGTGGCCTATAATAACGTATGCTAATCAAAAATTCGGAGCACGTTCATGAGCGTCGATATCGAGAGTCAGTTCAGGCCAAGCCATGACGAACACGCTCGGCAGCAATTCGTGAGCATGCTGCGTAAGCACGCGATCATTCATATGTCGGCACAACTAAAGTCACGATATGATGGAACAGTTGAGCCGCGCTTGGCGGCACAAGGCAAGACCCCTAAAAGCTGGCGCGATATCCGAGAGGCTATGCGAGATGATCCGGTTTATCGTTTCTATAGCTCGACTCGCTATAACGCACAGGAAATGTGCTTTCTGTCGGTACAGCCGACCATAGAGCGGAACATTGATAATCTTATGGCAACGGCCGCACGTGCGGCCGATAGTCCAAAATCTGGGGGGTCGTTGAAACTCGATTCAATACTTAAAATTCCGGTCTATGTCTCACAGCTCGACGTCCACCTGGCACCTGGGTATACCCACTTGGAACACGTCGAAGATGATATCTCGCAAGGTGCGGTGATAGCGTTTGGTGGCAAAGTATTTACTGGGCAGCATCCGTATAGACGGTCCTATGGATCCATTGGTGAATCGGTTAGCTACTGGGTCAGCAAGCAGTACCCGATGCTTACGCCGCGGCGAATTCTTGACCTTGGCACATGCAGTGGGAAGAACCTTTTGCCGTTTCACGAAAGATTTCCGGAAGCTGAGCTTTTCGGTGTTGACGTCGGTGCGCCGGTACTTCGGTTCGGGCATGCGTGCGCTGAAAATGCTGGCGTCGCCGCGCACTATAGTCAGCAGAACGCCGAGCAGATGAATTTCGCGGACGGCTCGTTCGACATCATCACCTCGAGCTTCTTCTTGCACGAGGTGCCGGTGGCGGTTACCCGGCGTATTTTGTCTGAATGTAAGCGGCTCTTGTCGCCGGGCGGGGTTATGGTGCATATGGAGTTACCGAATGAAGCGGCAGTATCCGATTATGAGAATTTTTTCTGGAATTGGGATACGCAAAACAATAACGAGCCTCATTACACGCATTTTAGATCTCAGGATGTTGGTGCGCTGTGTGCCGGCGCTGGCTTCGAGCCTAAGCAAATATTCACGCGATTGATTCCGGATTTAGGAGGTAATGGCACCGATGTTGCCGACGCGTGCATCGCGGAGGAGCTTGCCACTCCGTCACATGGAAGGGGTGGTTGGTTCGTTTTTGGTGCTCGCAAGGGGTAACTTAAATCGATTTGGAGTTCTGGTGTAGTCCTCCTGACTTCTGGACGCGCTCTCGGTAGTTGTGCTAGTGCGCGCCAAAGCCGAAGATTTCGCCGGATTCGTAATAGATCCATACTAAAAGTGATTCTCGCGCTGAACTCACACTGTATTCTTATGTAAGCTGGAAATAGTGCACTAGGTCATTTTCCAACACACTATGTACTAACTCCATAGGGCTCCGGATGTCTTGTTTCTAGACAAAAATATTGTTACTGTTATCTATACATCTATTATTATAACAATAAGGTTATCTGATGCGACATACTATCATTTTAGACTGTTTTTCTCCGCCACCCTTGTTACAAGGGTGCCCTTCAATGCAATGGATACTTGTCTGATGGATCGGCGAGAATTTCTCCGCAACACGGCCGCAGTCTCCGCAGTACTGATGTCGCGACTGACCCTAGCCTCCGAGACTATTTGGGACTTAATTGTAGTGGGCGCTGGCACCGCTGGACTCCCAGCAGCTTTGCATGCGGCTGAACGAGGTGCGCAGGTCCTTATGATCGATCCCGACAATAAGATCGGTGGCACATTACACATGGCTAATGGCCAAATCACCGGCGCAGGCACCCGGATGCAATTTGACCTTGGAATCAAAGACTCGCCGGATATTCACTATGAAGATATCATGCGTATTACGCGAAATCTCGCTAATCCAGATATTGTTCGGCAAACTGTCGATGGCGCGGGTGAGATGGTCAATTGGTTGTTAGACCGAGGTTTGAATCCTTTGTCTGGACATCCGGTAACTGGAGATTCGCCAGGAAGACCCGCGTATAGCGTGCGCCGCTATTTATGGGCAGAAGATGAAGGGCGCGCCATCCTGCGTATTTTGTTAAATGAGGTCGCACCCTATGTCAAAAGTGGCCAGATTGTTGCTCAGCTCGGGACCAGAGTTACAGGCCTTTTAACGGCCGACAACGGAGTGGTCGAAGGCGTTCGCGCCCAGAGTGGCAGCAAGGAAATATCGGTTCGTGGTCGGAACGTCCTATTGACCAGCGGCGGCTACGCGATGAATCCGGTGCTGTTCGAGCGACTCGTCGGCCATCCAGCGTATGCAGGGAGTTCACAGCCGTTCGTGCGAGGTGACGGATTACAACTCGCGGTTTCCGTCGGTGGTTGGCTGCGGGGTCAGGAATTACATCGAGCAGGAACAGGGTCTATTCTGTCAGCGCAAGATTTCCTTGCTAAACGTTACGCTCGATTTAGTACCACGCCGCAAACTCGTGAGCCATGGGAAATATGGGTGAATAATCTAGGGGAGCGTTTTATACGTGAAGATGAACCCGACTACTATACCCGTTCGTTAGCAGTGTTGGGTCTGCCGGAGTTGCGTTACAACATTGTATTTGATCAAGCTGCTTTTGATGAAGCACCACCGGCCATCAGGGGGTGGTCCAAAGAGAAGGTGGTCGCTCATTTTGACGACGGTCGGCATCCCATGTTTTCGCGGGCCGCTAGTATTGAAGCGTTAGCAAAAAAATCCAACGTAGACACTGCCGGTCTGCAAAAATCTGTTTATGAATATAATCAGGGTGTAAAAAACGGACGTGATCCGTTGGGCCGAAAACATAATCCACTATCGATAAGCAAGCCACCATTTTATTCCGTTACCCAACTGGGCCATTCTGCGACATCTTCAACTGGGGTGGTGGTTAACAAAGATTTAGGAGTCGTACGCGGCGATGGCGAGGCAGTTGGCAATCTTTATGCGGCCGGAGAAATTCTGGGCGCCGGTGCGACTTTGGGTAACGCCTTCACGCCCGGCATGATGCTTACGCCAGCTTTAACGCTTGGCGGACTCATAGGCCGGAAAATCCCGTTGAAACGCTAAAGCAGGTTCTGGACGCTTGACCATAAATAACAATGAGAAAGCAATACGCGATTGTTCCCGAGGGACCGCAAAAAACAAGAGATTATTGATTGGGTCGCTATAAGGCCTTTACTCACAGCTATTAGAACTTACCGTTTTATAAGCGCAGGGGAAGTTGGCGCAGTCGTGTACCGACAGCGGCAAATATAGCATTACCTACCGCGGGAGCTACGGGTGGCAAGCCGGGCTCACCAACGCCACCTAATTCTGCCCCAGAATTAATGATTACAACTTTAATGTCGGGTGCTTGCTCGGCCTGTAGTATTCGATAGTTGTGAAAGTTCGATTGTGCGACTCGACCTTTATTAATGGTTATTTCTCCGAACAGGGCAGCTGATAAACCGTAGATAATGCCGCCCTCCATTTGCGCTCGAACGCCGCCAGGATCTATTGCTTGTCCACAATCGATGACACACCAAACTTTTTTCACCGTAATTTTTTTATCTACTACTTCGACTTCAGCAACTTGGGCGACATAGGAACCATAACTCTTTACCACCGCGATACCCAATGCGCTGCCATTGTTTTGTGCAGACGACCAATCTGATATCTCGGTGACCTTTTCTATCACATTGCGTAAACGGGTATCTTTACCGCATAGTGATAGCCGATACTTTGCGGGATCAACACCAGCAGCTGAAGCACATTCGTCGATAAAAGACTCTAAAAAGAAAGCATTTTGCGAATTTGAAACTGCGCGCCACATACCTATACGAATCGGTGTTGATTGCTTATGCCAGACAAATTGGCGGTCCACGAAATCATAGGGGCAGTCGGCTAATCCACTGAATAGACTGCGATCGACTTTACCTTTGAGCGACCCAGGTGCCATCGATTCGCGGATAGAGGCGCCGGATACTTGCGCAGTTAACCCGGTTAATTTCCCAGTCTCGTTAAGCGATCCTATCAGCCTAGCGGCGACTGCGGGTCGATAATAGTCATGGGCCATATCTTGTTCACGGCTCCAGATCAGTTTGATCGGTCGTCCCGGTACTGAATGAGCAATGACTGCTGCTTGAATACAAAAGTCAGAAAAGAAGCGTCGACCAAATCCTCCGCCGGCGAAGGGACGATGAATAGTAATGGCTTGTGGATCAATTCCTAGTTTTTTTGCAATTTTTGCTCGGGCGATAAAAGGGCCTTGCGTTGAGGCCCAAAGCTCTAACGATCCATTTTCAAATCGTGCGACAGCGGTCATCGGCTCCATTGTGGCATGCGCCAAAAATGGCACCCAATAGCTTGCTACTAGATCTTTATTCTGACTTTCTATATCCGGTCCGTCATCAAGTTTTATGCCCATATCGCTGTTGAGTGATTGCTCTAGTTGGGTCTGATAGTCTGCGCTGGAAATTTCGTTTGCCGAGTTCGCAGTAAAAGAGAGCCTGGCTGAATCTAGTGCAGCTTTAGCCTGATAAAACCGCTCAGCAACCACGGCGATATAGTTGTCTTCAACCACAACACTATGAACACCGGTTTGACGTATCAGGGATTCATTATCTAGCTGCTCAATACTCGTGCCCAATACCGGAGCATGCCGAATAGAGGCGCTAAGCATGTCGGGTAAATCAAGATCTATGGTATAAATTGCTTCACCACGAGATTTTAGCGCGGTATCTAAACGCGGCGTTGTTTTGCCAATCATCTCTAATTCAGTGTCCGGACGTAATCTTGGTTCAGTCGGCATCGGCAACTTCGCCGCCGCTTCGGCTAGCTCGCTATATCTCAGGCGTCGATCAGTCGGCGTGTGGATAATGTAGGATTTTTTGCTGGTGCATTCATGGATTGGTACTGACCAGCGTTCAGCGGCCACTTGTATCAGCATCTCGCGTATTGTGGCGCCCAACATACGCAATGGCTGATAAAAGCCACGTACAGATTGGCTTCGGCCGGTGGCCTGATAACCCTTTAATGGATTAGCAAAGACCGGATCACCCCCGCCTATTTTGACCGATATGGTTGACCAATCGGCACCAAGTTCATCAGCTATTATTTTGCTTAGCGTGGTGAATATATTCTGGCCCATTTCGATATCAGGCACAGTGATCACAACGGTGTTATTGGTCGAAATTGTCACAAAGCTACTAATGACAACGTCAGATTGTGCAGCTCTTCGAGTTGAGCTTTTACTGCACGCTCCAATACCAAGCCCAAAAATGGTTGCGGCGCCGGATAGCAATAGCTGCCGACGTGACAATTTAAATACTCTCGGATCATGCAGTAAGAGCTTTCCAATCGAACTCATTCTGGCTCTCGCGCATTAGTCGAGATCGCCCCTATTTTAAGTGCCTTGTTATATTGTGCTTTTATTATTGCTTCAACGACCCGCGTGTAGGTACCGCAGCGACAGATATTAGTGATGGACTTGCGCAGTTCCTGGCTCGTGGCGTCTGGCATTGCTGTCAGTAAAGCGGTTGCGGCCATAATCATTCCAGGCTGGCAATAACCGCACTGCGGTACATCGACGTCTTGCCAAGCTTCCAATATTGCCAAGTTAATATGTGCAGCAGGACCTTTATTTGTCACTACGCCTTCAATAGTAGTTATGTCGCCTTCTACCTGTTTAATTGGAGTGATGCATGAGCGCACAGCCTTGCCATCTATATGAACCGTACAAGCGCCACAAAGACCGATACCACATCCATATTTGGTGCCAGTAAGCTTTAGGTCTTCGCGTAACACCCACAGCAGAGGTGTATCAGTAGGAGCATCAAACTTACGCGATCGGCCATTCACGTTTAGTTTCACTGAATATTTCTCCAAGGCTCGTACAACAGACTCAATACAATTACTGGCAGTATTAATTAATGATGTATCTATATTAATACATATCGTATCGTGGGATAATGTAGTGGTCAAGTAGTTTTCGCCATATTATAAGTGAGAATTTCAAACTTTGGGTCAGGGTGATTTGGCGGTAAGGAACCTTTATAGGGTAGGGCCAGGCTAGTTTAAAGCTTGGCTATTGTAGTTGTGGGTGACCACACGCTCTTTGAGATGCTGACGAATTTCTACATTGATGGATAATGGCGACAATTTCCATTGAGAATCATATTTTTACTTACCTGTCACCGCGACAACTTTTGATGGAAGCTAATAATTATATAATGGCCTCAGAAGCCACTCTGACGTTTTGTTTTTGGTCGTCTACTAATAGAGGTTCTTGCCGCCCAAAATTCTATCTCAAGTTGGATCTTGTGCCCTTTGGCATTGAATGACCTAATTCATTAAAGATGACCATAATATCTTTAGTTAGGTGGCGTCACCCCTTTCTGCTCCGTGGTAGTCTTCTCCGTCAAGAAAATGAAAGTGAATAGCGGATTACCTCATGAGTCCAGCCGTTTAGATCAAGATGGCGCTATACTGAGGGACTTACACGTTGAATAGGTTGTTCAACTAGGCACCAGGTCGCTAAGGAAAAAAAGCTGTTTGTCTTATAGTCCCTTAAGGGAAAGAGCACGTAAGAGCGTAAAAAATGAGCGACATCCGCGAATGAATAGGTAAAACTTGTGAGCAATTAAATCCCCATGGGCTACGATCTTTAATGTAGCGGCACCCAGACTGGAGAGGAAGGACTACAAATTATGCGGTGTGTATTTGCAGCATTGCAAATGCTAAATAAAAAAACCTGACCCATACATTTTTATTGGGCTAAAGGAGTCATTATGTCAGATGTTTTTTCTAAAATACCAAAAGAGATAACAAGTTTCATTAATGGTAGGTGGATAGATGCAAATCCAGAGGCGACAAGACTGCCGGTTATTTCTCCGGCTACGGGTGAGGCAATCTCAATTTTGGTAGAGGCAGATGAAAATGAAGTGGCGCTTGCAGTGCAGTGTGCTAAAGAGACGTTTAAGAGTGGAGTTTGGTCTAAAGCGAGTGTTGATAATCGTAAGGCTGTTTTACTAAAGCTCCGAGACCTTATTCTTAAAAACAAAGATATCATTGCTAAGATGGAGGTTTCCAACACGGGAATTCCGATTGCCCAAGCCTATGGTCGACAAATTCCTCGAAGCGCTTTGAACTTCGAGTTTTTTGCGGAATTTATTTCTCAGTCCTCCAATCCGGTTTACGATCAAAATCCTAATTACATGACCTATGTTCGCCGAGAACCTGTTGGGGTAGCCGGTATAATCGCGCCGTGGAATGCACCTATGGCCCTTGCAAGTATGAAGTTAGCTGGGGCGATAGCCTTCGGGAATAGCTGTGTCTTCAAGCCTTCTGAACTAACCCCATTGGGCTTCATTTGCTTTATGGAGCTTTTAAGCGAAGCCGGGTTGCCCGATGGCGTGATTAACATGGTAAATGGTTCAGGCCTTGTTACGGGCGCGGCTATAACAGCCAATGAAGATGTCGATGTTATTGCCTTTACTGGAGGTACGGAAACCGGACGGATTATTAGTGCGAAGGCAGGTAACACCTTAAAGCGCACGGTTACAGAGCTTGGGGGTAAGTCAGCGAATATTATTTTTGCAGATGCAGATTTCGACCGAGCTTTAGATTCCGCTTTGGTGGCAATTTTTTCTAACAATGGTCAGCAGTGCCTCGCTGGATCTCGCATTTTGGTTGAAAAACGTATCGAAGATAAATTCATAAAAGCGTTCGTTGCAAGAACAAAAAATCTCAAGATTGGTGATCCGATGAATATGTCGGTCGAGATTGGTCCGCTTATATCTAAGGCGCAATTTGATAAGGTTTTACGTTTTTCTTCGCTGGCGAAATTGCATGATGGTATTGAAATTTTAGCGGGCGGAAAAGCACCTGCAGGCTTTGACAAGGGCTATTACTTTGAGCCAACGGTTGTCCGCGCGGATGACAATAAGCGAGTGGTCTGCCAAGAGGAAATTTTTGGCCCTTTTGCTACCATTCTTTCGTTCGATAGCGAAGCTGAAGCCTATGAGATTGCTAATGATAGTAAATTTGGACTAGTTGCATACGTATGGTCTACAGATATTCGGAAAATTATGCGTGCGCAGGCGGAGATTAGAGCAGGGGTTATTTGGGTAAACACACCTTTGACGCGAGAGCTGCGTGCGCCTTTTGGTGGATTTAAGCATTCAGGAGTTGGTCGTGATGGTGGTGAATGGAGTAGAAACTTGTTTACCGAAGAGAAGACCGTATCAATTCCATTAACAGATTTTCCTATAGCCAAGTTAGGTATGGGGGGATGAATTTCTTAGCTGTTACCATGATCGCCGGGCTGATGTTCGTGGTCCCGGCTGTAAGCTTTCATGAGGTGCATCGTTTCTCTAGGCCATGGGAAAGTACTTGGAATCTTGAAATCCCCAGATAGTCTGCTCGAGGTCTATTTTAAGTGCAAATATTGACGGGGAGTAGCAGGGTAGGTTCGCAATTCCAAGATGATGAAAACTCGCAATATTAATTTTTGGAGGCTTAACGACATGGGATACAGGTGTTAATGATGCTAACACTTACCCATCATTGTTCGCTAAACTAACTAAAAGCAATGTAACCAATTTAGCTGAAACTGGTTACATTGCAAGGCAATATCTAGCATACTTTAATAATCTAATAATAATTGAATCCATGTTTGATATGTCTGGTAAGCATGTTGAGTTTTACGACGTTGTAAATGATGTCGAGAGTCGATGTCGATCCTAAATTAACAGATTAGGAACTGACATAGAAAATTAAATTCAGGGTGTATTATCTAAAAAAACAGTGGGAAAATACAGTTTTTGGCTACATTTTATCAACTGACCGGATTCGTATCTGCAGTTATGCGGATGCTGAGTTTTGAGAGCAAGAGTAGTGTCGACAGCCCTTACAATTGCTCTTCCAACTCTCAAATAGCGTAAGAAGTAGCAAGAACGCTGATCGATACTTGGCACGCCGCTTCTAGTCTCGTTGAACAACGTGGAGGAAAATTTACTGTAATTTTATAGCCAGTTGCAGACATCGGCAATCCAGATATAAGCTACTTAAGCCTAACAAGTAATGATGATGTAGCGTTAGCAGCACAGTGCCAGTCAGTGTATCCAATTATTAAAGAGATAAATGAAAGAAGAAATATTAATTTTGTTGATCTTACAGACGCTTATGATGGCTGTAACGACTGTCACATAGATTTTTGTTATTTTGGGCCCCAAGCGTTCCGGATTTTATTATCCAATTTTGTTCAACAATTATCGAGGTGAGTGAGTGGTTCGATAGTCAAAATAGGCTCGGCCTAGGAGAGA
>TARA_B110000503_G_scaffold143653_1_pt1 | contig 15487 bp, 11 predicted proteins | sample TARA_B110000503 | Tara Oceans TARA_B110000503 (sample SAMEA4397472) | marine metagenome | biome: Polar Biome; feature: [SRF] surface water layer (ENVO:00010504); material: water (ENVO:00002006), including particulate matter (ENVO:01000060) such as... | depth 5 m | reverse complement strand
AAATATAAGAGAGGAGCGCTAGTCTTCTGCAACCTAGGGTTAAAGTTTAGGCTTGGGTTTTGTCACAAAAACTGATTTAATATAATTTGGCTCATAGTACACCACGTTTTCTAACTCCCCCGATTCCCATTTTTTAAGTGCTTCAGGAAGCAAATTGCGAGCATAAATACCTGTATGTGAATTGATTAAAATATTTGTAGGATTAAATTCTTGCACCCATTTTAGCGCCCCCGATCCACAAGCGATAGTTTGCCCATGAGTATAATCAACAGCCAGTTGTGTATCTATTGTGATAAACTGCTCTTCAGCAATAGAATTTAGGTTTTCATCATATACTCCCAAATATGCATCCATTCTGCGTGCGTCTATCAATGAAATAAAACGTTCTGCTTTTGGAAATTGTAATTGAGCTGAAGCTGCAAATGCAGCTAATGTAGAACATGCAATAAGAGGTAAACCTGAACCAAAACAAAGACCTTTGGCTAAACTACAGCCAATTCGCAATCCGGTATACGAGCCCGGCCCCCCACCAATAACAACCGCATCAAGTTCCGCTATTTCTATTCCGCTTTCTTTTAAGACATCATCTACAAATCGTGCTAAATAAATGGAGTGCGAGTTGGGCTCTTGAATAGATTTTTCAGCAATAATCTGACTACCATGAGATACTGCTGCGGAGCAAACATCTCCAGAAGATTCTATTAAAACTAATTTAGGCACTTTTTAGGATTGATTAGCTGCTTTCTAAAGATTTAACTCTTTTAAACGCCCATGATTTTTCAAAAGGAACTTGCCATCTAATCCGAAGATCAGAAAGAACTCCTATGGTATTATCTAGGAATGTAGATTGAGGATGGATAATCCCTACACGAAATGCTTGCGTAATTTCTGGAAGCTGTACCAATCGAACCTTATCCTCATCTAAAAAGGCGAGATTCATTCTGTTAAAAAGGTCCAAGTTCATTTCCTTATCAATTTGTCTAAATATGGCAGAAGTCTGGTCTATGCTGCAACCTGAAGCTGCTTCTACTTCCTCATCTACACCTAATACCAAGAGTTGATTATGAAAAATGACAAATTCAGCTGTAAGTTGATTACCATGAGCTGCCCAGTTTTCACAAAACACCGAAAGTCTTTCTTGTATAGTTAAGGATTCGGTTTCCGTAAGAGGTCTATTGGCTACATAAATCCATATTCGTCCATTTCCTGTAAGTGTTGGGAACATGCTGCGAAGATAGCGGGAAACCTATTCAACTAGCAAATGAAAAAGAAGGTTGTTATCCCTATATGAAGAGCCCTATAAAGCTTGTAATTACAACTTCACTAAAAACAGTCTACTTAGCTTTACAAATAACAGAATATGGGTTTTAAGTAAAAAAAAATAATAATGCAATTCACCTAAAACGATATTCGCTTATAGTATATTTTACTACAAGTAATTTCGATTTTTCTTTTTCTTTTCAATTTGGTATGTATATTCGTTTCCATTGTTAACCACTTTTTTAATCACAAAATGACCAAAACCAACTACCCAGCACTGTATACACTGATAACCGTATTTTTCTTTTGGGGCTTTATTGCCGCAGGGAATAGCATCTTTATTCCCTTTTGTAAATCGTACTTTTCGCTAGACCAATTTCAGTCACAGCTAGTAGACTTTGCCTTTTATACGGCGTACTATTTAGGTGCACTTTTACTATTTGCATTTGGCACCTTAGGCGGCACTGAAATTGTAGGTAAGTGGGGCTATAAAAAAAGTATCGTTTATGGATTACTTTTTTCTGCTCTTGGAGCTGGGGCAATGATCATTGCAGTGCAAGCCAATCTATATGCAGGAATGCTAGTAGGTCTATTTATTGTAGCACTCGGTTTTTCATTGCAACAAACTGCAGCTAATCCATTTGCAATCTTACTAGGCGACCCTAAAACAGGAGCTAGTCGTGTTAATTTAGGAGGCGGGATTAACTCTTTAGGGACCACTATAGGCCCAATCGTAGTTGCACTAGCCTTATTTGGCACAGCAGCTACCATTACGGATGAACAAATAAAAATGTTGGAACTTAGCAAGGTTATATACTTATATGTAGGTGTTGGATTGCTATTTGTTCTAGCTGCAGGTCTTTTCTTTTTCTCCAAAAAAGTACCTGACGGTATTACCACGGAGCCTGTTGAAAAAGCAAACAAAGCACTCATCACCTTATCCGTAATGACTGTATTATTGGCCATTATGTTTGTTCCCGTATTTAGCAGTTATAAAAGTGCTGAAGCAGCTGAACTAATAACCTTAGGGAGTGAAATAGTTGGACTAAAAGAGGCTAATTTAGACAATATCAATCTTGATTTAATTTCCTCAAAGGAGACAAGAATTACAGAATTAAGTAAAGGATTAGAAAACTATAGAATGACCTGGTTGATTGGAGCCTTAATTACGGTTGTGGGAGGTTTATTGTTTTCATATACTGCAGCTAAGAAAAAACCAGATGGCTGGGGTGCGATGCAATACCCTCAGTTGGTACTTGGGATGCTTGCCATTTTTACTTATGTTGGCGTAGAGGTTGCCATAGGTTCTAATCTGGGTGAGCTCTTAAAACTAGATTCCTTTGGAGGATTACAATCATCAGAGATTGCTCCATATATCTCTATGTACTGGGGCAGTTTAATGATAGGACGCTGGGCAGGAGCCATTAGTGTGTTTAACCTGAAAGGGGTTAAAAGAACTATTGCCGTAATCATTGTTCCCTTAGTAGCGTTCGCGCTTATTCTCGGGGTAAATATACTTTCAGGCAAAGACATGACTCCTCTTTATTACTATGTATTGTGCGTTTTCCTGCAAATTGGAGCCTTCTTTTTTAGCAAGGATAAACCAGCTAGAACACTTATGGTTTTTGGAGCATTAGGTATTTTGGCAATGCTTATAGGGTTAACTACTACCGGCACTGTAGCCATTTACGCTTTCCTAGCGGGTGGTTTAGCTTGCAGTATTATGTGGCCTGCTATTTTTAGTCTTTCTATCATAGGGCTGGGAAAATACACATCTCAAGGATCAGCATTTTTAGTGATGATGATTTTAGGCGGCGGTATTATTCCTCCAATACAAGGAAAATTGTCAGATCTTATTGGTATACACCAATCATTTATTGTTGCCATAGTTTGCTTTGCGTATTTGACCTTATTTGCCTTTTTAGTAAAAGGTATTTTGAAAAAGCAACATATTGACATAGACCATGTAGAAATGGAAGCAAGTCACTAAAAATACTAGCCTAATAGACAACTTAGATGCCTGCACCCTTTTGCGGGCATTTTTTTACTTATTTCCGCGTTTATAACCCTAGTTATCATACATTTAGAATACGTTTGAATCCACGTTTTCATTATTTTAACCCAATTTAAACAAGGTTACTCGCCTATTTACACACCTATTTGGTCACCTAATCTGTTACATTTGCAATAATATTTTTCAAAATGAATTTCGAACTATCTGAAGAACACTTAATGATACAGCAAGCTGCGCGTGATTTTGCTGAGACAGAATTACTGCCAGGCGTTATCGAAAGAGATAATGAGCAACGATTTCCGTATGAGCAAATCAAAAAGCTGGGCGAACTTGGTATGTTAGGCATGATGGTTGACCCTAAGTGGGGAGGCAGCGGAATGGATACCATTAGCTATGTGCTAGCAATGGAAGAAATCTCTAAAATAGACGCAAGTGCTAGCGTGGTAATGAGTGTAAATAATTCATTAGTATGCTGGGGATTAGAAAAGTATGGAACAGAGGAACAGAAAGAAAAATTTTTACGTCCACTTGCCAGCGGACAAATTCATGGTGGCTTTTGCTTAAGTGAACCAGAGGCTGGCAGTGATGCCACCAGCCAGCGCACAACTGCCATAGACATGGGCGACTATTATCTTTTAAATGGAACCAAAAATTGGATTACCAACGGTAGCACCGGAAAAACATTTTTGGTAATGGCGCAAACCGATGTTGAAAAAGGACACAAAGGGATTAATTGCCTTATTGTAACTTCAGACATGGAAGGTTTCCAAGTTGGCAAGAAAGAAGACAAACTCGGCATTAGAGGTTCTGATACGCACTCGCTAATGTTCCAAGATGTAAAAGTACCTAAAGCAAATAGGATAGGAGAAGAAGGGTTCGGCTTTAAGTTTGCCATGCAAGTATTAAGTGGTGGTCGTATTGGTATTGCTGCACAGGCATTGGGTATAGCAAGTGGTGCATACGAGAGAGCACTGAAATATTCAAAAGAAAGAAAAGCGTTTGGTACGGAAATCATGAATCACCAAGTGATTCAATTTAAGCTAGCTGATATGGCCACAAAAATAGAGGCTGCAAGACTGTTTTGTTTTAAGGCAGCTTACCTAAAAGATCAAGGTGAAGATTTTCTTCAAGCAGCAAGTATGGCAAAATTATTTGCTTCTGAAACCGCTATGTGGGTAGCTACAGAAGCAGTACAAATACACGGCGGATATGGCTTTGTAAAAGAATATCACGTAGAGCGTATGATGCGCGACGCTAAGATAACTCAGATATACGAGGGAACTAGCGAAGTACAGCGTATCGTTATTGCTAGAAGCATATTAAAGGATTAGTCGGCTTTACTGTCCGATTTATGATATAGGACAAGATTTAAGACAATCTTGTCCTTAGATATTTTGAAACGCATCTCGAGAGAGATGCGTTTTTTATTGTGTATTACTTGAGATAGAACAGATTCAAGACGGGTTTTTATTCCGTCTGGTTGGACATTTGTAATTTTAATCGTTTCTAATATTGCGTAATCACTCTTTTATCTCACGTCCTAAATCAAAGAAACCACTTCTTCTGCTACGTTCGCACTTAAAGCTACGCCCATACCACCTAGCCTTGCCGCAACTATACTATTCGTTGATAATCGTTTTACTATGGGTTGTTTTTCATTGCTTTTTCCCATTCCCATAATACCACTCCACTCATAATCTATGGCTACTTCTCTGCCAAAAATTTGCTCGTTCATAAAGCGTTTCAATTCTGCCAACACTGTATCATTTGGGACGAGGTCATACGAATTTTCGCCTTCCACATCCTTGTTACGTGCTCCTCCAAGTAATATTCTTTGGTCTATATCTCGCCAATAGTAATACCCGCTATCGTAAAAATGGGGTCCTTTGCATGGCAGATTTTCAATGCGTTCACTTACGATTACTTGCCCTCTACGAGGCACTATATCCTCATCAATTAATTTAGCGGTAAATGCATTGGTGCAGAGAATCAAATTTTTAGTTTTTAGCCTAAAATCATTCGTGGTTTGCACCAGTATATCGTTATCTCCTTCCCATTCCGTAACCTCTATTCCTCCATACAGCATTATGCCTAACTGTTGAGCGTACTGATAAACAGTTTCGTATAATTTACCCGTATTTAATTGACCTTCAAAAGCATTATGTATAGCCCCAATGGTATTGGGCAACGCATTATTACTACGGAAACTAAACACGTTATCTAGGCCTAATTCTGTGTATAGGATCGTATTTATTCCTTGCAGGCTATCTATGCCTTTGTGCAAATAGGCTTTGTTTTCTTTGGTAAAAATTTCAATGCTTCCTATATTTTCATATCCTATAGCGGCATCTCCAAACTTACTCCTTAGCTTTTGTAATCCATTGTACCTTTTACGGATGGTGGCGTATACATTTTCCATCGAATCGTGCTGTAAGTCATCCAGTATTTCGCTCACATTTGCAAAGCAACCAAATCCGGCATTACGCGTACTCGCACCTAATCCCCAGCTGTGCTTATCAATCACGACTACTTTAGCATTAGGCTTGGCCTCTTTGATACCAATCGCCGATTGTAGGCCTACAAGACCCATTCCCACAATAAGATAATCTATGTTTGCTAGTAAGTATTCCTTTTCCCAATAGGAGTAGTTCATACCGACGAAGGTAATTACATTCTCAGTGATTTAAGAGTATGCTCGTTAATTGTCACATTTCGATTGCAAGCTCGTAGACCTCCACTGCAACCAGTATTTCGTAAGTCCCTCTGGCATTTTATGAAAGTAATACTGTAAGCCACAGAGCAGAAATATTACCATTAAATTTGGTTTCCACTACGTACAAATATACTTTCAGAAGTGTCTCATTTTAGACGCATCAGGTTAGTTTTTCTATTTTGCCTTACAGTTTGTAAAAATACCTTTGCCTACTTGCACACATTGCAACCAAACAAACAACAAACAAAATGGATAGCCAATTTGACAATGCACTGGATTACCACTCGCAAGGAAGACCAGGAAAAATAGAGGTAGTACCTACCAAACCAACTCAAACTAAAAGAGATTTAAGTTTGGCTTATTCACCAGGAGTAGCCGAACCGTGTGAGGAGATTTTTAAAAACCCACAAGACGCTTATAAATACACAGCCAAAGGAAACTTAGTAGCCGTAATATCTAACGGTACAGCTGTTTTAGGATTGGGTAATTTAGGCCCTTTAGCTTCAAAACCGGTTATGGAAGGTAAAGGTGTACTCTTCAAAATATTTGCAGATATAGACGTATTTGATATTGAGGTGGACGCCAATGATCCACAAAAGTTTATAGATGTAGTAAAAGCTTTAGAACCCACTTTTGGCGGCATAAACCTAGAAGACATAAAAGCGCCTGAAAGTTTCTTGATAGAAGAAACCCTGAAGCGAGAGATGAAAATCCCGTTGATGCATGATGACCAACATGGTACAGCTATTATAAGTACCGCAGGTCTTATCAATGCGTTAGAAGTAGCAGGTAAAAATGCAGCAGAAGTAAAAGTAGTGGTAAGCGGCGCTGGAGCTGCGGGAATCTCATGTGTTAAAATGTGGATAGCCATTGGGGTACAAAAAGAAAACCTTTATATGTTTGACAGAGACGGACAGGTAAGCGACGACCGAACAGATTTAGACCAATGGAAAGACGAGTTTAAGCGACCTAAAAAATATGCTAACCTAGCAGAAGCGCTGGTAAATGCAGATGTATTTCTAGGACTTTCAGTAGGCAATATCATGACTCAAGATATGGTGCGTTCTATGGCCGCAAACCCCATTGTTTTCGCCTTGGCCAATCCTAACCCTGAAATACCTTATGAAGAAGCTATTGCAGCCCGAGAAGATGTTATTATGGCTACAGGCCGATCTGATTATCCTAATCAAGTAAATAATGTACTGGGATTCCCATTTATTTTTAGAGGAGCACTGGATGTGCGCGCTACTGCTATAAATGAAGCAATGAAGCTTGCAGCTGTTAAAGCACTAGCCGCACTTGCCAAAGAACCTGTACCCGACGTAGTTTTACTGGCTTATAATCAACCGGATATGAGCTTTGGCAAAAATTACATTATTCCGAAGCCATTAGACCCAAGATTAATTACTACCGTATCTCCTGCCGTTGCAAAAGCAGCTATGGAAAGTGGTGTAGCTCAAATAGAAATTACAGACTGGGAAGCGTATAAAACAGAACTGCGCAAGCGAATGGGTCTGGATAACCGTTTCCTTAGCAATATCGCCAACAGAGCAAAGCAAAACCCTCAACGTGTGGTCTTTGGTGAAGCCGATAATCCAAAAGTACTAAAAGCTGCACACGTTGCCCGAGAAGAAGGATCTTGCATCCCCATTTTACTTGGTTTTGAAGACCAAATACGATCTACGATTGATGAATTGGGACTAAACTTAGGTGATTGTACCATTATTGATCCAAGTCGCTCTCCAGAATTGATAGACCAATACGGGAAACTGTATTACGAAAAGAGACAACGTAAAGGACTTACTTTACACCAAGCCGTTAAGAAGATGAGACAACGCACTTATTTTGGTGCGATGATGGTAGAACTCGGTCAAGCAGACGCATTTATAAGCGGCCAAAACAGCAACTACCCAGACACTATACGACCGGCACTTGAAATTATCGGAAAAACAGATGGTGTTACGAAGGTAGCTGGGATGTATATAATCATGAGCAAGCAAGGACCACTTTTCTTTGCCGACACTACCGTAAATATTGCACCTACTTCTGACGAGTTAGTAGATATTGTAAAACTGACCCATAGAATGGTAACCAACTTGCAGATAAAGCCCCGAATCGCTATGTTAAGTTACAGTAATTTTGGATCTGCTAAAGGAACTACCCCTAGTAATATTCGGACGGCACTTGCCAAGTTAAATAGAGAAAATCCCGAAATATTAGTAGATGGTGAAATGCAAGCAAATACCGCGTTAAATGCGGATTTACGCCAAGAGTTATTTCCTTTTTCTAAACTAGGAAATGAAAATGCCAACGTATTTATTTTCCCGGATTTAAATTCAGGTAACATTGCTTACAAAATGGTGCAGAGCTTAGGTATTTCAGAAGCAATTGGGCCTATACTTTTAGGTTTTAGAAAATCAGTACATGTGCTGCAATTGGGCAGCTCAGTCCGTGAAATAGTGAACGTAGTTAATCTTGCGGTGGTAGATGCGCAGAGTAAAAAAGGACTTTTTTAGTTAAGAATCCATATACTAACACTCGGCTTTTTAATAAGTCAAAACATTATACCCTTCTAAAATATTTAGACAGGTCATTTTATGTATTAGTCTTAAGTAAAAACCCATTTCTGATTTACTTTACTTGATTATTGCTTTATATGCATAAATAATTATTTTTGAGGGAAATGAAAAAGAGTTTACTATTCGTTGCTATTTTTTTTACCATAAGTTCGTTAGCACAAAGTGATAGCACCAGTAGAAATTCCTATTTTAACGCGACGTTAAAATTGGGTAGTTTTAATGGGCAGTCCTCTCCTACTCAAAAAATACAGGGATTTGCCTATAATCCTTATCTCAGCTTTGGTAATACAATAAAATTTAATCTGGGATTTTTAATTGTGAGTCTTGATACCAATGGCCAAGGAATTGATACTTTAAAAACGGAGCTTTCTAACTTTGAAGTTGGATTATCCTTTGAAGAATTTATAGGTAAAATCTATATGTAGGGGGAGGATTTAATCTGTTAGGCAATAATAAAAGTGAAAATTTTATGGGGAATAGAGTAATGATAAATACGGGATACCTTATTGATAAAACTTTTGATTTATCCCTACAAGCAAGCAGAACTTTTAATAGGAATCCTGGCATCAGCGGTAGTTTATTAATGTTTGGATTAGGAATACGGTTTTAAAATGAGTATAGCATGTATTGACTTCACATCGGAGTTCTATTTAAAGTCTCAAAAACTTCGCAACCAAGTGCTCCGAGAACCACTTGGTCAAAATTTATTTGACGAAGATCTTAATGATGAGATCAATCAAATTCATTTTGTGGCTTTGGAAAAAGCTCAAGTACTTGGTGTGGTGGTCTTGGTGTCTCACTACAAAAGTGGTATGGGTAAACTTCGCCAAATGGCTACCTCAGAAGAAGTTAGAGGCCAAGGGTATGGCAAACTTCTGGTAAGTTCACTTGAGCTATTTGCAAGTGAACATGGAATGAAGAGCATCATCCTTCACGCTCGGCATAATGCCATAGGTTTTTATGAAAAGCTAGGATACCAAATCACTTCAGACGTTTTTCAAGAAGTAGGGATAGACCACGTTGTGATGGAGAAAAATATTGGTGTTCTTGAGCTATAAATGAAGTAGCGGTTATGACATCTATTCTACTTAAACCACTCCACACCATTTTTAAAGATATCCATAAACTCCATCTCAGGGATGTTTTTCATCAAGCCTTTGCGGTAACGCTCAGGATGTCCCATGCGGCCATAAATCTGTCCAGAAGCGTCTGTGATGCCTTCTATTCCGTGTACAGATCCATTTGGATTATACGGCATATCGAGTGCTACATTTCCTTCAAAATCAATATATTGTGTAGTGATTTGGCCATTATCCGCCAATTCTTTAACCATGGTATCCGAAGCATAAAATCGTCCTTCTCCGTGAGAAAAAGGTACAATAAATTTCTTGTTCTTCATGCCCTTGAGCCAAGGGCTCTTATCCGACTTTACTTGCACATGAGCAGTTTGGCTAATATGTCTTCCAATAGTATTAAACGTCATAGTAGCAGAGCTATCATCTAAATCGCGTATTTGTCCGTAAGGAAGTAATCCCGATTTTACTAGCGCTTGAAAACCGTTGCAAATACCTAGTATAAGTCCACCACGTTTAAGCAATGCATGAACAGCCTCCTTTATTTCGGAATTTTTAAGTACAGATACAATATATTTAGCAGATCCATCTGGCTCATCTCCAGCAGAGAATCCACCTGGTATCATCATGATTTGAGCTGCGCTTATTTCACTTATAAATGTAGCAATAGACTCTTGAATTGCCTTCTCATTGTAATTTCTAAATAATGCCGTATGCACTTCTGCTCCTGCATCTACAAATACATGCTCTGTCTCATACTCACAGTTAGTCCCCGGAAAAATGGGAATAAAAACACGTGGTGTTTGCACCGTATTAGGCTTACTAATAGATGTCGTTGCTGAGAGTGCCTTTGCTACTTCTGTAGCTTGTACATTTTTTGATTTTGCAGGAAAAATAGGCTCTAAGGTTTGCTCCCATGCCATACTCAGCTCCGCTATATCAAAATGAATGTCATTCATGCTTAAGTGATTACCACCCGTTTTACCTAGTAGGGTATATTCTGCTAATTCTACTTTTGATTCTAAAATCAAACTACCCAAAAGCGGTATAAAGCAATCGCTATGATATTGTATTACTGCGCCTATGCCATTACCTACTGCCATTTTAAATAGTGCAGCGGCAAGACCACCGTCTTTGACGGTTTGTGCTGAGATAATATCGCCTTTTACAATGCGCTGATGAATGTCCGTATACATTGCATTTAATTGAGTGTAATTGGCACCACCATTAGCATTAGGCACATGCTCAGCTAAGTACAGGTAACTTCCTTCCGATTTTATTTCAGGTGAAATAATATTTTTAAGCTCACCCACCGCACAGGCAAACGAAATAAGTGTAGGCGGCACATGTAGATTTTCAAATGAACCGCTCATAGAGTCTTTACCGCCGATAGCCGCAGTTTCAAATTCTAGTTGAGCTTCAAGTGCGCCCAATAAAGCTTGTAATGGTTTGCCCCATTTTACTGCGTCTGCACCCAGCTTTTCAAAATACTCCTGAAAACTTAATCTTGCGTTTTTATGATTTCCACCGCTAGCTACTAGTTTCGCTAATGACTCTACTACTGCATAACCTCCCATTAAAAATGGATTTTTATTTGCCAAATCTACTGAGAAACCCCAAGTAGAAATAGCCACTGTTGTGGTAGATTTATTGAGTACAGGTATCGTATTCACACTCGCAAGTGAAGGCGTTTTTAGATACTTACCGCCGAGAGGCATGAGCACTGTAGTACGTCCTACGTGTGAGTCAAAATTTTCTATCAGTCCTTTTTGCGAAGCTACATTCAGCTGCGAAAGCTCTTTTTTGAATTGATCATTGGTGAGTGGAGTGATTGCTTGTGTTTCTACATAGCTATTGCTTACTGCCTTAGCATGCATCGTTTTGTGAGTACCTGCGGTATCTAAGAATTCGCGATCTAGGTCTACGATCATCTCTCCTCTCCAGAAGATTTGCATTCTACCGCTATCGGTCACTTCTGCTACTTCAACTGCTAATAAATTTTCTTGAGAAGCATGCTCAATAAATGCCGCTACATCTTTAGCCTCAACAACCACCGCCATACGTTCTTGCGATTCTGATATGGCTAACTCGGTTCCATTTAGTCCAGCGTATTTCGTAGGAAGTTTGTCTAAATTTATGTGTAGACTGTCTGCTATCTCCCCTATAGCTACCGAAACTCCACCTGCTCCAAAATCATTACATTTTTTGATCAGGCGTGTTACTTCGGGCTTACGAAATAGTCTTTGTATTTTTCTTTCTTCTACTGCATCACCTTTTTGCACTTCAGCACTTAGGGTATTGATAGAAGTCTCATCTTGTACCTTACTAGACCCAGATGCTCCACCTACACCATCTCTGCCGGTTTTACCTCCAACCATAATTACTCTATCTCCTGGCAGTGGAGCTTCTCTTCGCACCCAATTTTTGGGAACTGCACCCGCTACATAGCCCACTTCCATACGTTTAGCTTTGTATCCTGGGTCGTATATCTCTGCTACTTGAGAAGTGGCTAGTCCTATTTGATTTCCGTAGGATGAATACCCTTTAGCTGCAGATTTGGTGATTTTCTTTTGAGGTAATTTTCCTTCTAAGGTGTCTTCAATACGTTCCAAAGGATTAGCTGCTCCGGTAACCCGCATTGCTTGGTAAACAAAAGCTCTGCCGCTCAATGGATCACGAATAGCACCGCCTACACACGTAGATGCACCACCAAATGGTTCTATCTCCGTTGGGTGATTATGCGTTTCGTTTTTGAAAAGCAGATACCAATCTTGTTTTTCTCCTTCTACATCTACCTCTATTTCTATGGTACACGCATTTATCTCATCCGTAATTACTAGATCATCCAGTTTACCATTAGCTCTAAGATATTTAGCTGCTATGGTTCCTATATCCATAAGTGAAATAGGCTTATGCTCTCTTCCTAGCTCTTTTCGTAAGGCTAAGTAGCGTTCAAAAACTTCTTCTAACTTTTGTGCAAAATTTCCCTGGAATTGGATGTCTTTTAATTCGGTTAAAAAGGTAGTGTGACGGCAATGGTCGCTCCAGTAGGTATCCAAAACTTTAAGTTCAGTTTCGGTTGGATTTCTGTTTTCTTGAATAAAATAGTCTTGAATAAATTTTAAATCATCTAGGTCAAACGAAAAACTCCATTCTTTATGAAATTGAAGAAGAGAAACTTCGTTTAGTTCGGTAAACCCATGAATAGTTAGCACTTCTGTTGGCAGAGGTACACTTGGTTTTTCGATGAGCAGCAAATCTTTTTCTTGTGAGTCTACATGATTAATAAGGTAATCTTTCACCTTAGATAGCTCGGAATCATCCACCTTATTAAACACAAAAAGTTTACCCGTACGAATAGAAGGTTTATAACCTACTACCAATTGTATTGCTTGCTCAGCAGAGTCTGCGCGCTGGTCATATTGTCCCGGCAAGTATTCCATGGCAAACCAGGAGCTCTCTTCTGCTGCAGGATTAGATGTATGCACCGTATCTGCCACTGCATCCAATAACACCGTTTGTAGTTTTTCCCAAGACTCTTGCTCTGCACCGAACACGTCATAAATAACGTAAAGCTTAAGACGAGTTAGCGATGTAAATTCTTGAAGTTCGGCAAGTACTTTTTGAGACTCGACATCAAACGCGGATTTCTTTTCTACGAAAATTCTTTGATTCATGCGTGCAGATAAATGAAGGGCAAAGGTAAACGCACATTCTAAGCCTTCATTGTAATTGAATGGAATGTTGAGAAAAATAGAACAATATATAAATAGGTATTATAGTAAACTTAATTTTTGGTTTAAATCCGCATCTTTGCATTCTGAAATTGTTAGATTCCATAACCTTTCCTTCTGACCTTAGAAAGCTCAGCAAGAATCAATTAACAGTACTTTGTTCAGAAATTCGCGCTTTTTTTATTGAGAAGATTTTAAAAAACGGAGGCCACTTTAGTGCTAACTTAGGCGTAGTTGAACTAACCGTTGCTTTGCACTATGTATATGACTTCTCTGCAGACAAATTAGTTTGGGACGTAGGTCACCAAGCCTACATCCATAAACTGCTTACGGGCCGTAAAGGCGAATTTGATAGTATCCGAAAACACCATGGACTTAGTGGTTTCCCCAAGATAGATGAAAGTATATTTGATCATTTTGGTACAGGACATTCATCCACATCTATCTCTGCTATCATGGGAATGGCCGAAGCCTCCCTTTTAGATGGCGAGCCTACAAAGCACATCGCCGTTATTGGAGACGGCTCTCTTACAGGAGGGATGGCCTTTGAAGCTCTAAATAATCTTGGCGTGAGCAAAGCCAATGTTTTAGTCATTATTAATGACAACCAAATGGGAATTGATCCCAATCTAGGAGCTATTAACACGCATTTGGCCAAAATAGAATTTAGCCAACAAAATCTTTTTCAAAATCTCGGATTACCTTATAGTGGGCCACTTGACGGACATGATGTGGTGGCCTTGGTTGATTTTTTGGAACAACAAAGAGAAAATAAAACACCGAATGTATTACATATCAAAACCATAAAAGGCAAAGGTTATGAGGCCGCAGAAAAAGCCCAAACGGATTGGCATAGTGTAAATTACGTAAAAATAAATCCGCTTCAACCTGCTGCCAATGAGACTAAACCATTTAAGTTTCAAGATGTCTTTGGGCATACGTTACTCGAGCTCGCTAAGCTAGATGATCGTGTGGTAGGGATAACTCCTGCAATGCCGAGTGGCAGTTCTATGAAAATAATGATGGAAGCTATGCCCCACAGAGTTTTTGATGTTGGAATCGCAGAGCAGCACGCCGTCACTTTTGCAGCCGGTTTGGCTTTACAAGGCAAACGGCCATTTTGTAATATTTACTCGTCCTTTGCTCAACGTGCGTACGACCAAATAATACACGACGTAGCCTTACAGAAAATTCCTGTCATTTTTTGCTTAGATAGAGCGGGAATCGTGGGCGCTGACGGACCAACACATCATGGCACATTTGATTTGGCATTTTTAAATGCAATTCCAAATATTATCATACTCTCGCCAATGGATGAACACGAGCTGCGCAATATGATGTATTGGGCCCTTGATTATACGAAGGGACCTGTGGTAATTCGTTATCCAAGAGGTAACGGGAGTTTTATTGATTATCAAAACGAAATACAACCCTTTCAATTGGGTACATCACGCACATTGACTTCAGGCAATAAACTAGCTATTATATCCATAGGGGAAATAGGCACAGAAGTTCAAAAGGCAATCCACACAAACGATTTAGCACCTAATGTAACTCACGTGGATGCTCGTTTTATGAAGCCGATTGACTTGCAAAAAGTTGGACAGTTGTTTCGCTCCTTTGACAAGATAATCACGATTGAAGAATCATGCCTTCTAGGTGGATTTGGGCAGCAGGTAAAAGCATTGGCTCAGGACAGTCTTTACAAAGGAACAATTACCTCACTCGGCTTACCAGATGTATTTGTAGAGCACGGAGAGATCGATGAGCTTAGAGCTATGTATGGATTGGATGCCCATAGTATTGGACTTCTAATTCGCGTCTACTGTGATTCTACAAGGCAATAAAATATAGTTTTATTTGTTTATATATGCATACATGAAAGTAAATAGCATACTGTTTTTCGTAGCATTCCTATTCGTTCCTTTTCTGGTAAAAGCACAAGAAAATAAAAATGAATTAGGCGTTAGTTTATTTTCGTTACAAGCATACGGCCCAGGTGATTACCTCTATGATCTTGGACTTGGAGGCTATATTAACCCCATAAACAGTGTTATTTACAAACGAAAAATAAATGAAGCGTTAAAGCTACGAGGAATAGCAACCGCTGAAAT
>TARA_B110000503_G_scaffold96599_1_pt1 | contig 15490 bp, 15 predicted proteins | sample TARA_B110000503 | Tara Oceans TARA_B110000503 (sample SAMEA4397472) | marine metagenome | biome: Polar Biome; feature: [SRF] surface water layer (ENVO:00010504); material: water (ENVO:00002006), including particulate matter (ENVO:01000060) such as... | depth 5 m | reverse complement strand
GTGTTAATCTACTTATATAATATAACACATGAGCTAAGTGTTGTCAAGTCAAATTTTGTCTCTAAAATAATGTAATAACTCTATTTCGTCTAATGAATGATTTTTTACAACACGATGTAATGCTATCTCACTATCAACGTATTTTTTTATTTCGTTGTTTAGTATGTTAACTTTTATGTTAGCAACTGCGTCTGCTGTAGTATTGTTAAACGCAAAATAAAAATGATTATATATTGGGTCTGCTATTAATCTACCGTCAACTTTAAACTTTATAGGTATATTTTCTATAACAGATTTATCTATAATCGTATTCTTAATAGTTACATTATCATGTTTTATATTTCTATCAAACTTGGTATCATTGAGTAATAGGTTTACATCTTGTACATCAAGATCTTTTTCGGCAGCAGTTTTTAAAAATAGTTCAACTTCTTCATTTGTTGAGAAGTTTATGTTTTTTATTTTAAATCTTTTTACCAGTTCTACTATCTTAATCATACCTTCAAACAATACATTGTATCCAAGGCCAATATGATGCTCTATACTGTCTAAAGATAAGCTATGTATTAACGATAATACATTATTAGTATCGTAGCAGCTTTTAATATGTATTATGTTACTGCTGATATTGTTAAAGTTAGTAATACATTCTACTGCTTGTAGATGCGTTATATTAGGAAAAATAACATTGTCATCAGTAGGACGTTTACGTGATACAATTTCTAACATATTTTTGTCATTAATTAACAAATCGGCAACATCAAAGTGATGATATGTTTGTTTGCTCAGTGATGAAATTTTTATAAACGAGTTATTAGTATCTGGCAAGTTGTGTATAAAAAGAGCTATAGGACCAAGTACATTATTTGTTGTTACTATTGTTAACGACAATTCCGCTGCGGCAAATAACATTGATATAGTATCTATGCCAACATGACTTATCGAAAAACATACACGGTCGTGTTTTTCAAGTTTAAAGTTTTTGTAGAATAGATATTTCCAATAGTCTATACGTTTTTCAAGTCCATTAAAGTTTGTAGTTTCCTCTTCAGGAAATCCGTATCTACTATTAAACTCGTTTGTTAAGTATCTAAAATTTTTAGATATAATTTCTCTACTAATCATAAATGTCCAAGTATTAACAATCGTTTTTCTAAAAACATGGCCCAAGTTCTATGAGCATCTTCTCTCATGTGCCAACACTCGGTCTTTTTAAATCCCTTTTCCAATGACCAATATAAAAAACTTTTATTTAACGCTAACGGATCTATATAAGTTTTGCGATCTAGTTTTTCTATAATTTTTAAATTACTAGCATTTACTGGCATATCATAACAGGTATTAAACATTATATATTTTATCTTTTTGTGTTCAAACAACTTTTGTAAAACCAACGCATAAGTTGCCCAGTTATATGCTAACGTTTCATAATCAATTATTAATTCTATATTGTCTACTAATTCTTTAGCTTCACGAGTCAGCATTAACGACTTTTCTATTCCAACCGAAAATGGCATATACTTTTTATCTACAAACTCTGCCAAAGTATTATATTCAGATGCCGAATCATCAGGATAACGCAATTCTATTCTAGCAGTACTGGTCCATCCTATTAAAAATATATAATCTTCATCTGCCTTCATTTGTTCATTGATAAACTTAATAGTTGATCTGTAAATGTAAGCATTGCTGCCGCCTGGTAATCCTAAGTTATGATACTTCATATTATGTTTCTTTGCTATTACACCCGCAAATGTATTAGCGACATTATACTCGCTTGTTCCGTTTCTACCATCAATCATACTTCCACTAGTATGACTACATCCTATAGCAACCAACGTTGTCATTTTCGATTAATCAATCCTATAGCTCTGAACTTTTGTAATATAAACTGTGCCCATTCTTTGTGAGCATGATACCCGATATCTTTATGTCCTTGTTTTTTTAAATAATGTAACATAGTACTTTCTAAGTTGAGAGGATTATGATATTGCTTATTGTTTAAGTTACGCAATATAGTTCCGGTGTGTTCGTTAAACTCTATCTTCTCTTGGGTGTTATACATATAATATTTTATATTTAAACTTTCTAAATATTGTTGTAAACCATAAACTAATCCTACCCATGTATTATTAATTAAAACGTTGTCAAATAGATAGTGGTCATACTTGTGTAATGTATTAAACCTATTAGATGGGTAATCTTTATTTTCAGGGCTGTAAACAAAGTACTCCCCAGCAAACTCATTATCTCGACGATATGGGGTTGTCCAGCCTATTAGAAAAATACAATCATCAACATCGTTTTTAACAGTGTAAGTTACTACATCTCGAAATAGTTTTTCGTTTGTCATCAACACAGATGACATATCATCATATTCGTATTCTAATATTTTAGCTATCATCTTAGGAGCCGAATCGTTAATACAAAACTCATCTCCAAAGTTTACCAGTTTCAAATACGTCCCTCCATCCAAGGAATATACTTAACAATGTCCACACCTCTAAACTTATCACTAGCATTGGTATTATCAATAAACACTTGCCAGTCTCCTTCGTTGGGTTCTTGGTTAAGAATATTTTTTAAGTTAATGATGTTTTCAACTGCCCATTGTTCCCAGTCTGGCAATTCGGCACCTTTAAATTTGTTGTATTGTTCTTCTAACATTCGATTCATTAGAACTTTACGATCTGCTGGTAAGTTGCGTATATTTAAATGAGCTGGATGATCTACTATGTTAAAATGCGGTAAGCAGTTTTGGTATCCATGATTACCCCAATCCCAAACATAATGCCATGTATTGTAGTTTTCTTTACACCAATCTAAAATGTTTGGCAAGTCGTGTAAGTTAAGCATACTGAGTGTTACGTGAGTATGAACAATAACACCTGTTCTAGTGCGACTAAACTCTTTTAGTTTTTCAATGTTCTTTTGTATTACACGCCACTTGCTTGGAAAACGTACATAGTATGCCAAGTCTCCAATAGCATCAATACTCAAACTTAGAACTACTCCGCGAAACTTATCCCATATGTCTAATAGTCTATTTGGAATAGTTGTGCCGTTGGTATTGTAATGTAGTTCAATGTTTTGACTCCATCCTTGTTCTACAATGTGTTCTAGCCAAGCATAGTGTTCTTCTACTACTAGTGGTTCGCCACCAATAAAGTTAATGACTCTTACGTTTGGCAACGCATCATCAAAGAAGCCTTCTTTAAATGCTTTAACAAACCACGGATTAACGCTGCTCATTTTACCAACAAGATATGCTGTAGCATCCCAATCTGTATGCGGAACAGTTGGACCTTCTTCTATCCATCTATGGCTTGCCCAAGGATTACAGCTACGACATTTTAGATTACACACATTGCCTAAACTAATATCCAAGTATGTGATTGCCTTTGGATCTAAATGGCCATCTTCGCTTACATGTTGTAAACTAGTATCAATATGATCTTTGTAAATATCATTCCATGTTTGTCTAAAACTGCGCATACCCTGGTCTTCTAATTTGAAGCACCCTTCGCAGCCCTTGGGCTTGTTATTTTTTAGAAGCTCAGATCTAATTTCTTTAAGTTGCGGATCATTAATAAAGTCCTCAATGTTTTCACTGTTCCAATTATTGTCATGTTTCCAATCAGGAATGGCTCCAATATCAACACTGGGCATATAAGCGTTGGTTTCAACCCTGCTAAAACAACAAGGACGAGTTCGTCCATGAGCATGTGTGCTGTATCCTTGCATACTAAAGTAGCAATAGTTTTCAGGTAGATTATCTAATTCGTTCCGCATATTCTGGCCTTGCTTTGCTAATGTTAAAGTCTGCTGCGCAATGGCAGTGTGTTTTAGGACACCAAACGCCTTCAACCATTGTAGTGTTAAATTCACCTTTGACAATGTTACCTACAATTGGTCCTACTCCGCAACTGGCTTGTTGTATATTCCCATTTGGATGTATATGTAAACTTTCGTGTATATTACATAACCATCCTTTAAAGAAGTTTTTACCTTCTGTAATAATAGCATTTGTGTCAATGGCTTCTATACTGTCATCTTCATACCAAACTTTAGCCCAAGCATAGCTAGGATCTTTTTGTATTGGAATAGTTTGTTGTCTTACTGTACTATTTGTTTTAAAGAAATCCATCTGCCATTGTTGGTCATAATGATACGGATCGGTGCTAGGACGTAGTTCGTCGTATACTGGCGCATATTCAATATGATAGTTGTCACATTCATTTTTAATACGATTGCCAAAGTCTACACACTGTTCAAAGTGTTTATGATGCATCATGATACGACTACATAGATAGTTTTTCTTATCTTGTAAAAATTTATATGTAGCAAGATACTTGTCGTCTTTGCTCCATTCAGCATGGTAGCTGCCTACTACATCTTCAAACAAGTGATGATTTTCTTCCCACCAACTAACAGGCCTGCTGAAGTTAGTGTTAATTCCTACACAACTACCAGGCCATTCTGCTAACTCGCGAAACTTTCCTACAACAGGAACAAGTGCTTTCCAATATGTAGGCTCGCCGCCGCTGAGATACAATTTGAAATATTTGTATCCTTTGGCTTTGTAATGAATCATTATACGTTCTAGTGTATTAACAATTAGCGGAATATCTTCGTCGTTCTTGTTGCGTCCAGCCCAATTCCATTCACTACAATATGTACAACGAAAGTTACACCAATCGTTTACTTGCCAAACTATGCTTACCCATTTATCCTTAGCAGGTATGATTGCTTTTATATTCTGCATTCATTTTCCAATATATCATTTAACTCATAAAACAAACTATTAAACTTATGTCTTCTGTATCTATCATTGATATCTATAAACTCACGCATACGTTTCATATTCTCTTTTGAATATTTAGTTGTATTATGTGTGTAGTTAATGATTCGCGAAACTGCGTCTTGATGTCTTAGTGTTGTAAGATTGTGTAGTTTTTCAAGTACTCTTAGTTTCACATGATCTGGCCAAACGCAACTGTGTATCTGTTCAGGATGTTCTAAGAATATAGGAACAAAGTCAACACGACGATCACCTTGTTTTGATTCTAACCAACCTATAAGATCACCTACATCAAATACGTTCCATGCTTGATATACAAAGTAGATCTTTAGTTGAACAGTGCTGGGCAACTTTAATGCTTTTTCAAAGTTTTCTTCTAGTTTATTCCAGTCTGTAGGATAACGTATATATGCGTTGTGTGATTTGTATCCATCGATACTCATCTGTATTTCACTGCTGTTAAAGAATGCCAACTTATCATAAAAGCCTTCGGGCCACGTTGTCATGTTAGTAGTCCATGCTACATGACACTTGCGATTACCCGCCTCAACGAGCTTGTCTAACACGTATTGATTGGCTTGTATTAGGGTTGGCTCGCCACCGGTTAGGTACAAGCGCTCTAAGGTAGGTGCTACAGCGTCTATGAAGTCTTTAAACTCTTGTGTTTCGTACCAACTCCAATCATGCGCTTCTACACTCTTAATTTCGTGTTGCCATTGATCGTTTAACCATTGTGGAACAGTTTCATTAGCAAGTATCTTTTTGCGTTCTTTATAAATGTTATCACTGCTGACACTCCAGCAACTATTACATTTAAGATTACAATGATTGCCAAGACGTAATTCTAAGTGCGTAGGATTGCCGTGAGTCACAGAGGCACGATAGTTTTTGTTAGCCCATTGTCTGCTGCTTTCTAAACCTTTTTCTTCGTGTTCGTAGCAGCGATTACATTCTTTAACTTTGCCACCACCCAGCATCTTTGCACGAACATCCAGCATGTATTTACTGCCCCATATGTTATACCAGTCAGTCTTACCTAATACAGCATCCTTGCCATCTACTTGAATATAATCTTCGCTGTATACATGACAGCATAGTTTACAACGTCCATCTGTATTAGTATGTACGTTTATAAACGGGTATACGCAATATGTGTCACTCATTTATCCCACTTTCCATTTCCTTGCCACTTATACTTAAAGCTCAAATCCAAGTTACGAAGACTTAAGAATTCTCTTTCGTTTCTTTTAAAGAGTTCTCTATCCCAAGCTGATTCAGGGTTGAGATGTTTTTTAGTGTCATCACCCTTCCAAGCAAGTTTTCTAGAACGTATAGCAGCATTACTGTTATCTCTTGTAAAGTCCATAATTGCCCAAACAGGGCTCCACGGATCGACTGCCATCTTTTGATGACCATTTTCGATCCAGTATTTGTCTTCCCAATTGGTGTATTGGTCTTGTTGATAATCCCAATCAAAGTTAGCGTTCCAATTGCCGTTATCGTCAATTTCAAAGTTGTATGTAGCATTTAATGGAGCAGCATTACGTGCGCCCCATTCTTCGTATTCCCATTCTTTTTTGAATAACAACTGAAGTTTATATCCGCTGCGAGTTCTCCACAACATACGCAAGAATGGCCATATTTCATTTACTAAGCTATCCGCAAAATTGCTGATGCCGGGCTTAATTATGTTGTAGTCAAATTCATCATAATCATATTCTAAATCGTTATTGAGTCTATTAGGATCGTTGAAAACAATTTTGTAATGCTTTTTAGCTAAGTTGTGTCTTGTAGGCTTACTACAAATTAAATCTGTTTGTAGGAAGTCAGTAAAGATACTAAAACTTTTCATACGTATAAGTTTGTGTACAATGCTCATACGCATATCTTTGGTCATCCAGTGATCGTAGTAGTAAAACGGTAATAAGTTAAACTTGTCAAAGTTTTGTCCTACAATGGTATCCACACCCACACTAAAGCCTGTGCCTTGGGCAATGTTTGTAATACCAAAATTACGCATACGCCACAAAAATGTAAATGTGTCTTCTAGCTCTTTTGGACCTTCATTAGGAAACCCTACGATCCAGTTGGTCATTGCTTGAATACCAGCAGCATGTCCATCGCGGAAGTTGGCTTCCATTTCTTCAACTGTAACTTTCTTATCCATAAGATCTAGTACAGGCTGACTGCCGCTTTCAATGCCGTAGTTAAGTACTTCACATCCGCCTGCTCTTAAATCTTTAAAAAACTCTGCGTCCATACGTCCGTCACAACGACAATACCCTGTCCAATGTATGTCCAGTTCTTTTTCAGCAACGCCTTTAACAAATGCTCGCAGTTCATTTAGATTACCATTTACAAGACTATCGATAAACCAAAATACATTTGTACCGTGTTCATAGTACATGTGTTCAACTTCATTAATTGTACTCAGTGCTGTACGCTGTCTATATTTCCAAAAGTGTGTTTCTTCACAGAAGGTACATTTAGCAATACATCCGCGACTGATCTCTAGCAATGCGCCATTAGGAAACTTGTATTTGCTGAAGTCAAAATCGCTGTAATCAGGAAACGGCAGTGTGCTGAGATTATAACGTTGCTCTTCGGGCTGTCGAATAATTTTACTTGTGCCTTGCTCAGTGTATTCGATTTGTTTTTTATTTTCAATACTGGCTAACATCAGTAGTAATGGTTGTTCGCCTTCGCCATTTACTACATAGTCGTATACGTCTTCGCCTTTATAATAACTAGCATGTGTCGCAGGGCCGCCCACAATAATTTTAATGTTGGGCAAACGTTTTCTAAGTTCAAATGCCATCCACTTTGTAGGTTCTTCATTACAGTAATATAAACTAAAGCCTATAACATCGGGCTTGAATTCAACAATGCGTTCAACGTATTCTAGCATAATAGGTTCAAGATGCGGATGAATGTCTTTGTAATAAGGATCTTTATACCAATGCCAATCTCTCAGTGGATCCCAAGGATTAAACTCAATGTCCCACTTTTCTTTTTCGTATCTCCAAGCAGCATCAACGTTGATGTCAAAACTTTTACAAGCATATCCAGCACGTTTAACTGCGCTGGCAAGTTTAGCAATATTATATGGAGGAAAGCTAGGATCCCACTCTGGTAACACAGCCAAACATATTCGTGTAGATCTATTCACATCGTAATCAATAGTTAAATCTTGTAAACCTTTTTGAGCAGGCTTGCTGTACTTTTGAATAGCAGCAAGTGTAGCAGTGTGTTTGTCTTCTGCTAACAAACCAGTTGGCTTTTGCGGTGTTTCTCTATTTTCGTCTTTGAAACTCCAAAACGTCATTACATTAAATCCTTTAGTTCAGGAAATACATCCCATACGTTTTCTTTGCGAAATCTATCAACTAGCTGTGTTTTATATTTAAACATGTCAATTTCGTTAGTTCTATCTTGTTCCATAAAGTTTAATACACTTTCAAAGTCGTTGATTACCCATTCAATATCTTCAAACTGTTTTAAATAGTTAAAATGTTCATGATAGCGATTGATTACTTTTTCTTTCATCCACGGTGTTAGTATACCCATTCTCATATATGTTGGATCCAACAATATGTTAATACGCAAGTTACGAGGTTCGAGTAATCCTTCTTCAATCCATTCCTTGTGGAAATCCGGTAGGTTAAGCACGTTGTACACGCTCACAGTGGGAGTTAACTCAAAATACACATGCGGACACTGTTCAATCATATTGCGCCTGTTTTGTACTACTTCTGCCCACACCATGTTTTTACGCAAGTATTCGCCACGGGCATGATTGGCATCTAAACTTGCTGCTACTCTTACAGAGTCAAAACTGTTCCAATATTCAAATGCTGTTTTACGCTTGTAAGTCATTTGTGTAAAGTTTGTAGTATAATCCATCTTAACATTGCGCTTGCCCATAGCAATCCACTTGTCAAGTATTCGATAATGTTCATCTGTGATCAACGGTTCGCCGCCGGCCCAATACACACGTTCAACACTTTCTAAAAGCGGATCGAGTTCATCCATAAAGTTGAGCATGTCATCTCTAACTTTGAGTATTTTATTGTGAGGCACACTTCCATACATTTGTTTGTGATCTTCAAACCAGCTACTGCTAAACTGAGGACCGCAACTGCGACACTTTAGGTTACAGAGATTACTAAAACGTATATCCATATACGCCATGTTTATATCGCCAGCACTGCCGTCGTCACTGGTGCTCATTACTTTATCCCAATGATTTTCAGCAAAGTTAGTAATACTACCTGTACGCAATGTGTTTAGTCCGTTGTCTTCAAGTTCGTAGCAGCGTCTACATTCCTTACTGGGCTTGCCTTGTAGCATATTAAGACGTATTTGTTTTAGCTCTGGGCCATTCCATATTTCTTGTAAACTTTGTTCTTGTGTATTCCCAATAGGAAGATCAGGCTCGCTCATACAGCAAGGATATGTAGTACCCGCAGGCCACATGTGCATATGTACCCAAGGCATCATACAAAAATGTTTATCTTGTTTTATATCAGACATATAAATCTTTCAGTTCTGGAAATACGCTAAGAAAGTTTTCTCCACGTTTTAAATCTAACTTTTGCATCTCTTCTCTAAATTGAGGAATAAGATTGCTGTCATCACTATTATACATGAAGTTTATAATATTATCAATGGCTAAATTTAAAAATTCTCTACGTTGTGGATACATTTTTCTAGCATCGCAGTCTTGCTTTAACAACAACAGATTTTCTTTTGCTAGTTGTTTTAAATGTGCTGGTAAAATAGTACAACTCATCCATTCAGGACCAACTAGTAAGTTGTTTAAGTTAACATCATAATCCGTTGCTAGTTCGTTATCAAATAAGTAGTTTATAATTTTACGCAAATCTAATATATTAAGAACACTAATTGTAGGATTTGGTTGTATTACTACGCCCTTGTCGTATCCGTGTTCAAAGTTGTCTCGTATGAAGCATAAGTTGTTAAACACAGTATCCCATGTTTGACCGTTGCGAGTATATTCGGCCTTCTTGCCTATTTGATCGCAACTTACACAGAAAAATACTTTGTCAAAATGACTCCAGTATTCTTTTATGTGTTTGCCTTTTAGACTTAGTCTACTAGCATTACTGTTGTATGTTAATCTCGGTTTGAGTCCACGCTCTATGAGCATATCCAACAACTTGTAGTGCTGCGGCATAAACAGGCTTTCGCCACCTGTAAAATATATTTCTTCAATGTCGTCTAAAACAGTTTCAATCTCTGTCCACATTTCAGGATGATTAATTTCTACTATTTCAGGCTTGCCGTTGATATCTTCTGCCCACTTGCTGCTAAAGTGTGGGCCGCAACTACGACACTTCATGTTACATAAATTGCTAAAACGTATATCAAAGTAAGCAAGGTTCATTTTATCAACTGTGCCATCTTCTTGTGTAGTGCTTACAAGATCGTAGTGATGGTCGTATTCGGTATTGAACTTGTGTCTATAACTAATGATGCCTTGCTTGTCATAGTTAATACATTTAGCACAACCTGCGTTTGGTTCGTTCTTTAACATACGCAAACGCAGTTCTCGCATTTTTTTACTATTCCACGCACCACTTAGCCCATTGCGATTGATGTTATCGACTGGCATGTTCCAGTCATAGATACAACACGGATAAGCGTCACCGGTTTGCCAAACGCTCATGTGTGTCCATGGCGCCATACAAAAGTGTTCTTTAAATCCTTTACTCACCGTGTATCCTACTAACTGTTGCTAAAATTTCGTCAGTTATAGTGTTCCAACTTATTTTTCTATGTAAAAAGTTATTATAGTTATGTACTAATTTATCCATATAACGTTTACGTATGATCTCTTTTAGGTTATCTATCTTAGTGTTTTTCAAACGAGTTATTGCTGCTGTAGCAGTTGTATAATTTATAATTTGATCTACACCAAACAAATCTTCAAACGTATGATATCCTCTAGCACGTAGTAATGCGTGTTGATCAGGATTACCTATAATAAAAAATGGATGCATATTCATCATGGCTTTGTAAGTTTTTTCAGTAATAAAATTAGCACGAGGATCACTTTCACTTACAAAACTTAATAGACTATCTGTGTAATAAGGTTTTAACGTATCCTGGTAATTAATAATTTGCTGATTGTCCAGCTTGTCTAATAGTCGAGGATACATTGTACGCCGTAATGCCATTTTATAATCATCGTGTAATGATTGTGGAATACACTTTAACACAAGATCGCTTTGTGCCAATTGGTCGTATTCGCTCCTGTTAACTTTAGGCAAATGATAACTTACATGGCCTTCGTTTAACATTTCGTTTTTAATTAAACTGTAGTAGAACCAAATCCTGTGATGTTTAATATTGCGGTTAACATTAATAAACTTTTTTGTTGATTGTGCTATTGTTGCTAATCGTTCTTCAGGCGTAACCAAACTAACATTCGGAAGTAACTTGAGATGAAACCTACTGTAACTTTCCCAAAAGTTAATTGATATAAACGATATACCATTTATAGAAGTATTATTACTTTGTATATTGCTACTGAGAACAACAGTTTTGCCTCTTGGTATACTGTAGCTTGTTAAATGTTTATAAAGTTCGTTTGCTTCTATAGCATATTCAAACGTACTAACCAGCAATAGATAAACATTAGGATCGTTACGTATCAGTTTTACTGCTTCTTCAGTAAGCTCGGGTCTATTAATCATAGGCATGTGTATAAAGCCTATTACAAACTTTAACGAGTCTTTAGGAAGCAGATCTATACGTTGTACACTATAAAATTTATTAAACGTAAAGTCATCAAAGTGCCCAAGAATATTACCCACATCCCAGTCGCCTTCGTTTCCATTAATACTCTTTGGAATAACTAGACTGCCGTGAGGGTAATTTTGTACGTTATCTAATAAAAAGAAATGATCCATTAACTAACAATAACACTAAAAATATAAATTGTCAATTAGTTTTTACTTAACAGTTTTTCTCTGTGCGGTTCTAGATATCTTTTTACAAGATCAAAGAACGTTACATTCTTACCAGGAATATTAACTATTGTATCAGCAGGCACACCTGCCGCTGCTGAAAACTTGCTAGGACTATCATCTAATACTGCTTGACGTAAGTCTGTAGCACTTGCTAGTCTCGGAGTCTTTACCCATTCTATATTTTGAAAGTTGTATGATCCGTGGGCGGCTTCTTTACCGTTATACTGATTGATAGTCTTAGGAACCCATTCCTCATCTGTATATAAACGTAGAGTGGCATTTGGATATTTTTGATATAACTCACTAGCTAATGTAAGCCAACTTTGACTAAACACAATATGCCCTTTTGCTTCTGGCCAAATAGTTTCCATTGCTAAAACTTTTACTTGCGCAGGTAGTGGATCTTTAGGACCAACTGTACTTTCATTTGTTCCAATGAACCACTCAGTGTTTTCGCTTGCCATTTGCCAAGCATTTTTATGTCCTTTGTGTGGAGGATTAAAACGTCCAAATATAAGGCCTACTGTTTCGCCTGGTGCTTCATATAACTGTCTTAATCTCATGACGGTGTCCACCTTTTTCTTGGTACTAGTTTTACATTACCAAATTGTTTTGTATCAGGATCAGCATATCGTACTCTGCCCTCACCGTTTGTATCCCATATGTCGCCTTGTTCGCCTTCAATTTGATCAATAACTTCGTCTTTCATTTGTTGTATCATTTTAACAAGTGTAAAAATAGTATCTACTGCTCCAGAAGACTGATCGCTTAGTTCCATAATCTTTGTTTGTTTAGTAGGGCTAACTTTACTTGTTTGTAGCCATTTTATAAAGTTTTGTCCACCTAGTGTATCTAATTGTTTTGCTTTTGCTGTTTGGTTGACATATGTATAGATGATGTTTTTAAGATCACTTAGGCCCTGTGTGCCTTCTAAAAACTTGTCAATGTTTGGACCATTTGATCTTACAAATTGCTCTACTCTATTAATTGCTGCTGTATTAACTGTTATCGGTTTACTATTATATATAGGTCCTAATACAATTATTCTAGGATCACCGTCAAATGCGCTAAAATCTTGCATAGGCTCTTGATTACTATCAGGCATACCAAACTGTGGAAAGAACGCATGTCCTACAACCATGATGTCTGCTCTAGCAATACGGTTACCTAACTCACTGTCTGCCTTAACATGATAGCAAGTTTGTGATTTTGGATTAGGACAGAATGTATAAACACCGTTTTTTAGTTGAGGACGATCTAAAAACAGTCCATCGGCATAAACAAAGCCTTGAAAGTCGTTGGGCGTAGCACGATCAAAATAATCGTATAAACTAGCAAACTTATTTGCGAATTCGCTTCTTGCTGACTTTTCTTCTGGAGTTTTTGGATTGCCGCTTTGGTTAGCAATAAAGTCTGCTACCGCTTCTGGATTATCAGCGGCGGCGCCCTTAGACCAAGCATTGTGTCCTGCTAATATAAGTGGGCCGCTTGGACGTTCACGACCCCAATAAATCTGTGGATTACCGTCCCACTTCATACGTATACTTTGACTGCCTGATTCTGTAGCTAGGTCGTTTAGATGTTCTAATGCTTCGAGTGTACCGGCGCTGCCATAAAAGAAAACAAGGTCCTCTAGGTGATTAAATGCTCTACCTAGAGGCTTGCTTTCTATTAATTTTAAATCGCTGTATTTCATTTAATTATTTCCATAGTTTTACGGAACCAATTAACTTGATCAATAGTTTCTACTTGTACAACTGTCCAATTTTTATCTTGTTCGGCACGGCTTAATAGGTCTTCAGGACTTGGAACTTTATCTAAGATAGCTTCTACACTGCCTAGGTCTTTGGCAACAGCGCTGCCGCCTAATAGTTGTTTGGCAATTTTATCTAAGTTATCACTAATGAATTCGCCTTTTTTACCAGCATCGTCTCGTTTGAACAATCCTTGCCAGGCGCTCCACATCAGCCCTTTATCTTTGGCTAGAATAGCCATTAGCAGTTGCTTGTGCTTGCCTTTGTAAGGACTGTTGTCTGGAATATTGTGTTTATGGAACTGCGAAACACTAGGAGCATTGTCAACTACCATGATGTCAACTTGGTGACTTTCGTTTCCAACAGGGACACGAACGTGTACGTTAATACCAGTTTGAGCAGTATCTAATCCTTTTTGACCAATATAGTCATTGAGCATTTTGCGAGCATCTTTTGGATCACGCACATCAAAGTATTGTTGTACAGCACCTTGATCTACAATTACATCTAAGTCGCCTGAACGTTTGCCAGTTTTTGGAGTAGCAGCACTTCCTACAGGAATAGCTTCGATCCCTGTGCCTGCTAATGCTTTATTAACAGTATTAAGAATTGCTTCAATATTCTTGTGATCAAAATCACTTGTGCCTTGAAAAACATTACCACCCATTTTATTAACTCCTTGATAATGTATTTATTACTTTTTGCTTAACATTTTCAAAAGGCTCTTCCTTAATGCTAAGTTTAAATAATACACGATCTTCGGGGCCGTTGTCAACCCCATGTTTAACACCTGTGTTTAATAATGCGGTTGTATATGTATATTGTTCTCCACTGGCATACTTAACAGGAGCAGGAGTTCCACTTAGTAAAAAGTTTATACTACAAGTAGTACCTGAATCTGTGTGCATTGTTAATTTTGTATTTGCGTGAAGAATGTAGAACTTTGGTAATGCTTCTATATCAAACGTTTTACAAAGCTGTTCAGCATAGGACAATTCAAAATCTCTAGCAATCCGCCAGTTGTTTATTGTGTACTTTCCAAAACGCTTGTCAGCATACGGAAGTGTATTGTCTTTGTGTTGATTCCACTCATTTAACAATAACTGTTTATCAAAGTCAAAATCAAATACTAATATCTCATTGTTGTTGATCATAAAAATACTTATTAAGATTATTGGTCCTGACTAGCGCCTTCGACCACTCGGCCACGCTTCCTAGGTTGGCAAGGGTGCTAGGAGTCGAACCGCAACTTTAATGATAAATAAACATATGCAATGCTTAAACTGTAATAATCCTTTAGAAGGACCTGATCAAAAAAAGTTCTGTTCTCTCTCCTGCTCCGCTACCTATTCGAATAAGAACAATCCACGCAGAGAGAAAACTAATCCTAACTGGCACGACTGTCCTACTTGTGGCAAACAAACAAAGAACAAATACTATTGTTCACATGCTTGTCGACCTAAAAAAACTCACAAACAATATAGAGCACGTATAAACGAAGCAAATGCTCGTTATATGGCTCGCCGTAAGTTCCAGACTCCTGCAGACGAAAACATCCACGCCTTACAAGAGTTCTATGCAAACTGTCCTAAAGGATACGAAGTAGATCATATCCATCCCATTAGTAAGGGCGGCCTACATACTTTGTCAAACTTGCAACATCTTCCTTGGAAGGAAAACAGACGCAAGTCTAATAAATTGGCAGGGGTGTAAAGAATCGAACTTTATCCTAAGGATTTGGAATCCCACGTGCTACCATAACACTTCACCCCTACTGGTGTTACTGTTTGACAACTTAGATAGAATATTTTATTAATGGCGGTCCGCACGGGAATTGAACCCGTCTCTCTGGCGTGACAGGCCAGTATACTAAACCAATATACTAGCGGACCTTGGTATCCCGTAGGAGAGTTGAACTCCTCTTTCAAGGTTGAAAACCT
>TARA_B110000503_G_scaffold14987_1_pt1 | contig 15517 bp, 11 predicted proteins | sample TARA_B110000503 | Tara Oceans TARA_B110000503 (sample SAMEA4397472) | marine metagenome | biome: Polar Biome; feature: [SRF] surface water layer (ENVO:00010504); material: water (ENVO:00002006), including particulate matter (ENVO:01000060) such as... | depth 5 m | reverse complement strand
ATCATTTCTCATTCCACTATTTGTAATATTTGGATGATTGTCTTTATACTCTAAAAACCATTTCAACTGCCTATTATACATCTCAGATGAACCCTCTAATGAGTTTGTTTCATTACCACAATCTGGACAACAAATTATACCCCTATCTAAATGCCCTTCTGTATGGCATTTATATTCTAAGCCATTAATCTCTAAACCGTATTTTCTGCCTGACAACTTCTCTGAACTACAGCAAGCTAGGCAGTTATTACATATGTACCAACCGCATTTATCATCATATCCTTCTGACTTACACTTTTTACTATCTCTACTATCAATTAAATCTTCACATTTTCCATTTAAACAGTGAGACAGATAGATTTCTTCTTGGTGTTGTTCACATTTATCATCAGTGCAATTAAAGATTGTTACTCCATAAAAGGCATATTTTGACTTACTCTTAGGTCTCAATATTGTATTACAAGACCTACAACTTAAATGTTCTAAAAACCGATTTACTCTATTTATGACATTTAGTAAAATTTCATACTGGCGCTCAACATAATCTATCTTTAAAATCCTTAAAACATCTTCTAGCGTATAATGTTTCCAGTCTTTAGGCTTATGCTTGGTTCTACAAACATCATAACACTGGCTGTTTTCACACCACCAAAATTCAAATCCAGATTTATTGCAGAGATTTGGTTGGTCAGTATCTTTTATAAGAGATTTTCTTCCATCACAATAAGCAGAAAACCTAGGGGTAAATTCTGTTTTTTTCTTAATATATTTAATAGGAGCGTTCTCCTCTTGATTAGTTAATTGTTTAATTATTGTTTTACCGTCACATGCTTCAAAAAAACCATCAATAACTAATAAGTCATTTGGTGTCTTTACAAGACTAGCAACAATCTCAAAAATATCATTCCGCTGTGTGACCTTATTATTCTTTAAATCATTTACAATTTTAAGTATAACACTTAATGTAAAATCTAATCCAACTCCATCAATTTCTTTAGCATATTCATTGATTTGATAGTCTATCGTTGTTATTTTATTTAAATCCTCTAAGTTTAACTCTTGGGCTTTAGTATCAATAAGCATTAATACCTTCTTAAAAAATAGTTTTTGATCTCTAGCGGATAATAATCCCGTATATAAAACCGCTGACTGATAATCCAATGAATCTGTATAATCCAAAACGAACCATTTTAATTTTATAAAGTCTGTAGACTTCTTAAAAACTGTGGCGATTAGTTTATTTTTTAATTCTAAGTTTTTAATATGTTTTAATAAAAAGATTAAGAAATTAACCTCTGTATTTTCTTTTATAACTTCTATGTTATAGTGTGCTCGAGCAAATAAATCTCTTAATTCTTCATCAGAAACTAACCTAAAAATGTTTACTACTTCTTTATTCGATGATTCTTCAGAACCCTCATTCTTTTTTATGCTTTTTAAGAAATTATTATGGAGTGTTGTAAATATAATTTCCAGTGGAAAGAAATTAAGTATTCTATTTTTCCATAGTGAGAGTATTTTATTGTCTTTAATTAGTGTGTAATCAAATTCTAGATTGTACTCATTAAATTCTTTTATGATTAATGTTTCTTTTGCAACATGTTCATCCGTATTCTGCTCAGCAACCTTAGACATTATAGCAGTTAACACCTGTTCCACATGTTCATTTTCTAACTTTTCTAAACAAGAAAAATCATCTGTGGTATAAATGTTTTCTATAATTTGGTCTTTAATTTGTTGAAATGGAACATTAGCGTTTGTTACTTGCCAAAATTTAAATTTCTCTTGATTTGAAAATAGTTTTAACACCTGATTTGCAATTATATCAAGGTAACTAATACCTGATATTTTACACAATTCATAAAGGAAAATATAATTTTTAATCTCCGTAGATTTTTCATCCAAGAAAATGTTTATGATTTCTTTTATTTTTATTTTATCTGCTTTATTTAAGGTTGAAGCAGACTCTTTTGTCTGTTTAATTGTATGAGAAAAAACTCTCTGATCTTTTAAGATAACACAACAGTATAATAGGAAAGTTAAATCTGTTTCGTCAGAAAGCAGTTTAACACTTTCAGCGCGTAAATCTTGTTCATTGTCATATTTTGTTATTAATACATCTGCAATAACGATATCATCTTCTTTTAAATTTTTAGGCAGAATACCTTTAACAACCTCTCCTCTAAAATAAATATCCATTGATGGGTTCAATTCTAAAAACCCATACTCTCCATCTTTTGAAAAATCATAATACCATTTAACTTTAGATATTAATCTATAGGTGCTATTTTTTATAAACTGATTGTTTTTATCCATCTAGAATTTTTATTTCACTAATATTTTCTGATTAACAATATTTATAAACTGGCCAAAAGCAAAAAAAGCTTCATCCATTTTTTTAAGGTCTTTTATTTTTGACTGCTTTACAAAAGGGTAATATTCTTCAAAATAAAATTTTAATTTAGTGGCTTCATTCATGCTTGCTTTAATACCATCTGATGCTTCATTATTCATAAACCGATATGCCCTATGAATATGTTGGTCATAAATAGGATACATACTTGGGCTTATAATGTGCAATAAAAACACCTTCCATACCACAGACACCTCTTTAAATTCTTTTAAAAAATAGTCAAGATCAATTTCAGCTGTTGCTCTAAGGCTGTTAATAATATTTATTTTTTTGATGATTTTAGTATTTAAACTTTTCTCTTTTGCCTTGCTAAGTTTCATGCCATTTTTCCACTGATATAGGTCTTTTACATCTTTTTCTGACAAGACTTTATGATGTATTTTGTTATACAGCACAGCATTATCGTAGGCGTACAACTTGCTCCAAAAAGAAATAAAATCTTGCAAGGAACCAGACTGGGTTTTAGTAAGTACAGGAAAAGTTAAACTCATACCAACTCCCCTTTAAATGCCCGTTGTAAAAGACTGTTAAACAAATTTTCTGATTGAACTAAACTAGTTTGTGCTTGTTTTTTTTGTGATTCTATAGCTTGAACTCTTTCTGCAAATTGGTTTTGGAGTACAATTGGTGGAACTATAGTAGGTGTATTATTAGCAACAGTTTTATTCATATAAGGCACAGTTGTACTAGATGCCATTTTATTCATGTAAGGAGTTTGATATGATAAATTGTGCATCAAAAACACATTATTAAGCTCATCATGACAAATAAAAGCATGAAGCTGTTGATTCATCACAATATCATTTGTATTAATACTAACAACACCTAAATCACCAACACAAGTCATAATAACACTATTCTTAGGAATGATTTTCGCCCTAACTTCAGAAATCTCATCCTTTGACAATCCAATATTTAATCTGGATTTAATCATAAAACCAAGATATCTAAGATCACCCGTTGTTATCCAAGGAAGGTTTCCTGTAAAAGATTTTGGTTTGTCTCTTCCTGGCACAATACAATCACAATATTTTATTGTAGGTACTTTCTCCCAACCCATAGGATTCCTCACTGGATCCCCAAACATATTTATAAATAAACTCTGGGTTAGCTCATCATACTTTGTAATGAGTGCTTTTGTTTTTTGTCTGCAAGTATCTGCTGCATCTAAAATATCAGCTATCTTTTTTTGCTTGTCTAGTGGGGGGAGGTTTATTGGAATCTCTTTTATTCTGAAAATAGCCAATTTAGGAACACCTACTGCCATTGTTTTACTCTTTATAACACTCTGAGTGTTTGGACTATTTAAAAAGTATGAAAGATACTTAGGGTAAATATTAACTCCTTCCTTTGGTGCAAGTTTAGCTGCATTTTCAGTTAAGTTTGACCCATCCAGAGAATGTGGAATAATTCCTGCAACACCAATGGTACCTGCAATAGAAATATAAACATCTGAACTCTGAATAGTATATCTATGGATTTTCTCATGAATTTCTTTTGAAATATATTTTAACCGCTCAGAATTAAGAGAATTCCTTTCAAAATCAGTAACCCTAATATAAGCATGTGGAGTTTTAGATTCGGAAAATGCTGAACCCTTAGGTAGACGCTTACCTCCTTTAACTATTAAAAAGTCCCCTATACATCCTGCACTCATCTCAACATCTCTTTTAAAGCAGCCAAAGCTTGGTTTCTTTCCTTGTCAAGTGTTTCAATATCATTTATAATTTCAGAAGGAGCAGCATATTCAATTGCCTCATACACTATCTCCTTGTATCTATTAATGGATAGATCCCAATCATTGTCTTTAATTTCATCAAAAGGCACTAAGAAACTTTTTTCTGTTCTAGCTCTCTTAGATTCATCTACTAGATTGTGATATCTGTTTAATACATCAGGAATATCATTGTCTTTAATTTCATTACGCTTATCATCTAAACTATAGCCATCAGCTTCCATGTCATAGAACCAAACTTTATCAGTTCCACCAGAACCTGTTTTAGTAAAGAAAATTACTGCAGTACTAACTCCAGCATAGGGTTTAAACACACCACTTGGCATAGAGATTACTGCATCAAGCTTATGCTTTTCAATAAGCTCTTGACGTATTTGCTTATGAGCATTAGAACTTCCAAAAAGCACCCCATCTGGCACAACAACAGCCGCTCTCCCACCTATTTTCATCATGCGCAGCATAAGACCTAAAAAGAGCAGTTCTGTCTTTTTGGATTTTACAGTTTTAAGTATAGAACCCTCTACAGCATCATAGTCTAAAGCGCCTTTAAAGGGTGGGTTGGCTAAAATTAAAGAGTATTGGTTTCTAATATGTCCAAGAGTTTCACCAAGAGAGTTGTCTTTTATTAAATTAGGGCTTTCCACACCATGTAACTGCAAGTTCATGGCACCAATACGTATCATGGTATCGTCAATTTCTATACCATGAAACATATTATTATCAAAATGTTTGGTAAAGCCTTTCTCTAAAAACCAATCTGGATGATGGTCTCTGTAATACTCACTGGCGCCTACCAAAAAACCTGAGGTACCAGAGGAAGGGTCACAGATGATGTCTTCTTTATTTGGTTTTGTGAGTGCCACCATCATAGCGATAATGTGTCTTGGAGTACGAAACTGGCCGTTTCTACCCGCAGAGGCAATTTTACCCAACATGTACTCGTACAAATCTCCCTTTGTATCGCGGTCTTCCATGTTGATCTTGTCAATCAATTGGACGACCTGGTCTAAAAGACGAGCTGTAGTGATTATAAAAGTGGCTTTTGCTAAAAATTCGGCAAATACACCACCGTGTTTACCTGCAGTTTTCATGTGTTCAAATACACTCATGCCCTCTACCATAGGTTTGGTAAAAAGATCGAGCATGGTTTCTGGATCCACATTTTTAAACGAGTGCCAGCGCAATGCTTTTTGCCCGGGTGTGAAAATTTCAACCTCCATCTCGGTGCCCAACAGATTGGCATTGGCTTCCTCTTTAAGTTGGCGCTCATCGAGTCTGCGAATAAACAACAGAAAGGTAAACTGCTCAATAACTGATATGGGGTTAGATACACCTCCAGATGCAAAAACATCCCATATTTTATCTACTTGTGATTTTAATTCTCCTGTAATCATGTAGTGTTTTGTGTTTTATAAACTATCAAACTTCTGTTTCATAGTAGGATTACCGTGTGACAACTTCTTTATTGTTAAATCATCCGCTTTATTGTTTGCAAGTCTAAGATTATTAACAGAAGCTAATAAAGAATCTTTCGTTTTTTGAAGATGTGTCATTGTTTTATCTATCTCCTTTATAGCTTCACCAAATTGGCGACTAGCAAGGTCATAATTGCGTGCAAACCCAGTTTTAAAATCATTTATTTTATCTTCAAAATTAGTAATATCAACATTTTGACTTCTCATAATGCTTAACTCTGCTTTGTACTGCAAAGATTTCATTCCAGCATTTCTCAAAAGAGTAATAATTGGGATAAAAAATTGAGGGCGTATCACATACATTTTTGGGTATTTATATGATACATCTACAATACCAGTATTATAAAACTCACTGTCTGCTTCTAACAAAGAAACCAATACTGCGTATTCACATCCTTTATCTCTGCGGTCTTTATCTAACTTGGCAAAGAAATCTTCGTTTTTCTTTTTGCTGGCGGTTTCATCGTTTTCGTTTTTCATCTCAAACATAATAGAAATAATCTCATTTCCATTACCATCTGGTTCTTTATATATATAATCCCCTTTTGTGCCCTGTGATGCATCATTATCTTTCTCAAAATGGGCATTTTGAAATCCTGTGGCTCTTAATTTATTAAACTCTGTTTCACAATGTTGTTCTAGAGTTTCACCAATCATTTTGGTAGATAATTTTTGCTTAAAATCTTTTAAGCGTTCTATTTCATCGTCTTTAAGCTTCAAATCTTTAGATACAAAATCAAACTCTCTTCTAAAATCTTCTCTTAAAGATTTCTCAAGATTTTCCTTTTCAGCTTCTTTGAGTTTCACATCGTTTTCAAGTTGATCTTTCTCCCTTTCCAAATCACTAACCGCTTTATGTAGCTCTAATTTCTTTTCACTCTCTGCCTTATCAATAATTGTTTGCAATGCCAGTATTTGAGATTCTTTTTTAGAAACCTCACCTACCAAGGCTGCTTCACTTTTAAATTTCAATTCTTCAATTGCTCTTTGTTTCTCAGCCAGTTGAGCTTGATGTTTGTTTTGTAATTCAGATTCTTTTAACTGAAGCGCTGTTAGCTTTTCATTTTTTGCATATTCCAAGCGATTTGATAATTCGTCCTGAAACTGTTGGTCCCTAACTTGTTTTACTATGTCTGTATAGACAGAATCATCTACTTTAAAAACTTCTTTACAGCTTGGACATTTTACAGTATTATCTTTCATGGTGTTGTATTAATAATTTTTATGGGTCAAAAGTAGGCGTAAGATATGAAAAGAGATTGCACACCTTTATTGATCATAATAATTTTTCATTGTTGTTGAAATTTCTTTCATTTTCTCCTTAACTTCTATAGGCTCAAGAACTTCAACATCACTACCAAATGATAGTATTGCTTGGTACATTTCATTGTTTGGTAATAGATTTAAGATAATTGTTCTCTTCTCTGGATCTGTCTTGTCTAGACGTTGGCTGGCTCCATGAATTGGTTTTGTAATAACATAAGGTATTCTTTTTGCTGAAAACTTAAGCTTTAAATCTAAGGGCTCTAGATTTGGTACTACAGAGACACCAATCATTTGATCAAAAAAGTCTCCCCAATCGGTAGTGTTGGGTGCTATATCTTCAATGGTTTCAGTAACATCTTGTATCCTATCTAGTGCTAGGTTTGTTATACCTGTATAATGTTCTGACTCCTCCCAGCCGAATAAAAACCAACGGTTATTAAATTGTTTTAGATGATAGGGATGAATTCTTCGAACATAACTTGAATCGTCTTTAAATCCTTTATATTCAATTATTAAAATTTTTTTTATGAGCAACAAATTATATAATTTTCCAACCCAAGATTGGCCAGAATAATCTCTGTTGCTTTGATAACTTATTAAACCATTATAGTCTTCATGAACCAAATTAAACGCTGTTTTAATTCTTGGGAACATTTCATCCAACCAAGAGAAATCCTCATGGTGTCTATATCTAGATAGTATAGAAAGGGTTTCCTCTAGCTGCTCTTGATCTGTTTTTGACAGCAATTGATTACCTAGAGACAAATTAACATCTGAGTATTTAAAGATTGTTTTCTTTCCATCAAACAATCTAGGAATGAAGACGGGATATTCATCAAAATCTATTTTTGTTTTTTTATTTTCAATGGTCTCTCTAATGTATTTGATATCGTTTTGAATTGTTTTTCTGGAAACACTTACATCTAGTTTTTCTGAAACAACATCAATCAATCTCTCTAGGGTAAAATGCCCCGTCCTGCTAGAAAAGCATTCATCTAAAATTGTTATCCGTTTTTGAAAATTTTTATTTTGAGGCATTCAATAAATAATTAAAAATATGATACTCAAATATAATAATTCTGTGCAAATAGATTGCATAGCTAAGTGTTTAATTTGTATTAAAATCATTAAAAAATAGTTATATGAATAGTGAAACTCACATGAATTATTTAGCCTTAAATCAAAACATTTTAAACAAACCACTTATTATAGGTAAAGGGTTTAGAGAGGGAGAGAGCAAAACACCAATAACCACATTTCATGGAGTTCAAGTGTACTTGAACGGAACGCATACAATGCCTGAACATGAAGAACTTGATAAATGCTTCACCATAGGAAGTTTGACACATCCTGATGCAATGATGGGTATGCCAGGATCTAGTGGTGAGTTAAGTTATGAGTTCTGGGTTACAGAGAAAGAATATATTATTGTGATTAGGTTACAGCTAAATGACTTTGGTGAACAAGAGGCAACACCAGCTGCAGAGATATTATCCTTGGTAAAAAGAGACGAAATTCCAGGGAATATTGAACAAAATAAGGAAAGCTATGCGACCATATGTCAAGACATGATGCTTTGTCATTTAGAATCTCTGTTTGAATTTTACGAAACTATTGATGAACTTGACGATTGGTCTTTTGAAGATGATACATTGTATTCTTATGTTGAAAATCATTTTGAGTTGAAAAAAGCGGTTAACTCAATTACTAAAGAATTGAAAGATACCTGATATGAAAACAAAAAAAATTAAAATAGACGAAAAGCTTAAAAACGATATAAAAAGTCTTTGCGAGGAAGAATGTCAGGTAATTGTTCACTGCAGTATTTTCGCCTATTCTTTTGAGGGATTAAGAATTTGGAAAAACACCAACTTAATTGATCATCATACAGGTAAAAAAAGCATTTTAACTCATGCAGAAAACATTCCATTTTATCCTCAAGCAATGGTATGCGAAAGAGGAAAGTATCATTTCACTTTGTTCTTCAAAGGTCTGCCAAAAAATTGTGAGGTGTTTGATTTATTTGAGGATATACCTGAAGCCGGTGGTTTTTCAAAAAAAAACATTCAAAGAAACAGTAGTGATGTGTATCAAATAAAACTTTAAATACAATAGGATGCATCCGGGAAATAGATGATTAACTTTCATGAGGCATGTTCATTAAATAGAAAACCAAATATTAAATAAAGATATTACTGAGTTTATTTTCTCAGGAACAATAATAAAAAAGCTTAAATTAGCATATATTTAAATACAAAAAATAAAATAAATCGTAGATTTAAATTATATATGGAAAAACTAACGGTAATAGATTTTTTTTGTGGTGCAGGGGGATTTTCTGAAGGCTTTAGACAAAAAGGTTATAAAATAATTGCTGGCTATGATCATTGGAAACCAGCTGTAGATTCTTTCAATCATAATTTTGGCACATCCTCAACGGAGACCAATATTTTAGATTTTAAAGATTCAATTGCAAAAATTCAAGAATTGCCAGACACAGATATTATTATTGGGTCACCTCCTTGCGTTTCTTTTTCTAGTTCTAATAAGTCAGGTAAAGCTGATAAGACTTTAGGTCTAGATTTAACTAAATCATTTTTAAGGATAGTTGCAATTAAAAAACATCAAAAAAACTCCATACTAAAAGGTTGGTTTATGGAGAATGTTGTAAACTCAAAAAAATATATTAGTAATATTTATTCTTTTGTGGATTTAAACTTAGAAAAATGGGCTCAAAAAAATGGTTTTGATCCAGAAAGTGAAGCATTAAATCTCAAGGATAATTCAATCATAATTAATTCAGCAGATTATGGCTCTTATCAAGCAAGGAAAAGAGTAATCTCCGGTGAAATTATTTCGGTTAACAAAATAGTAGCTCCTCAACCAACAAATTCAAATAACCCATCAAGTGATTTGCCTAGATGGAATACACTCAGTGGCTTATTGAAGGTTTTTCCTTCTCCACTTTCTAAAGAATCTGATTCTATAATTACTGATCCAATTTACATTAGCATAAAATTAAAACAATCTGAATTAACAGATCATTTCTATGATAGTGGTCTTTATAAAAGTGAGTGGCAACAATCTAAAGAATTAAAAACTAACCATTATTGCATGGGGAAAATGTCATTTCCTGAAAACTGCGATAAACCTAGCAGAACTATTACAGCTACAAAGAGTGGTACATCTCGAGAATCTTTGATTTATAAGTCAGAATACAAAAGAAAGGGAAATGGAGAATACCGAACACCTACAATACGTGAAGCTTCAAGCATTATGGGCTTTCCTTTTACTTATCAATTTTTAGGTACTATAAATTCTAAATGGAGACTTGTTGGAAATGCAGTTTGTCCTTCTGTAAGTAGAGCTTTTGCCGAACAGGTTTTATTACAATTTAATATTCAGTCTTCTAGTAAATTAAATTTAATAAAAAAACCAAACCATCAAAATGTAATCAACCTTAATGATTTTAAGGAGAAATTATTTAACAAACAACCTAAAAGAACTAAGAATTCTCGATTTAGAAGGCATCCTATTAAGGAAGGTAACATAACTGTTACATTGTCAAATTACGATATTGAAAACAACACTAAAACATTGGGTAAATGGTTCACCTCGGTACAGTATGGTACAGGTGTAAATTTTAAAAACCAAAAAGTAGAAGATGGATTTTATAAAAATATTGAACCACTCATAATTAAAGAAAAAGAGGGGGGTAAATTCATAAATGTTATTAATAATGGTTTTACTGATAAAATTGCATCTGCAAAGGATTTGCAAAAAATGTATGAAGAACAAATCGCATACAACAATTTACTTGAACCAACAGAACTAGTAGAAAAGGTAAATAGAATTATTAATAAAATTGAATTTGACAACACGAATTATAAGCAAAAAGATAAAAATATATTTACAAAAAAAGATATAATTCCAATGAGTCAGGTTTTTGCTCTATATGCAATTAATAAAATAAGTTCAATCGCAAATAATAAGTAGTATGAATAAAGAAGTCAGAACGCAAAAAATTCAGGATATAATAAATAGAGACAGTGAAAACCCATTTGGTAAACAAGAAATACCATGGGAGGACGATTTAGTAACTATGAATGTTTACAAAATACCATTAGAATTATTAGTATTTAATAAGTACAATGGTAGAATATTAAGTAGAACAAAATCCTTGGAAAAACAAAAACAAATTATTGATGAATTTAGTGATTCTGGGAAAAAAACAATTGAAAAGCTCCTTTGGGATTCTAAAGTTGATAGAAATCGAAAAACACAAAAAAACATTGCAGATTTTGGTCAACAAAAAGTAGGTATTATCACTAAAGATGGGATAATTATTGATGGCAACAGAAGAACAATGTTATTAAATGACATTCAAAATGATGGAGTACTATCAGGCAAAAAGTATGACAAGAAGTATAATTATTTTAAAGCTGTTGTTTTACCTGTCACTTTATTACAAAATCCTTTAGAAATTGAAAAGCTAGAGACCTCCTATCAAATGGGGGAAGATCAAAAACTGGGATATAATGCAACTGAAAAATATTTAAAAGCGAAGGGGATTTATCAACGTTTAACCGGTGAACCTGAAATAAAGTATGATTCATTAAATGATTCTGCTATTTCTAAGATAGCTAACTGGATGGGAGAATCTAAAACTGAAATAAAAAAATATTTATCAACTATGAGTGTTATGGATGAATATTTAAATTATTTAGAATATGACGGCATATATACTCAATTAGATGGAAGAGAAGATCAATTTTTATCTTTAACAAAATGGTCAGAGACTTATTATGGGGAGTCTAGTAAAAAAGGTTTTGACGGTTATAACGATAGTGATGTTGATGATTTAAAAAGTATAGCGTTCGATTATTTAAGGATTAGAAATTCGGGGAAATTTGATGGAAAGGAATTTAGGAATTTAGCCGACGGAAATAGAGAATCTCATTTTTTTGGAGATAAGTCAATTTGGCAAAGCTTTAGTGAATCTCATTTTGAAATAAAAAATAAGCTTCCTTCTGAAGATAAAATAGATTTTGATTCTAATAGCCTTGAAAATCATTTGAATTCAAGAGATAAATTATTTTTTGATAGTTCAAAAATCAGCGGAGACAAGAGCGAATTTTTAGAAAACCTTGAGGATCACAAACAATTAATAGGATATAATAGAGCAGCAGGAGCTCCAGAAAAATTAATAAAAAGAGCTTCTCAAACTTTTGAAGCAATTAAAACAGGGCATTCTTCTTTCGCAAAGCCTGAAATCCAAAAATTGGTAAAGCAATTAGCGGAGAAAATTAATAATACCGTACAAAGAAAATCATCTACAAATGGACTTTCTATAATTATTAATTCTTTGAAGAATTTTCATTTTGCGGGTATTGAAAAAGATGAAGTAGATGAAGTAGAACGACAATTAGAAGAAATAAGGAAAATTTGTTTTGATATTAAGAAAAAAATATAATGAGTAATGTTGCAATTGACATAGGAAATGATATTAAGAATCCTTGTTATTCTATTAAAGGTAGTCTTGATTTGATTTTAAAGAACAAACGATTACTGTTATCATTTAAAAGATTAGGATATACTATATATGAAGATTCTATTTTTATACCTTATCGTAAAGAAACACGTATTAGCACTCTTCAAGAAATTCAAAGTCTTCTTCAAAAGTTTGGTTTTAATCAAGATCTATCTGAAAACACTAAAACAGAATTAGATAGCTATTCGAGAGAGGAGAATTTGTTTGAGGAATTTTCTGAGAGAGCTAGGGCCATTAGGAATAATGAATTTGAACAAAAACCTGACCTTTATAGATTATTTAAGGAATTTGATGATGTATTAAGAAGAGATTTAATTAGGAAATTATATCCTTTACAACAACTTTCAGCATTTCATATGGCCTTTGCTCAGAACTCTTGCAACTTTGCAGTTCCAGGTGCTGGTAAGACATCTATTGTTTATGGAGCTTATGCTTATTTAAAAAGTCTGCCAAAAAATGATCCAAAGCATGTTGATAGATTACTAGTTATCGGGCCAATATCGTCATTTGCTCCCTGGGAGAATGAGTATTATGAATGTTTTGGTTATCCTGTCAATTCTTTTAGAATGTCTGGTGATATTGAAATTAAAAAAGATATTAAAGAAGAACATTTATATTCTCCAAATCCTGCCGAATTGACTTTAATATTTCATGGAGGTGTTGACAGGTTTCAAAGTGACATAAGTGATTTTCTAAAAAGAAATAGAACTATGGTTGTTGTTGATGAAGCCCATAGAATAAAAAATCCTGAAGGTGTTTGGGGAAGAAGCGTAACTGAGATTTCAAAAGAAGCGATATCAAGAGTTATCTTAACAGGGACTCCCGTTCCAAATGGCTATCAAGATATTTTTAATTTATTCAAGTTTATTTATCCTTTTAAATTTAAAGATATACTAAAGATGCACTATCATAACCTAGAAGATATGACATTTAATAGTAGTCCTGATTCTTCTAGAGTAAAAGAATTAAAGAAAAATATTTCTCCATACTTTATAAGGATAAAAAAACAAGACTTAAATCTTAGAAAACCTATTATAAACGAGGTGAAGATTGAAATGGATATACACCAAAGAGAAATATATGACTTTATCCTTGATCAGTATATACCAAGTTTTAACGAAAACAGTTCGGCTACAGTTAAAGATGTTTTAAATAAAGCAAAATTAATTAGGCTACGACAAGCCTCTACCAACCCAGCTTTACTTTCAAAAACTTTAAAAGATTCTCTCGAATATTATGATGCTGAGACTAAAGATGGTGATCCAAATTATAATTACACTACAGATTCAGATGAGTTTATAAGTGATTCTGAATTTTTTAATAAAATATGTAATTATTCAGATTTTGAAACGCCTAAAAAATTTATTGAAGTTTTAAAAATATTACACAACGTTATTTATGAGGGAAATGGTAAAGCTATAATCTGGACGATTTTTATTCAAAATGCTAAAGAACTTCAAACTTATCTGCACAATAATAACATAAAGTCAAAGCTTTTGATAGGAGAAATACCACAAGAAGAAAGAGAGCTAACAATTAGTAAAGTTAATGACCCAACGAATTCTGAATTTCAAGTTGTTATAGCAAACCCATTCTCAGTAGCAGAATCAATATCACTGCATAAAGGTTGTCATAACGCAATTTATTTAGAGAGAGATTATAATTGTTCGAATTTCTTGCAATCTAAAGATAGAATTCATAGAGTTGGATTACCAGAAGGTGCTGAAACAACATACTATTATTTAATTTCAAATGATTCAATTGATGAAATCATAGATAGAAGACTTCAAATTAAGATTGAAAGAATGGAAGAAGTTATAGATGATGATATACCGCTTTTTAGTAGAATTGATGATAATGATGAAACAGATATAATTACAGAATTAATAAATAGTTATGCTCAAAGATCTTAGGAAATATTCGAATTTGGGTACACCAAATTATTTCTTTGATTTACTCAATACATTAAAAAAAACAAGAGAAACTAATTGGGAAATATCTGATGTAGAAAAATTATACTATAACAGAGTAGTCGATGGTAGAAATATCTATGATGGATGCATAGACCTTGGTTTAAAAATAGAAGTTCTAGTTTTAGAGGGTAAAATAATTACTTTAAATAAAAATATTGCTGGTTTTTTAAAAAGTATTGATCAATTTTCAGATAAGTTTATTGAATATCTTTTTCATTCTTTGGCGGAAGACGAAGATTTTCTAAATATATTTTCTTCAGAGAACTTAACCTATGATATTATATATAAATCTCTTCAGATAAGCAATTCTGCTTTTGGTTTAAAGTTTTCTAATTTTAAACAGCTATTGATTGATTTTGGAGCAATTAAAGCCCATCCTTCCTTACATATAAATTGTTACTTAATAAATAGTCGTCATAAGAAACTTTTTGACAAAACTATTTTGCCTGAGATTAAAAAAAGAAAAATTGGAATTGAGGAGTTTAAAAGAGCAATGGAGCTTCAACAAATTTATGGGGAAGAAGCAGAAAAATTTGTTTTAGCTTTTGAAAAGAAAAGATTAGAAGGTAAACCTGTAGAATGGATTGCAGAATATATTGTTAATGAAGGATATGACATTGCATCTTATAATGAAATGAATGATATGAGATATAATAGATTTATAGAGGTTAAATCTTATGATGGCCCGAAGCCATATTTTTATTGGTCAAGAAATGAATATACGGTTGCTAAAAGAAAAAAGCAAGAGTACTGGCTTTATTTGGTAAATAGAAGCGAAATGAATGATGAAAATTATAAACCACTAATGCTACAGGACCCGTTTAACGGAATTTTAAAAAATGATGATTGGGATAAACAAGTAGACAAGTATATAATTAAATTTATAAGTCAACGCTAAAAGCCCAACAGAAATAAGCAAGAAAAGACAAAAACAAACTTAAAAAATAGTAGTTTAGTTCTTAAACAAAGGTCAATTATGAACTAAAAAGATAGTTTCTGAAAATCTGCTATTTTACATATATAAGACTGTTCAGTTTAAAGAATCAGAATGAATGATAAAGAATTAGACGACCAATACAAGAATAGCAAAAACAGCTATGAGGT
>TARA_B110000503_G_scaffold75433_1_pt1 | contig 15529 bp, 16 predicted proteins | sample TARA_B110000503 | Tara Oceans TARA_B110000503 (sample SAMEA4397472) | marine metagenome | biome: Polar Biome; feature: [SRF] surface water layer (ENVO:00010504); material: water (ENVO:00002006), including particulate matter (ENVO:01000060) such as... | depth 5 m | reverse complement strand
GGGCTGGGCTTTAATCGGAATTCTTCCGGGGTGTTAGCAGCGGTAGCGTCACCTGAATATTGCACCTTTACAGTGGGTCTACGCGCTGGCAGGTGAGGGGTGAGCCGATTGCATGTTTGCAGCGTACATTTTTTTGCGACATGTGACGGTATATGCTTTACTCAAGTACCGTTCGGCTCCCCGAGCTGGCTCGCTGGCGAGCGCTGTCAGCGGCTCAGGAATAGCGAATATACGCAAGCTTGAACTCACTCAATTAACGGCTGGAGAACGATATGCGCAGACAACCTGTTAGGAGGCTGATGGTGGGCTTATCCCTGATGGCACTCGCTGCCTGCGGTGGCACACCTTATGCACCGGTTTCGCAGCAGGGCGATCCTATCGACGTCAACGGATATACCAAACAGGTGGATACCTTCATCGTACTTCTGGACACATCGGGATCCATGAAAACCGATGACCAGGGACGCCCAAAAATGCACACGGCTGAGGATTGGACTGCCAGTTTTGGTAAGGCCGTTCCCGCAATGGATTTCAATGCCGGCATGGTAACGTTTGGCAAGGGCAATACAGGCTCCTGCATTGGCTACGGGCTGGCGTCGACACTGTACGGTCCTGCCAAGTATAACTCTGCAGATTTCCTCAAAGCACTGGGGACACTGAAGTGCGCAGCCAGCACTACGCCAATAGCAGAGGCCATTGATACAACGACAGGGTTGGTCGCTGAAGATACCGGTCGTATTGCGGTGATCATTGTCAGTGATTTTAACTGGAACGATCCAGACGCGGTGAAGTCTTCTCTTGCGGCATTGAAGTCGGAGCACGCAGGCAAGGTGTGTGTGCATGCGGTTAAAGTCGGCAACGACACTGCCCACGATGCTTTGATCTTTGGCATCACCGATGGTGCTGGCTGTGACAGCGCCGTGGCCGCAGGCGATGTTGCATCCGGTCCCGCTTTGTCCACCTACGTTGCCGACACCCTGCTGACGCCGCGTGAAAAAGGCCTGGAGTACACGACCCATACAATCTCTGCAGAGGTGTTGTTTGACTTCGACAAGTCTGTCCTGAAAGAGCAGGGCAAGGCGGCGTTGAGGAAAATTGGCCAGACGATCAAGGGCCAGGGCATGTCCGTAGGTGATATTGATGTTGTCGGTCACACCGACAGTGTTGGTAGTGATGCGTATAACCAGAGCCTGTCGCTACGACGTGCTGTCTCGGTCAAGGAGTTCCTCACCAGTGAAGGCATCTCGGCCGGTATCATTGATGTGATTGGTATGGGCGAACGCGACCCGGTTGCCACTAACGATACTGCGGCAGGTCGTGCAATGAATCGTCGTGTGGACGTCCTGGTTGGTGCCCAGAAGCCTGCCAAATAACACGCGGCTAGCGTCACTCTGCTGCCCGAGCGCGGGCAGTAGGGTCATTACTGCTGTACATCTCCCAGAATACACTCGCACCTGAACGGGAAAACCGGCTATGACGTCATCAGCTGACACAGACTTTGTGGATGTACTCATCGTAGGCGCTGGCTTGTCGGGTATCGGCAGTGCGCGACATTTACAGCAGACGTGTCCCGAGCGCAGCTTTGCGCTGTTGGAGAGCCGCGATGCCCTGGGTGGCACCTGGGATCTCTTTCGCTATCCCGGCATTCGCTCCGACAGCGATATGTATACGCTGGGTTACTCGTTCAAACCCTGGCTGCAACGCAAGGCCCTTGCCGATGGTCCGGCCATTTTGAGCTATTTGCAGGAGACTGCGGCTGAAACAGGCGTGGATCAGCACATTCGCTACGGGCATAGCGTGCGCAGCGCCAGTTGGTGTTCAAAAGCCGCCAGGTGGACAGTCGTGGCGCAGCGCAGCGATACCACAGAGCTGGTCGAAATTAGCTGTCAGTTCTTGCTCATGTGTAGCGGCTATTACGACTACGAGAAGGGATACACGCCAGACTTTGCCGGCATGGACGATTTCAAGGGGCGCATAGTGCATGCCCAGCACTGGCCTGAGAACCTGGATTACAGCGGTAAAAATGTTGTTGTTATCGGTAGCGGTGCTACCGCGGTGACCCTGGTGCCTGAATTGGCCAGAGAGACCGCGCACACCATCATGCTGCAGCGCTCCCCGACCTATATTGCCTCCGTGCCCGAGGAAGATTCAACGGCCGCCGTGTTACAGGGTTTTTTACCGGGTTCCTGGGTCTACCGAATCACCCGCTGGAAACGGGTACTCTTCCAGATTTACGTTTACTGGCTGTCTCGCCGGCGGCCCGCCCTGGTTAAAAAATTCCTGCTGGGCCAGGTGCGTGAGGCACTGGGCGAAGACTATGATATCAAAACGCATTTTACGCCTGCCTACGACCCTTGGGATCAACGACTTTGCGCGGTGCCTGAGGGTGATATGTTTACCGCCATTCGCGAACAACGCGCCGAGGTAGTTACCGATCATGTCGCGCAGTTTACCGAGGGCGGCATACAACTTGAATCAGGCAGAGCACTGGAGGCGGACATCATCGTGCTCGCGACGGGCTTGAACCTCAAGTTTATGGGGGGTGCGCAGTTGACCGTAGACGGCGCGGTGATTGACACGGGCAAGCTTTACGTCTACCGCGGGATGATGTTTGGCAATGTACCCAACCTGGCTCAGGTATTCGGTTATACCAATGCCTCGTGGACGCTGAAAAGCGATCTGACCGGTGATTTTGTTTGCCGGCTGCTAAACTACATGCGCAAGCAAGGCGTATCAGTCGTTACGCCTCGACTGGAAGAGGGGACCGTTGAGGAAGAGCCCATGCTGGGACTCAGTTCCGGATATGTGCTGCGTTCAGTGGGCCAGTTTCCCAAACAGGGGGTCAGGCTGCCCTGGCGTCTCTACCAGAACTACATACTGGATTTCATACAACTTCGTTTGCGGCCGCTGAGAGACAAGGTGCTCCAATTCAAGTAGAGGCTTCCCGTTCTCGTGTCTCGAAACGTTTTCATTTTTTACCTGGAGAAATACCCATGATTGCTAGCAGTATACACAACGACGAGCCGCGCCAGCAGGCGCTGGCTGTGCCAGCTGTGCGAGGTGCACTGTGATGATTTTGCACGGGGCCTCAGGTTCGCCGTTTGTACGCAAGGTGCAGGTAGCGCTTGCGATAAAGGGCTTGGCTTATGAACAAATTCAACAAATTCCGTTCACCAAAGATCCAGAGTACCGCAAGATTAATCCGCTGGGCAAGATACCCGCACTGCAGGATGGGGAGCTCACCCTCTGTGATTCAACGGTGATCTGCGAGTACCTCGAAGACGCCTACCCACAGGCACCGCTGTATCCTGCGAACAGTGCCGACAAGGCAAGGGCGCGCTGGTTTGAAGAGCTCGGTGGATCGCGGGTGGCAGAGTTGGCCGCGGGTATTTTCTTTCAGCGTTTTATGCGCCCCATGGTACTGAAGCAGGACGCTGACGAAGAACTGGTGGCGAAAATTATGAACAAGCAACTGCCGCCTATCCTCGACTACCTCGAAGCCCAGGTGCCCGACCAGGGGTTCATTTTTGGTGACTTCATGATGGCTGATATGAGCCTCATGAGTCCCTTCGTCAATGCGGCTTACGCGGGATACGAGGTCGATGAACATAAATGGCCCCGCTTTAGCCAGTTCATTGCGCGGGTGAAAGCCCAGCCGGTGGTGAGTGAAGTGCTGACAGCAGAGGCCGCGTTAATGGGCTTTGGCTAACGGCCCCCTGCCGTATTTTTGACCCATTGCGATTCAGGCGCATGCGGACATAAAAAAGGCCACGACCCAAGGGGCGCGACCTTTCTGGTGTTACTGTGTGGGCCTGGACTACATCGGATCGTAGCTGTATTTCTGTCCGCCCAGTGTTGCCTGATACATCAAGCCGCCCTTGGCGATGGTAAAAATAGCCATACCTTTACGGAAACCCAGTGATCTGGTATTTGCATTATTCTGGCCGCCACTGACACCGGTTGACGCACCGCCGCCGGTATTGGCAGAGGCCTGGGCACCAGCGGTTATCGCCACCGCACTGGCATCTGCGCTGAATTCGAAATTGCCGGAGATAAAGTTGTCGAGGGCGGCTTCATTTTCAAAGAAGATAATTTGGCTAAACGCTTCACCACCGAGTTGGAAGCCAATCGTGAGCTGGGTCATAGAGGAGGTGCCAATGACAGTGCCCTCTTTATAAACCCGACCCGAGCCGTGGGCTCCGCCAATGCCAATGCCGCCTTTGCCGATGGTGGGAAAGACTGCGTAGCCGACGCTTTTCGCAAAATAGGCGCCACTTTCGCCTGCGTCTCTGAAGCTGCTGATGGCGTCATCGTACTCATCGGCGTGCACCATGTGGCTCGATAGACTGGCCAGTAGAAAGACCAGCGTGGCTCGAATTAATGTTTTCATAGAGACTATTCCTTTAGTTATAGTAGTAGTTGTGGGTATTCGTGTCACTGCCAGAATCAGAGCAAATACACCTGACATTGCCAAATTGCGTACACGTATTATACGTAGGCGACAGCGCCGCCGTCTATACGGATATTTTGCCCGTTGATAAACCCCGCGTGGTCGCTGCACAGGAAGGTCACAAGGTCGGCGACTTCCTCGCGCTCGGCTAGTCTGCCAACGGGATTGGGAAAGTCCTCGGCGACAATATGGCGTTCGATCTCCTGCCAATTGTCACCCCAGCCCTTTTTCTGTGCGCGGGCGCGGTAGCCGGCCTCCAGCTCGGGTGTTCGAATCAGGCCGGGTGATACGGTGTTCACCGTGATGCCGGTGCCAGCCAGTTCCTGTGCCAGACTGACGCCGAGATTGGCCAGCGCGCCCTTGGCGGCGTAGTAGTGTGGCATGATTTTGCCGGGACGATGTGAGCCAATGGTGCCGAGGTTGACGATGCGTCCCCAGCCTTCATGTTTCATACCCGGCACAATTCCCTGCACTAGTCGCGCCACCGAGAGGACGTTTTTCTGGTACATGTCCAGCCAGTCTGTGGTGCCAGCAGACTCCCATTTTGCAAAGCTGGCTGTGCCGTAATTGTTGACCAGAATATCGACCTGCAAGGACTGCGATTGCAGTTGCGCGAGTACCGCCTCGCAGCCGCTTTCGGTGGCAATATCCCCCTCGACGGAATGGCTGCACGGCAGCGCTTCTGCGGCAGCCGCGGCGCTGCCATCGCACTGGTTGCTGTGCAGGATCACCGTGGCGCCGCTGCGCGCGAGCGTGCTAGCAATCACCTGTCCCGTATTGCGATCAGAGCCGGTGATAAGTGCGATCTTATTGTTGAATATGAGCTGCATAGTTGAAGCTTCCTTGATGACTTCCCTAGCTGCGTTAGGCAGTGTTACATTGTGGTGGCACCCAAGAATCAGACGTAAACCCGCAACGGCAGCGCAGAGGAAATTCCATGTTCGTTAGAATAGTACTTTCAGCCCTTCTTTCTTTTTGCGCGATTGGCGCCATGGCAGCCGGGCTCAAGGTCGGCGTGTCGGCGGATTATCCGCCAATGGTCTACAAACAGGAAGGACGTATCGTCGGTATTGAAGCCGATAATGCCAAAGCGATTGGCGCCATTATCGGTCAGGACATGACACTGGTCGATATGCCCTTCGAAAAACTGATTCCTGCGCTTCAGGCCGGAGACATCGATGTCATTATGTCGGGTATGAGCATCACCGCCCAGCGCAGCACAGAGGTACTGTTCACAGATTCCTATATGGACGTCGGACAGATGGCGATCATCAGCACCGATAAAGTGGCGCATTTATCCCAGCCCTGGGCGCTGCACGCAGAGGGCGTGCGCATTGGGGTGGAGCCAGGTACCACCGGTGCAGCGTATGTCGACAATGAACTTGAGGGTGCGCAAGTCACATTTTTTGACGATTCTGCCGCCGCCTTCACCGGCTTGCGCAACGATAAAATTGATCTGTATATTCACGACGCGCCTACCAGCTGGCAGTTGGCCACCTCCACCGAGAACGGTGACCTGATCAGCCTCTACAAGCCGCTGACCAAGGAGCAACTGGCCTGGGCGGTGCGTGAGGATGACGAGCGGTTGGCCGCAAGGCTCAATGACGCCTTGATAACGCTGAAGCGGAATGGCGCGCTGGGGTATATTTTCAATCGCTGGATTCCAGTCACGGTCGAAGTGCGTTGAGTTTGGCCGTGATTCCACGGGATTTGAACAGTATTTCCCGCGACTGGCTGTCTGCGGCGCTGCAAGTGCCCGTGACGAATTTTACCGTCGTCGATGCGCATGCGGGAACGACCGGGCGCGCGCTGTTGGCGTTGAATTATGGTGAGGCCGCAGACCTGCCGGAGCGACTCTTCGTCAAATTCCCGCCGACCGATGAACAGCAGCGGCAGTTTGTCACCTCCAGCGGCATGGGACGGCGTGAGGCGCTGTTCTATAACAGTCTAGCGGCTGAATTGCCCGTGCGCGTGCCGCGCAGTTATTTCGCCACGAGCGACGAAGCGGGTGATGCGTACATTATTCTAATGGAGAATTTGGTCGACAGTGGTTGCACGTTCAGGAATGCCAGCAAGCGCTACTCTCTGGACTATATTCGTGAGATTCTCGCGGCCTTCGCCCGCTTGCACGCCACTTACTGGGCATCGCCACGCTTTGCCTCCGATCTCGCCTGGGTACAGCCCCCGGTACAGCATGACATCGGTGTGAAACTCATCGCCCTGGCACTGCAAAAGCACGCCGCCAGCATGCCCGGTGTCTTTAAGAAGATGGGCGAGTTATACCTGGCGCAGACCGACGCTATTCATTCACTGTGGTTGCGCGGTGAGCCGACGCTGATACACGGTGATGTGCACGATGGCAATATGTTCTATGACGCGAGCCAGCCCGGCTTCCTCGACTGGGCGATGGTGTCGCGCGGCCCGGCAATGCGTGATGTCGGGTATTTTCTTGCGGGCACTTTGACGCCGCAGGACCAGCGTGACAGTGGTCGAGATCTGTTACGCTATTACCGTGAACAACTTCTCGCGCTGGGCGTGTCTGCGCCATCCGAGGCCGAGTTGTGGCAACAATACCAGTGGCATGCGGCCTATGTCTGGATGGGAGCCGCAGTCACCCTGGCCATGGGTGATGAATGGCAGCCGGTTAACTATTTAATGGCGTCGATGGAGCGACTGCATGGCGCCTTGGATACGCTCGGCTCTGTTGACGCTATTCGTGTGGCGCTGTCGTTCGCGGTATAACCATCGCACATAAAAAAGCCCCCGTCGAAGGAGGCCCTGAGTCTGCGGGTGTTTAAGCGTTTACCCCGGGGAAATTGTACTCGTGCCCCCACAGGTCACCCTCGACACTGATAGTCGCGACATAATTCTCCCAATCGATCAGCACGCCATCGTAGCCATACTCCACCGCGATACCGCCGGGCGCCAGTATGTAGATGGAACACATATTGTCGTTCACATGACGGCCCAGCGTGGCGAGGAAATGGACCCCCGCCTGCTGCGCGCGCTTCATCGCGCGGCCCACTTCGTCCAGCGTCTGCACTTCTACCATCATGTGGACAATGCCTGCGGGATGGGGGCCACTGAACAGTGCGACTGAGTGTTGGCGGGGGTTGTTGGCGTGCATAAACTTGATCTGCATGCCGTCCAATCCCGGTGGGTACAGTGTGTCGGTAAGGCCGGTACCAATAAACTGGGTGTAGAAATCAGCACAGGCTTCGATATTCGGAGCGGGCAGCACGCAGTGGCCAAAACCCAGGTCGCCGCTTTGCTGATAGGTGGTGACAAAGTTGGTAACACCGGTGGGGGAGGCCAGCGGGACGTAATCCAACTTGCGGCCCCAGTACAGTTCCAACGTATTGCCGGCGGGATCCTGCACCGTGGCAAATGCGCTGACGCAGCGGCACTGTGCGTCCTCAGGTGAGCCGGCTGTCACGCTATGGCCTGCTTCTGCCAGGGTATCAAGGGTGGAACGCCATGCAAATTCGTCGGGGAATTCCAGTCCGGTGGCGATCAACTTATCAGTATCGGCCGGCTCGACCATGAAGCGGAAAGGGTGGTCATCCATACGCAGGAAGCGCGCGCCGCCAGTATCTTCGCGCTGCGCGTCCATCAGGCCGAGTACGCCGGTGCCGAAGTCCATCCAGGCCGATGTATCTGTTGCCGCGATTCTCAAATATCCAACCGCTGAGACTGACATAGGTGTACTCCTGATGTGTTCGTAGGGAAAATAAAAATCAGCCGCCATTATCAGTAAATTTCATCGGTGTGAAAGGCGCGCAACGGCATTCTGTTACGTGTGGTACAAGTAACGCAACCCCTTGCCGTGTTGTTTGTGCCTGACCGCCGTTAAACGGGTAAATGGGGTCTGTTTCAGATCATAGGGGCGGGTGGTGATCTGATATGTCATCCACAGGTGATCCTTTGCGTCATTGAGTGACGGCGGTGGCTCGCTGATACTGGGCACCCAATCCTGTACTGCAATAAGGAGGGCTGTGACTGTGTCGCAACCAGAAATCCTCAACCAGGCGTTTGAACTTGGTTATACCTACACACGCTCAACCGGTCCGGTGATCGGTCGTTTCCTGACTGAACTCAGAAATCGCAAGATCGTCGGCATCAAAGCCAGCGATAGTCGCGTGATAGTGCCGCCCATGGAGTACGACCCCGATACTGCCGAGGAACTCAGTGAGTTCGTCGAGGTGGGCGAGCAGGGCGAGATCGTCAGCTTCGCCTGGGTCAAGGAACCCCGCGAGGCGCATCCGATGCAAGTACCGTTTGCCTGGGTGATGGTCAAACTCGATGGTGCCGATGTGCCAATGATTCACTGCCTGGCAGCAGCAGCTGAAAGCGATATCACCACTGGTGCGCGCGTGCGCGCGGTATGGGCCGATGAAACTATCGGGTTCATCACCGATATTCGCTGCTTCGAACTGGTTTAGGAGAGACAAACTATGAGCGACGAACAGGACGTTATCACCGGCATCAAGGCACCGGTTTTCCTCAAATACAATTTCACAGCGGGGGCGGCACCGGCGCGCTTCCTTACCCAGCTCAAGAAAGGCGTACTGATGGGGCAGCGCTGTCCCAAGTGTTCGGCCATTTACGTGCCCCCGCGCGGTTCCTGTGCGTCATGCGGCGTTGCGACCGAAGAGGACGTGAAGTTGTCAGAGAAAGCAACGGTGGAGTCATTCACCATTGTCAATATTCCGATTCCTGGCAACCCTATCGAGCCGCCCTTTGTCGTCGCCAATCTGGTACTGGACGGCGCCAATATCTCCCTGATCCACCTGCTCAGCGAGTGTGTGAACGAGGATATTCACATTGGCCAGCGCGTGCAGGGCGTGTGGAACCCTGAGGCCGAATGGGATTACTCCATGAATAACATCCGTTACTTCAAGCCTATCGATGAGCCGGATGTGCCGGTAGATATGATCGGCAAATTACCTGTTACTGGCTGGGAGAGTTAAGCTATGAAAGATATTGCAATAGTGGCCTACCAGCAAACTAATTGCGTCTCCGATGCCGGTGCGGTCAACGAGGTTGAGCTGATCATGCCGGTGCTCGCGCGCACCTTTGAACAGGCTCGTTTAATTAGCGCACAGGATGTCGACTTTGTCTGCTCCGGTAGTTGTGATTACCTGCAGGGCGCGGCTTTTGCGTTTGTCTCGGGTGTCGATGCGCTGGGTGCAGTGCCGCCCATCAAGGAATCGCATGTCGAGATGGATGCGGCCTGGGCGCTGTATGAATCCATACTCAAGATTCGTATGGGGCACGCGGACTCTGCGTTGATATACGGCTTTGGCAAATCCTCGCCCGGCGAGTTGCCTACAGTGTTATCGCAACAGCTCGACCCGTACTACCTCGCGCCGCTTTGGATAGACAGTATATCGCTGGCCGCTCTGCAGGCCCGAATGATGTTGGATCAGGGCCTGATTACGGAGCGCGATATGGCTGAAGTCGTTTCGCGTTCACGTCGCAACGCCCTGAATAATCCGCATGCCCAGTTGTCCGGGGATATCGCCCTGGACGATGTGCTCGCCGAGGAGATGTATTTGTCACCCCTGCGCAAAGCGGACTGTAGTCCGGTATCGGACGGCGCCAGTGCGATGATTATCGCCACTGTGGATCAGGCGAAAGCGTGGGGCTTGCCCTATGTGGTGATTAGCGGTATCGATCACTGTATCGAGACCCACAACCTGGGTATGCGCGACCTGACGGACTCCGTCTCAACCCGCATCGCGGCCAACCGCGCTGGCATGAACACCGGCAAGGTGGATGTCGCCGAGCTCTATGCGCCGTTTAGCCACCAGGAAATTATTCTGACTCGCGCGCTGGGTCTGGATAAAGACACCAGCGTTAATCCCAGCGGTGGTGTGCTGGCTGGTAACCTGATGATGGCCTCTGGCCTGTCGCGTATTGGTGAAGTTTTTAACCGCATTGTGAAGGGTGAGGCGCAGCGGGGCATCGCCCATGCGACTTCAGGCCCGTGCCTGCAGCACAACCTGGTAACGGTCCTGGAAAAAGGAGAGAACGCATAATGGCTAATTTGGCAGCGGTGGTCGGCATAGGCCAGACCAAATATACGAAAGAACGAACCGACGTTTCAATCGCCGGCTTGGTGCGTGAGGCAGCGGTAAAGGCACTGCAGGACGCAGAGCTTACGTGGCATGATATCGACGCCGTCATTATTGGCAAGGCCCCTGATATGTTCGAGGGAGTCATTATGCCCGAGGTGTATCTGACAGACGCGCTCGGCTGTAATGGCAAGCCTATGCTGCGGGTACACACAGCGGGTTCTGTGGGTGGCTCAACCGCGCTGGTGGCGGCATCCCACGTGCAAAGCGGCATGTTCAGCCGCGTGTTGACAGTGGCGTTCGAGAAGCAGTCAGAGTCCAATGCGATGTGGGCGCTGTCGAATGCACAGCCGTTCTCTACCCACCTGAACGCGGGTGCCGGCGGTTACTTTGCACCTATTATTCGCGAATATATCCGCCGCTCCAACGCGCCGTATGACGTGGGTATCAAAGTGGCGATGAAAGACCGCCTGCACGGTGCGCGTAACCCGCTGGCGCATTTGCAGAAACCCGATATCACCATGAAGGAAGTAGAAGAGTCTTTCATGCTGTGGGACCCGATTCGATTCCTTGAGTCCTGCCCCTCATCGGACGGTGCCTGCGCGATGGTCATTGCCAACGAGGAATTGGCAGACAAGGCCTCCAAACCACCGGCCTGGATTCGCGGCGTTGCGATGCGCTCGGAGCCAACTATGTACGCAGGGCGTGAAATGGTGAGTCCGCAGGCCGGCCGCGACTGTGCAGCCGATGTGTACAAGCAGGCCGGTATCACCAATCCACGCAAGGATCTCGACTGTGCGGAAGTGTATGTGCCGTTCAGCTGGTACGAGCCCATGTGGCTGGAAAACTTGGGTTTTGCACCCGAGGGAGAGGGCTGGAAACTGACTATGGAAGGGGCCACATCACTGGATGAGGGCGGCGATATTCCCTGGAACTGTTCCGGTGGTGTATTGTCCTCAAACCCCATTGGCGCATCGGGCATGATTCGTTTCGCTGAAGCAGCGCGACAGGTACGCGGCGATGCCGGCGCGCATCAGGTTGAGGGTGCCAAACTGGCGCTGGGTCATGCTTACGGTGGCGGCGCGCAGTTCTTCGCGATGTGGGTTGTCGGTGCAGAGAAGTCATAAGCGACCATTCACACAGGACACGGGAGAAAAATACGCATGGCCAAGCACTACAATATTGCCGACCTCTATGAAATGGTGGCCGACAAGGTGCCTACACGCAGTGCGCTGGTATGTGGCACGCAGCGTGCCACATACGCAGAGCTGGAGCAGCGCGCCAATAAACTGGCGCACTACCTTGCGCAGCAGGGGGTGAAAGCCGGGGATCACGTCGGCTTGTACCTTTACAACTGCAACGAGTACCTCGAGGGAATGCTCGCCTGCTTCAAGATTCGCGCGGTTCCCATCAATGTCAACTATCGCTATGTGCAGGATGAACTGCTGTACATCTTCGATAACGCAGACATGGTGGCCTGTATTCACAATCAGGAATTCATCCCGCATATCGATGAGGTGCGCAAATCCGCGCCCGACCTCAAAACGTTTATCTACGTGAAAGATGAATCCGGCTGTGATTCAGCGACTATCGGTGCCGTAGAATATGAAGCATCTATGCAGGGCCAGAGCGACAAGCGCGACTTTGGCGAACGCTCCGATGACGACCTGTTCGTGTTGTATACGGGCGGCACCACCGGCATGCCCAAAGGCGTGATGTGGCCACACAAGGCCGTATTCTTCGCGGCGATGGGTGGTGGCGGTTGGTTCCACCCCGATGGCGCGATCACCGATCCAGAGCAGATCGCCGGGCGCGTCGGCGACTTCGCTATTGTCGGTATGGCACTGGCACCTCTGATGCACGGCGCCTGCTGGTGGTATGCCTGCATCCAGCTGCTGGCCGGTAATTCTGTGGTATTGAATCCCGGGCGCTCGCTGGTGGGCGAAGACGTGTGGGATATCGTGGCACAGGAAAAGGTCAATTCCATCTCTATCGTTGGCGATGCGATGGCCGTACCCCTGTTAGACTCGCTGGAGGCAAATGTCGATCGCTGGGACCTGAGCTCCGTGTTCAATATCGGTTCCGGGGGCGCCGTGTTCTCGGAAAGCAAACAGGAAGCGTTTCGCCTGATGTTTCCCAACGTCTTCATCTCGAATTCCTTCGGCTCCTCCGAGAGCGGCAACATGGGCTTCGATGGCGGTGGTAAAAAAGGTCAGGGCCTTGGTAACATCACCAAGAGCGAATTCATGTCGGTGATCACCGATGTCGAGGGCGAAATCTACCGTCACGTGGAGCGCGGTGAGATGGGTATTTTCGCGCGCAGCGGACACATTCCGGTCGGTTACTACAACGATCCCGTGAAGACCGCCAAGACTATTGTCGACGTAGGCGGCAAGCCGTGGTTACTGCTGGGTGATGAAGCACGCCTGGAAGATGATGGCACTATTACCGTGTACGGCCGTGGTTCCAACTGCATCAACTCCGGCGGCGAGAAGATCTTCCCCGAAGAAGTGGAGCAGGCGCTGAAAGCCAACCCCGACATTTTCGACTGCCTGGTGGTGGCCACGCCGGACGAGCGTTTCGGCAGCCGCGTCACCGCGGTCGTTGCACCGCGCGGCGATGCCAAACTGACCCTCAGTGAGGTGCAGGAACACGTGCGCAAACACATCGCCGGGTACAAAGTACCGCGCGAGTTACATGTAGTGGACGAAGTGCCGCGCGCGCCCAGCGGCAAGCCTGCTTACCCTAAAGCGCTGGAAATTGCGCTGGCGGGGAGGCACAAGGTCGCTTGATGTTTTGATCTGCGGGATCTGCGGGATCGTGGCCCGATGGGTGCGCGCCCCATAGGGTTCCAAGGGCTGAGATACTCACCCTGTGAGGCGCGCACCCACCGGCCCTGAGCCTGCGAATTCCGTGCCAGTAGCTTAGGCGTGGCGGACTCTCGCAAGATTCAAGGAGCTGGTTGGATGAGGGTCCCCGCGACGAGTATCTCAGCCCTCCGAGGAGCGGGGGCCCTCATCCAACCAGCTCTGAATTCCAGAGACCACATCACAACACCGATACATCACAAAAATACTAATCGAACCAAGAAAGGAAAAAGACCATGGCCGAACTGGATATCAGCACCAAAAACTGCACCGTAGAACAAGAAGGCAAAGTCCTGATCGTCACCCTCAACCGTCCCGAAGCCAAAAACGCCTTCAGCCCGGAAATGCTACTGGGCATGTACAAAGCGTGGCGTAGGCTGGACGAAGACGACGAGCTGATGTGTGCCATCCTTACCGCCAATGGCGATACCTTTTCCGCGGGTATGGACCTGAAAGCGGGCGCCGACGGCGATCAACGCTCCACCGGGGAGTTCATGGAAGTGATGGGCAAAGTGCCCAATGTGCACTGGCAGGCACTGCTGCGCGACAACCGCCCCAATAAGCCCCTGATCCTTGCCGTAGAGGGCTACGCACTGGCCGGTGGTACCGAGATTCTGGCGGGCACCGACATTCGTGTCGCGGCGGAAGATGCGACATTTGGTGTCACCGAAGTCGCTCGCGGCCTCTACCCGATGGCGGGTTCCAGCATCCGTTTGCCGCGCCAGATTCCCTATTGCCTGGCTGCCGAAATACTGTTACTCGGCCGTCATGTGACGGCGCAGGAAGCTCTGGCCTGGGGCCTGGTGAACCGCGTGGTGCCAAAGGGCGAGACGCTGGCCCACGCGAAGGAAATTGCCGCTAAAATCTGCGAAACCGGCCCGTTGGCGCTGAAGGCGATCACCCGCTCGCTGCGTGAAATTCAGAGCGACGTGAAAGAGTCTGACGCCATGCTGCTCTCGGACGAGTTGGCCAACCCGGTGTTTGCCTCGGCCGATGCCAAAGAGGGCATGCGCGCCTTTAAGGAAAAACGCAAAGCCAACTTCACCGGCGCCTAGGCGCACCTGCCTGGCAAAAGCCGTCCACCGTGAGAGGTACTCGCGGTGGAATTTTGCTAAGCTATAATCCCTGTTTTCAATACGAGTCAGTTCATGTCCGAACGAGCCACAATTTTTAATGACCTTGTCACCTCGCGACATTCGCTGCGCGCCTTTTTGCCGCAACCGATAGACGCCGATACGCTGGCCACGATTTTTTCGGTCGCGCAGCGCGCGCCCAGCAATTGCAACAGCCAGCCCTGGGTGGCGCATGTGGTCTCCGGCGCACAGCTGGAAACGCTACGCAGCCAAATGCCCGAGCGCTTTGCCGCCGGCAATTTCACTATGGATTTCCCCTACGACGGTGTGTACGAGGGTGTGTATAGGGACCGCCAGTACGGTGCCGCACAATCGCTGTACGCCGCCGCCAATATTGAGCGGGCGGACAAGATCGCGCGCAATGAGCAGTTTATGCGCAACTTTACCTTCTTCGATGCGCCGCATGTTGCCTTCCTGTTTTTGCCCGAACCCTTCGGCCTGCGTGAAGCGGTAGACCTGGGCATGTATGCCCAGACGCTCATGCTGACCCTCACCGCGCATGGCCTCGGTAGTTGTCCGCAAACAGCGCTCGGTTTTCAGGCGGATTACGTGCGCGAACAACTGGGCATAGCCAGCGACATCAAACTGGTGTTCGGCATATCCTTTGGCCACCCGGACGCGGATGACCCGGTGAATGCCTGTGTCACCGAGCGCGCGGCGCTCGCCGACGCTGTAACGTTTCACTCCTAGCACGCAACAGGTGTATTCATGACTGATCTGATATTGACCGACAACCGCGATGGCGTGCTGGTTGTCACCTTCAACCGCTCCGAGAAGAAAAACGCGATCAACACACAGATGTGGATCGATATGCGCGAGACCTTCAATGCGGCGGCGGCAGACGACGACGTGAGGTGTGTGATGCTGTGCGGTGCCGGCGACAACTTTTGTTCCGGTGTGGATCTGTCGAGTTTTGGCGATGTGGCGGACGGCGAGGAGCACCCGTTTGAATCCGCCGCGCGCGCGGTGGTGGCGTTTGATAAGCCCGTGGTAGCCGCAGCG